>Ga0153942_1000371_pt1 | contig 17262 bp, 14 predicted proteins | sample TSNJ026MetaG_FD_104731 | JGI IMG/M metagenome (GOLD analysis project Ga0153942, IMG submission 104731) | Attine ant fungus gardens microbial communities from New Jersey, USA - TSNJ026 MetaG | ecosystem: Host-associated > Fungi > Mycelium > Unclassified | place: USA: New Jersey, Brendan T. Byrne... | reverse complement strand
GACATTTGTGGATCAGGAGGACCGTCGACATGCCTGTATCCTGAAACCCAGTCAAACATGGTCCTAGCCAGTCTGACTAGACCATAAGCAATTTTGTCTGATAGTGTTCGCCTTTTCCTCTGTAATACCTGCAAAGCCCAAGATTTGTCAGTAAAAGGTATTCGGAGGAGGGTGGCCCAAATGATCCATTACCGCACCTGTACGGCCTTCAACTCCTCAGGAGAGTAGACAGGGTGAAAAAGAACCCAGTCACCGTGCACCATAATAGGCACGGTGCTGGTGACGCTTTGTTTACTTTTAGTAAGCTGTGAAGGCTCCCCGTTCGATGAGATCGGAGTGACTCTATCCTCTGGAATCCTTATGAGATTAAACACCTGTAAGAGCGAGAGCAAACGGACGGTAATGTGATCCTGTTGCTTGTTTGTGGGAACTTGGATCTGTCAGGGATACCTTCCGAGTCTCTGAAGACATGAATGTCCTTCTAGAATTAATCAAGGGTGTATACGCATAAAGCCGCATCAAAGTCATCGCCACATCATGATGGCGGAATGACAATGTTGCATGGCGCACGATTGAAGCATTGAATGTAGTCTGAAGCATTGTGTATAAAGTCCATCATTTGAGATGGTTGAGCTTTTATACCCAAAATTCTCCGAGCCAGAAGTTAAATGCGGATTCCGAGAGATTCCGAGCAAATGAGTCAAGGTTCCGTGAAATACCGAAGTTCCGGAGCGCCCCAATTATTGATAAATAATAATCATAATGCTATGCAACACAACAAGGGAGGATGCCATTTCAAAAGGAGGATCAAGAGAATCAAAGGGAGAAGCCTATGATCAACCATCTTTGGCCGACACAGCTCAATCCATGATTGACCATTTCAAACTCCGCCAGTGAACTCGACACTCTCAGTGGTCAATTCATATTACATTCTTCTTCCTACTTTCAGTGCAGCAACTTTGGGAAAAGGTCAAACGATGCAACACTGCGCCTTTCATCACAACATGGTTGATCTCTTCTCAAACAAGTCTTGAACAGCATTGTTGTTACTAGTCTCTTTTACTATAACGATCAAACTCCGCCCTGAGTCATGTCCACCTTCAATTGCTCGTATCAGTTCGCTTGGTTAAGGCTTTTGGAAATGTCCTCTTCTACTGAATATACTACACCGTGGTTTTGAGTATCCTAACTCCTTACTCATTGCCTGGACTCTACAGGTTTTCTAAAACACACATCTTGGGTGGTGTAATCCCTGCTTAACCAGTTCCTGTCGCTGCCCATGCAATAGTCTTTTTCTTCACATAGACTTTCTGACAAGGGATGTGCTACCCGCATACAGTACCATCCTGAGTTTGTATGACATACTGCGCGAATCGGGTCCATGAACCAATGTCCTCAATCCTCGAGGAATGCATTGTTAAATATGTGATCTCATCACACTAGATGAATCACTTCAGACACCGGTCAAATGTACTCATTGTTGATAGTCTTCGGTTTGTTAAGGTTTCCTTTAAGGTAGAAAATCTTTTTTTAGAGATCGACTTCATCACTGTGCTGACGATACGTATTTGTTATCCAATCAACATCGAAATGGAAGTTTTGATATACATTTTCTATTCGGACATAAATGGTAATCAACGCAAAAATGTTTTCCAATTATGTCGTGTGACATCAACTCGGCACAAATTAGTATGTTATTGTAACTATGTAACGATATCACATGAGGTGGCTAACACGAGGGATCCAACATGTTTACGATTGAGGAACTATGCCTTATTGAATGGTTTCATAGAACTCTGATAGAAGTACTAGAAGTATATTGCTGCCGTGGGGTTCCGATGACTTCGAGGTCGAGTTGTTACACCATATGGTATCACAGTAACATTTTGAACGATAAACGATGAACCTAAAAGGGCTCTTCCCAAAGTGGATCAATGTTATCATAATGTCAGGCAGAAGATGCGAGATCGGATACACCTGTGATGGCTATAGAAGATCAGAATGGACTTGGAACTTCTATGGAGACCTTCCCGCGAAAGCAGATCAACGAGAGAAACCCATGAAGGCAGTTGCGGGTTCTGATCTCGGTACAACGTCATGAGAAAGGGTTGGTAAAAAAAGCTCTGCCCCGATATAGAAACAGTCAAAGAAACTGTAGACCTCGTTGTGTATTCCTTTTCCACGCTTACTGCTGACTCAACTCCTGGTATTTCCAATGTTTTGGTCTTCCGTACCTAGCCTATGCACTGTCAGACAGTTCATGGGTTTCATTTCTCGGAGTTGAATGATCGCACAAAAGCAGTAAATTTGACTTCGAGTTGTATGTCGCCACTGACTTCGTAGAGATAAACATGATCACTTTATTTACATAAATCCCTGGTACCAAGGGGGTGTATAGTCATTATAGATACCGAAAAAAGGGTGCCGTTGTCTCCGACAAATGACTGGAAGGAATTTGTGGAAGGATCTAACTGCGAAAAAGCTCGCCACTATGCCAAAGCGTCGTACTATCCTAGCATTACAAGCAGTACCGCTGATGTGGACAAGTGGGCAGGTATCACAATCATCCACATTTAGTTGTATAGGATCCGGTAGGAGGGAAGACTTTCGTTGCTTGCAACTGTGAAGAGCAGTCGGAGAAAACATGAATAAAAATAGCACCCAGCATTTCTCGTCCGGAAAGGGAAAGGCTCTAGATGAATTCCTTTGCACATGAGGTCGGCTGGTCGACTGCTTGAACTTGTTTTTTCTCTTTCATCCTTTATAAGCTTGGACGACCCACGTAAAACCCTGGTAAGTCCGACAGATTCCGACAGAATTTGCCATATACTGACTGATACAATCTAAATGCATCCCAAACTTTTTCTCAGCCACCCGTTTTCACCGCTATCCTACCCTTCGGCATGTTCTAGACAGTCAAGTCGACGACCACATCTTCATGGCCAGTTGGATGCTATCATGAGCGATTCTTCCTGGAATACTAGTTATATTTGTTCAGCATCTTCTTTTGAGCCACTTACGGATCCTTCGCCCTTGCTTTCACCTCCTTGTATTGGTTCTCGGCCTCAAGAGAGCTACCCATCGCCTGCACCTTCCATGTCTTCTCCCTCTCGTACAGTTCAACAAGATCTCAATAGTACTCAAGATCAAATGCTACCGAATACGCAAGATCAATCTCATGATACTTACTCTTCTTCTTATGCTAATGTTGGTTACGATGGAAGGCCCATCCCGGGCAGATTGTCACGCCCCGAATACAGAGGTCAGCGGTGTCGGGATGGAGTACAGAACTTCTATCAAAGAGGCAGTCCTGCATACAGCCCTGTAAGTATCTGGTGCCATTCAAATCTTTTTATCTGACATTCCTCGGTAACACCAGTACACCACATATGAAGCCTCAGCGTCTCAACCTCAATCACCCATCGACTCTCGTGATGATGAATATCTTAACGTCTCGCCTTTGATGCAGGATCAACCATATCGGACGCCGAGCACTACTTTAGCTCCCCCTTCCCTGCTGACATACCGCTCTCCCTTTGATAATCAGTATCCTGATCATTCACAGGCTGGGTCGACCTCTTATCCATACGATGATCGGCCCCCGTCCCCCGTTCTCAGTCACACATCTTCTCCATCTGATACTGGTCCTAAGGATTTACCAAATGTTCCTCGCGATTCCATCAATGGTGATAGCATCCCCTCAGTCCGGCCAAAACCGAAGAAAGCCAAGCTTACTAACGCCATGAGGAGAGAGATTTGTCTCTATCAACAAAAACATCCTCATCAGAAGCAAGAAGAGATCGCTCAGCGCTTCGGTGTTGAACGAAGCACTATTAGCAAAACCTTAAAAGGCAAAGATACCTGGCTCAGCCATGTGGAGGGTGCTGTTGAGGCGCCGCGATATCGGTGAGTTTTGCAATTTATCACTCTGTTTTATCATAGCTCAATTCATGTCGAGTTCAGGCCACCAAAGCACCCTAGACTCGAAGAGAGGATGGTTTTGTGGTTCCTGGACATGAGCGAACGGGGTGAGACTATCACTGACGCCAAAATACAAAAGAAAGCTTTGGAGATTGCCGAGGATCTCAGAAATGAGTATGGATACATCGGTTCGGAGAAAGGCAAGGAAAAAGATAAAAAATTTAGAGCCAGTCCAGGTTGGTTGCACGGCTTGAAGCTTCGCCATGGAGTAAAGGGTGGTGTTTGGCACGGTCGGCCGAAGGCAAGTGAGTCTGAGATCGCAGGTGTACCAATGGCTCCTCAGGAGCCCGGAACTATGCAGATTGCTACAGTTCCAGAAGAAGACTACATCCAGCCGGAAATGGAACAAGTCATGGAGATCGAGTGTCACCCTGATGATTTTGAAATGGTGGAAGAACTGCCGAGGGGCGTCCCGAGCAAAGAGCAAGCGGAGAGGGCCTATAATACCTTGGTGCATTACCTCGACTCCAACGTGCAGGATCTAGAACCCGTTGGATATACCGCAGATGACCGTCGAGCTCTTCACGAAGTGTTCCTTAAAATCTTTTTTCAAACATCATCCACCAATCCCCGGCCTTAACTTCTTTTGTGAATCGATTTCTACAATGAATATTGTTACGACGACCCATCATGACTGTCAGCTTTCCTATCGTTCCTCACTGACATGGATCTCATGACAAAGCCTTGATTTTCTATACTACGTGCCCTGGACTAAGCTACTGTACATATACGCATTATCGCCTGTACCTCAGAGCTCTGCATTACGCACCTTTAAACTGTTTCTATCTCATGTCTGTATGTGTGGAGTTGTTGGAATTTTTGCAGTCGACAGTTCTTTCCACTGAGCCCAGAACAACCGACACGTGTCACATTGATGTTGAGCAAAGAGAACGTTATATTTTGCCAAATTAATCCAAATTGGAAATGATTTGACTTGCCTAATGGAGATCGGCGGTTGAGAGATCTCTGCTCCACAAACAAGTTGGGATATATTCTGTATTTCTCAATCGCGCATTAGAAGCATCCAAGGAGGGATTTTGGACGGTTGAGTGGATTTTATCCCACGATCAGCCATGACACCCAATTGCTGAACGAGAGAGACGTAATTAAGTTTGTGGAGGGTATTTCATCGCGGCCCTGTCATCGAAACGGTTTCGACTATGCCATAACGCATAGGATAACTCAGTGTCAACATTTTTATGATTGGTGGCAATAAACAGCGGGTCAGTATCTCTATCATTAAGCAACAATTTGTTTCCTGAGTGGCTTTGGTCCCGTAAGCTTCAGCATAATTTCAGAATAAGGTCAGGACTCAGGGGATCACATATGAGAGTTCAATGTGATTTTAATGTACGTCATTGCAGGCATATATTAATGACAGACCTCTCATGATATTTTATCTTGACAGGTGTAGAGATCATGATGTCAATTGTACATAATTGAAATAATGAAGCCTTCAGTCATGCCGCAATGACGAACAATATACAAAAAAGCAAAGCACAATCAAGGCGACGATAGCAACTGAATTGAATACACGCTAGGGCATTGTCGAAATACACAGATGTCATACATCTCTTGCAGGGGTCAATCAGACAGGCAATTGACAGGCAGACCAAAGTCGTAAGAGAATCGAGGCAACGAATTGTCCATGAAGGGAATAGTAGTCGTGAATCTAGCAACCAGGATAGATAATCAATCAAATTTGTTTCCAGGTGATTTGGCCAGGAATTGGATAGCAACATGAACGATCATATCAGGTACCGCGCGTGCAAGAGGGGATGGTTTCTTCAGAAAAGACTCACACCTCGTGTAAGATTTTGGGAGATTGAGAGAAGCAAGCAATACTAATATCATGGGGGAGGGTGGTGAATGCGAGAGTGATGGTGGTGCGGTGAGTGGTGATGAGGTGAGCTACCATTTATCTTGTCCTCGTAGTGATTACCATGTTGAGGAGGTGGGGTAGCTGTCAGACGTTGTGCGACTGATGCCATATGACCGAGTTCACTTTGCCCTGAGCGCGTTGAATTATAGACCCGACGCATCTCCGTAGCTTGATCTCCTGCCTCCTCGTACGAGTAACTATATTGTTCCAGTCCGGCGATACAATTCTTAACTTCGGGCCGACCCAATCTCGCAAGTAATGTACCTGCCTGAATGCAACTCACGTGCATGACTGCAGGGTCCAGCCGCTGAAAGAAGTCAGAATTTATATCATATATAGTAAAGATGAAAATTTACCAGATATCCATTGGATGTTAGAACACCAGCCTATCGAACAAGTGATCAGTCTTTCTACGTGATTTTTGAGGAGGATCATTACCAGGCCGGCTATACGTAAGGCTCCGTGAAGTGCTTCATCTACAACCTTACGCCTGATCGATTCAACCTCAGTGAGATTGGGCGGAGTCATTGCTGCATTAAGCTCTTTGATACCATAATCATCAAGTGCATTGAAGAGAATGATCCACATGACGTGATATGTTGCATCGCTTGCGCATGAGGAAACCGCCTAAGCAAGTGAGTTGAGTCTGAATCAAAACTACTCAAGAGCAACCTACTGATACGAAATCCCATTCTCCTTCGAAATTGCTTGGGACTCCAACTAGATTGAGAAAGTCTTCCTTCCAAGACAAGAGTTCTTGTACAAAAACACGAATACTCTCATATCGGATACCATCCGACTCTGTTACCGGACGCCACAGTTTTTTTGACATATGACGTGCGGTGCGTGCCAGTGAGTGTGCAGCCCGGTAATAACCCTTCGATGCATAATCAGTGGACGTCCAATATGCCTCATCAGATAGCTTACGAGAAACTGGAATCAAGGCATGAACTTCTTGCATCAAATAGAATATAAGTAAGGACACACCTCTAACTGCTCCCGAGGGGAAGGCATAGCGGTATGGGTATCGACAAGGTCAGGGTTGACCGGATCCACAGTGTAGAAGTCAATATCATAGTCATGGTCATCAAGGACTGGCTTTCGGCGATAATACGCAGAAGCGTATGCGTCAGAGATACATGCCATCCACCATGCAAAGATCATTGTTCCGCGACTTTCTGGATCCTGGATGTTTCCCATGACAGCTTTATGGTTGATCTAATGTCATATAGAGACTAAGAACATGAAATTCCGTCAACAATGGGACTTACGCCAAGTTCTAGCAAATGCCGTGTCGCACTTGTAAGCCAGAATCCATGGTAACCTAGAAACGATGTAAGATGAAGAGGCTAAACTGTATCAGTGCCTAATAAAAGAGCATACCAGTCGGATCATCCGGATTTTCTGCTCATTATTATGAGTGGACGTTGTAAAGATACGAAACAATGTACTGACGACTTTGAAGCGGCTCAATGAGAAGGCCAATGACCACATGTTCTGTAGAGGCCACACGATGAACTTTGAGAGCTTCAGCAAGATCACGCGCACGATCTATAAGCGCTTTTGCTAAAAGGCTCTGCCCACCATGTCTTCTCCTATCTGCTAATAGTAATGAATGCTCAGAGAACTTGGACCCCCAGGCGAGAACAGTGGCAACCAATGCAGGATGTAAGGGTTTCTCGTTATTGTTGGAATTGGAATTCGTAGGATATAATTGAAGTCGATTTCGGAACTGGGCGGGATTAAGCAGGGGGAGCCGAGTATGAACAATCTGAAAGAACACTTCAACGAGATCGAGAGCAAATCTGAGTCATCATCATTAGTATTGAATTTGAGGGCTTGATCAGCATTAATTAAGAGGAAAGTCATTGAGATGTATAGTGATAACGAGGCAGGCTGACTCAACGACATCTAACGCAGCGATCAGCGGAAGAAGACTCACTCAGACCTGAATTTATCATCGTCCAGCTTGTGGGCCAGTTCACCCCACATTTCATACCGCGGTTGAATGAGAGTAGGCGACGTGTATGGCGTCGGTTCGCTGTTAAAAATAGAAAATGAGCGAAGGAGCGAATCAATATTCACTGAACCTACTTGATGTTTTCTGGGGGTGCGAAGACGAATCTCAGGACCTCGCGGGTAGGAGTATCGGCAGTTATTCCCGGATGAAGACCGTATCTTACGAAAAGTGACTGCGATTGAGAGCTACTTGCCAGGAAGGAGGCTAGAGATGCTTGTTCAGATGGTGGGGATAATCTAAAGGTTAAATGAATGTGAGATGCGCCCGTTCGAGCGATTGGAGTCAGTAGGCATACTGTTTAATAGAAGCAGGGTATGGTGCACTGTAAGAATGAAAACTGGCAAGGTCATCGATCCAGGAAGATGAAAAGGGCAGGGCTCATAGCTGCTGACAAGGAACCCACCTGGAGTTTGCAGAGCTGAGATTTCTTCGCCGGTTGACAGTCATACGCTTCTTCTCACTAGTAGCTTGTTGCACGAAATGCCTGCAAGGAGAGTGAGAAGTCAAAATTATATATATTATAGTGGTTCAGGTGGTACGGACGTGCATGGATAATTCTTGGACGTGCAGTGCTGCCGCACAAGTCAGGATAGTAAACATGGCGGGGGTAAGGACTGACTTGGCACTATATGACGCCCAGAAATGGTAAGTTGATGGTTGTGAGACGTATGAAATATGGAGTACCTTGTCTTGGCCAGGAATCCTATTACACTTGACCTTCCTGGATCTGACCACATGGATAAGAAAGGCAGGACAGAGTATACACTGATCGGCCAACCTGCAAGCATCACAAGCAGTGTTTTGCTTTCGAGGTGCGGGTTGGGGAACAGGAAGGGATTTTGCAAGTTCGTGAATATGGTTCTGCATGGACTGATTTGGTAAACTAAGGTCTAGAGAAAAGAAGATTTCAGGAACTGTCCGGCAAAGGACGAAGGGAAAGCAGACTCTGTGGGTGTCCGGACAGAGAGGGGGGAATGTCCCTTGGATTATCGCTCTGCATCGTGAATAAGCGCCAGAGGAAAGAAGGGGCAAGAGGAAATGAAACTGATAGCGGAGGGGTATATATGGACAACTAACAATTGCTTCTCTGTCCAGAATGGCAAGCCTCGTCACCCACACGTTTTTTTGTCACTTCTTCCGTCGTCCCGTGCCCGTCGAGTTCGCCATTGCATCCCAGCCTCCCGTCACCGAGCCTAAACTGGTCGTCGCTTCGGAGCCGAGAATACGTTTCGGTCACGTGGGATTGTCATCACATGTCAAGTCACAAGTCGTGACGCCCCTGCATTCAAACTTCACCACAGTAGTAATGGTCAAAGTCGAAATCGTCGAGGAAAAGGAAACTGCCAACTCTCCATATGGCTCCCTCTCCGCTTCCCGCACCAACTCAACAGATTCCCTTTCTTCCATTGCTTCCGATGTTTCCGTCGAAGAGTCTTTCTTGGAGCGTGTAGCTGCCCTTGCCGACGTTATCCCACCCGCCACCCGCCACTCCATCTCGTCTAGAATCTCAAAAACTGCTTCTTTCCTCAGGAAGGGCAGAAAAATAGCTGGGAGTATCATATGGGTTGTGACCACGTCAGCTTTACTCGTGGCTACCACTTGCTCTCAGCCTCGAGGATGAGGCCAAAATTGTAGCTCAGGAAAAGGAAATGCTTGAGCAACAGCAAGGAGCGCAGCAGGTGTGTTGTCTTTTTGGTGGCACGTGCCATTGGGTGTTGCATGCATTCTCTTCCTTCTTGCTGATAGCTTTTGCTCTTAGATGCTCGGAACTATGTATCCACCCAACCAACAACAACCAAAAGCTCTCGTGCCTCCCGGTTTCTAGACTTTCCCCTTCATTTAGATATGTTGTTATCTCCCTGTGTGTGTATGCTATACGATATCTTACTTTGTGGCTAATGGTACGTTCTCACTGACCTTGTGAGCTTTGATGAATGCCTCCCATCAGCTGCCGCAGTCAAAGTATGCGTTCAGCCTTGTCTATTAATAAGATGAGAAATACATGTCGAGCCGTTGTCTTGGACTAGTACTCCTCTGCCTGCATGAAGTGGATTAGCTGAAAGGGGTACTTGGAACTCAATTCTCTTGCTTACAACGACCTTGGGAGATGGTCTTGGCGGAATCACTGTTGGCCGCACGTAGTTTTCCCTGAAGAAATCCAAAACATCGGTATAGGCTCTCAGGTCAAACTTCGAATAACTTACGCAGTCCGGTGGTGCCTCAGATACGTGATGGCATGGGATTCAATCTCGGTAGGATCTACCCCAACGGCTTCCCAGTCACCAGAGACATCGGCATCATCAATGTGGCGCCTCACAACTTCGTCAGGGCTCAATGCTGGCCACCAGACACTTTGTGCCAATTTAGCAAGTGCGAGCGCAACAGGTTTCGGTAACATTGGAGCTTTTGAAGGTGGACGAACGGTCACCGATGAAACGAGATCAAGTAGATATTCGTAGGTCAAAGTGGAAGGCCCTGGAAGAGACAGCGTGCTTCTGGGAATGGTATGCGCAACTTGATTAGCAAGAGCCTGAGCGACATCCAAGACCTACGATACAATACCTCGTCAATTATTCGCTGACATGGATAGATCAGTGCTCACATGTACAGGGCGTATTTTGGTATCTGCCTGGTTCAGCTTCCACCAGATAGGCCAGGCTGGAAGGAAACACTGATGAGTGCTGATAACATGACTGTAAAACGACACCCACTTGCAATGTTGTTCAATAGCTTGTCCTCATAACCATACATGGAACCAGGCCTAAAGATAGTTGCATTGGGGAACGCGGTTTTGACCCGTTCTTCTCCTTCTGCTTTCGTTCGATAAAATTGCGATTGTGAGGCAGGGGAAGCGTTCAGGTGTGATACGTGAATGAGGCGTGGGACCCCTTCTTCCACGCAAATCTTGGCAATGCGCTCGGCACCGTCCACGTTCACATCACCAAACTTGAAATTTCTATATGATGATTTTGACAAATTTAGATATTTGTCGAATGGAACCACTTACTTGGTTTCATAATCCCGTCCAACGAGGTTAAAAACGGTATCAGAATGCCTCACACACTCCGCAATCTGCTTTTCATCACGAATATCCCATTCCTAATGCATGAGAGTAAGTTCCATATGAACATTTTGAACATTCACAAAGCATACCATTCGGACGATCTGCCCCAAATCACCCATTAGCTTAAAAATTCGGGCTTGATCTTCGTCGCGGTATGGAACGATGACTCGTGTCCCAAGTTTACCTGCGGAAGCAAGCACCGAAAAATACTAGCGTAAGGGGACTGAGCCTTCATTGACGATTTTGCCCGCACCAAGTTTAGAAACTAGATATCTCCCAAGGAAGCCCGTGGCACCAAAGACAGTGACTGTGTGTCCGGATACTGCGCTATATCCGGGGGGTCCAGATGAAACGACAGGTTTCTGGGTAGGGAGTGTAGTAAGGTCGTGGTATGCTCGCTATCGACCGGATAAGTAAATAAGAGCATTTATTTCTTGCAAAGAGAAGTGAGCACCTTGCCAACGCTTCCTACATATTGCAAGCGCAGCAATCTCGGAGTAGATGCAAGCATACTCTTGCTTGAGAAAAAATAACGTTCTGACGATGATTACTTCGATGGCGGGAAGGCGGGAAGTGTCACGAAGTTGCACGTGACGATGTTACTCTGCTCATCTACTTTTCGTTAACCACAGGTCAGTTCGACTAATGGCGCAGGGAAAAACAAAGGGTCTTCAAACTAAAGCACCGTCTGCTCGACATTCTCGAAAAGCTGCCGCAAACACGAAGAAGGGCAAAAAATACATTCCACCAAAAAAGCCGGCTCTTATCAAAAATGCCCAGATGCACAGAGTCAGTTTATGATTATCTCTTGATCTACATGAAGCTGATCTACGACATAGTCCTTGAGTGCGAAAATTGGCAATTCCATTGAGCAACAAATGGTCTCCGCCACCTCAGCGGGCAGACTGACAATCATGAAAAACACTGCAGAGGCGTGAGTTTCATTGCCAAACAATGGCTCAGCTCAGATTAATTTCGATGCCTACAATAGGTCGTCTTCAGCGTCCAAAGATAAGAAGACTACAAAATGACCACTAAAATTAAATTGCTGGCAAAACAAATCAATTTGACTTCTTACATCCGTGGGACTATTCATCCCATACATTGCATGGGAGTCGGCCAATGAAAAGATTTGCGGAGATTGTCGGTGAGGTATGGACAGCAAGCCAAGGCCACTGTTCGGCAGTCTAATTCAGATGTTGGTAGATGAGCGATGAGTAGGAAAAACATCATATTTTTGGAGCCATGCGTAGTTATCGTGTGACCCCCATTGATATAGTACGGGCGATATTAAACACTGAGACCGGGTTAAAGCCGGTGCGCTGTGTGTTGTTCACCCTACTTGTCCTTTTTAGTCTATCGAGTCGCCAGGATGTCGCGAGGATCCAGGCTTTAGCTCGGAGAACGCCATATGTAAATGTGATAGTCAATGATGCTAAATTTATGGATCTCCAGAGATGCTCTGACGAATGAGGACGATTCAAGGCTACTCGAGTCACTGGACTTGTATAGATTGAGTCAGAGAGAATTACGGTAGCCTAAGAACAAGGATGAAGAATGCGCATGCTTATTTCAATTCTGCGGTGAGTGTCGAGTTCATTATCTCTCCATGCATATATCTACAGTTTACCTAGATGCCTCGCACGTCAAGGTACTTGTGCTGATTACGTAATATACTTGAAATTTTTGTCTCGATTTCTGTCTACGACTTGGATTGTAGACTAGATGGTTAGACGTCTCTCAAAAAAGCCAAAAGCGAGCAAACAAAAGCAATATTTAGGGAAGAAGTCAGCCTCAAAGCTTGCTAGATGGGAGACTGTTGACGACATTCCTCTGGAAGAAGAAGATGCATGTGAGCGTGGTATTCGCCTCACGTCCCTGAGTTAACCTTCCTGTGCTCTAGTCCATGCCTCGAGAGACAAAGTACTTCTTGATGAAGACGAATACGGTGGTGATAGCGACGGTGATGATGATGAAGTATTCGCATTAAAGGGGCTAGAGAACAACGGGGACTCAGATGACTATACTGATGATTATGAGGGCGAAGACATCAGAGGAGCAGATTCAACGACGAGTGAAAAGTCGTCAAAGAAGAAAGATAAGAAGAAAAAGAAGGAAGAACGAAACGATGATAATGATGAAGAGGAGGAGGAAGAAACCTGGGGACGAGGAAAGGCTGTCTACTACTCCTCCAATGCAGCGCAACTCGAGTCCGATGATGAAGAAGGCCATGAGATGGAGGAACAAGAGGCCAAACGACTGCAGAAAAAAGCTTTGGAAGGGATGACCGACGATGACTTTGGTCTCAACGATAAACACGAGATATCACAGACGGATGACACAGCTGAGTATGCATATAGCTATCCTTGTTCAAGCTAGTACTGAGTTATCCCAGGGTAGTAGCCGATAATGTCAATGTTGTGCCTTCGTTATTACAAGACAAACAGTCTCTCCTCCGCCATCTCGAGAAAGTCAACCCAGAGGCTCTTGCGTTGGCTCGGGATTGGGAAGACACAGTGGAGACATTAATAGAAACACATCGGAAGATAGCCCAGTGAGCGAACAGTCTCTGACATTTGCCAAAAATCTTGATCTTTACTAGGCTACAGTCCAAGGAGCCTGATATGCAAGATGCGGGTTTGCCACACCTTCATTACCGTGAGTTCAAAGTCAGTCACTCAGTCACCTTTATTTACAGTCCTTGTCAAGAGGCGCTGCTGACCTACGCCACAACTTTGGCTTTCTACCTCCATTTACGAGCAAGTACCAAATATGCTCAACGGCCTGAGCTCTTAACTTCTCACCCTATTATGCAACGATTGCTAACCCTCAAGCAATCTGTGTCAACGTTAGAGGATCTAGGTTTCGCACTCCCCGACTCTGAACCTGAATTTGATGACGATGACGATGAAAGTTTAGACTTAATGGATGACGGGGATTCTATGGAGGAACTATGGCAAAAATTGGAACCTGGGGAGTTAGAGGATCTTCTCCGAGATATACAGATGTCTGCTTCATCTGTCCAACCAAAGCGTAAAATTGTGAAAGCTCAACTTCCCGTGAATGAACCACCGAAGAAGAAACGTAAAATTTTACCGGAGCCGTCAAAGGCCTCTGTCTCCATCTTTGATCTGGAAGAATCAGAGTTCATCCCTTCCTCCAAGACAAAAGTTAGATCACGATCCAAGGCGAATGCAGAATCAGACGATGCTTTTGGCGAAGCAACACATCTTCAAGTCGCTGACGCCGCTGACAAGAGTGCTCGCAAGAGATCATTGCGTTTCCATACATCCAAAATTGAGAGCACAAACGCTCGTCGTCAAGAGGCAAGAAACCAGATCATGGGAGGGGACGACGACGTACCATACCGCGAACGACGGAAAGAAAGGGAGTCGCGACTGTTACAAGAGGCCAAGAACCAGTTGCAGAAACAAGGTGGTGAAGATCTGGATGATTCTGAGCCTCCCAAGCGCGAGCCAGAGAAAGGAGATGATGCAAGCGACGGCTCGGATGGGCCTGAGGGATACTATGAACTTGACAAAAAGAAAACAAAGGAGAACAAAGAACAAAAGAACGCCAAATATGATGCTGCTCGAGCAGCTGAACGGTAGATTTGCCATTCCTTGTCTTCGGGCAGAAGGCTAATATGCGTTGGCTTTTTAGGGTAATCGAAAAGGAAACTCTCGATGGACCTCGATCACTTACGCGCGCTATCCTCACTAACAAGGGTCTTACTCCTCATAGATCCAAGGCCGTGCGCAATCCTCGTGTCAAAAAACGTCAAAGATTTGAGAAAGCGAAGAAAAAACTGGCGTCCCAGAAGGCGATGTACAAGGGTGGTCTATCACAGACAGGAGGCCACTACGATGGCGAAAAGTCAGGCATCTCAAAAGTCGTCAAGAGTGTCAAGTTTGGTTAATGTTCTGTTTGTCAAGTACCGGATTTTACATTCTCTAGTATTTCTTTGTGTATGGTAGCAGGTCATCGACCTTGATCTCTAGACCTGTGTGGCCATGAATTGGCCATTCAAGTCACCAACTATCGATCCATTAAGTTGAATGGTAGATTACGAGAGGCCAGAGGTCTTTCGTTGACGACGCCCGTCGTCAAATTACAGCTCAGGACCACGTACATTTCACCACTTTGGCTTTCGCAGAGCTTGCTTGACTCTAAGGGTATTTTTTCCTCGCGCGCCTCTCACGGCCTGTAGTTCGTTGAATTTCTTTTTCGCGTATCGTTTGGCTTCTGCATCGTCAACAAGCTCATCCACTAGCGTTCGTTTGCGTTGGCTTCGAGGGAGATTGTCACCAGATGAATTTCCGAAAGGAGATCCTGTCGCAGCAATTTTACCGATCTGACGACAAGGTGTGGGTTTACATTCGATGCTGTAGTGAAGATAGAACATACTGCAAAGTACTTAGGCAATCCTTTGGTTCCTTTTCCTTCTCCTTCATCTTTTCGGTAGAACCTCTTGGGATCGAGCTGGTTGCGCAGGCGCATCGCTTCGTATTCACGATGTAGTCGGGGTAGCTCGGACTCAGCGGGAGCGGGCATATCGAACCAGTCTGGCCCTGCAGTTTGATTCTTGGACTGGGACAGCCTTGGAATGGGACCAGTTCAAACAGTGGGCAGATGTGCTCACCTCTTTCCTTTCTTTCTTCGTGAGAGGTTTTCCTGATTTTGTAAGCTCTGGGGGAGGGAGAGGAGGAGCAACGGATGTCTGTTGCTGCTTAGATTTTTTCTCGGCTTCTTCTGTTTCAGTGTCAGGGTCGTACACTAGAATGCCACCCGTGCCTCGTCCCTCGCCGAGTTGGATATAGGAGGTTGGCAATGTCCCTGGATTGAGTTGTGGAAGTGGTCTGTGGAACTAGCATTTAGTTGACAAGCTTCTTGAAGGACTGAAACGTACGGGGGCTCTACGTCGTCCAAGGTCAAAATTTCATCGTCTTGCAGGGAAGGGATTTGTTCTGCCTCTGCTGTAGCCGCATTCTGTCTTGCCTGTTGTAGAAGCCTATCCAGGTATTCTTGTGTTATTTCCTCGTCAGATTCACTGGAGGATTCGTCTTCCGATTCGCTTGCTGAAGTTGAAGCATCGCTGGAGTCGGAGTAATCAGAGCTTGAGACATCTGAAGAGCCTGGATCAGCAAATAATTGTTAAGACCGGAGAAATTATCTACCAGTTGCTTTTTGTTTTCCTTTGTCTCCTGAAGTGAACCCGGAAAGCATTCTGATGTCAAGCTGTTATCAAGTCAAGTCAAGTCACCATCCAGTCACGCATATTATATTTACTCCTTTGGAGGTAGCCTACGCTGCCATGTCCTTTCACACACCCCACTGTCGGTTTATCTTGATATACTCAGCCACTATTCTATTTCAAGCTGAATATACGTTCAGAAAATATTTACCCATCTTCACGTGGTCTATTGCTTACATAATGTTTGACAACCAAGAGGGATCCACTAGGCCCACGGGTCCGTGTGATTATGTCAGGACAAGCTGAACTTAAAATGGAATAAATGATTACATGATCCCCAAGATTCAATTATCAGAACCTGTCTATGTACACGTGATAAATTGCTGAATTAGAGAAAAAAATCAGAACCTCAGCCCAGTGCCTACAAACCAAGTGGCTCAAAGCTCACTTCTAAAGATGAGTACAAGCAAGAGTCCAGTCACTTTGAGGTAGTCAAGAACCAAGTTCAAGTAACTCAGTGCAAGGCTTAAAGCTAATATATGGATTGTAATGCAATAAGGACTACCAGGGCATGCTAGTACTATAACTAGACTATATGAAATATTGTAATCAGTACTGCACTCAATATTGCAGTTGGCATTACAGCTGATTTTGCAGGTGCTAGACTGAGGTTCTGATATGTATATTTAGCAATTTATTACACAGTGTATATCTTTCTGATAACTGAATTTTCTGGGATTATATAATGGTTTTTACCATTTCTAGTTTAGCTTGTCCTGGCAGGCTAAACTCAAAATAGTATAGTCATTTTTAATTATAATATATCAAAATAACATAAAGGGCATGCTCTAGAGGTTCTTGTATAACCAATTGCATGATACTTTGTACATTGGCTTGGAGCCTTATGCCAGACTACTTGAGCTTGAGCCTCAACAAGTTCAAAATGACTGGGCTCTCACTTTGTGCCCAATCTTGGAAGTAACTTTCAAGCCATATATAGTTTAATCTGTTGACAAGGCTTAAGAAGCAACTGTGGAGCCCTATCATATCTCAGATGCCAATGTGAATAAAAGTGACTAAGAAGAAGAGGATTTCCTTGAAGAGCATGTAGTGTATGGAAG
>Ga0153942_1000370_pt1 | contig 17271 bp, 19 predicted proteins | sample TSNJ026MetaG_FD_104731 | JGI IMG/M metagenome (GOLD analysis project Ga0153942, IMG submission 104731) | Attine ant fungus gardens microbial communities from New Jersey, USA - TSNJ026 MetaG | ecosystem: Host-associated > Fungi > Mycelium > Unclassified | place: USA: New Jersey, Brendan T. Byrne... | reverse complement strand
TCAATAGGCATTTATAACGTCATCCAGCGTTACCTTTTATATTTTGGGGAAGATAATGTATGGTTTGCTTTTTCAAATATGGGTGGAGCAAATATCGATATTTTTATCAAGATGATTGGGGGTGAAATCTATGAACATTCTAATCGTTGACGATCAGATCAGTGTGGTCAATGGGCTTATGAAAGGAATTGACTGGGATAAGTTGGGGATTGACAAAGTTTTGAAGGCATTTAATGCATTTGAAGCAAAGGCCCTTTATAACAATATGCCTATTGACATACTGCTCACAGATATCGAAATGCCAGGAGAATCAGGGGTAAGCCTGGTGCAGTGGATCCGTGAACATAATTTTGAGACGGAATGCATTTTCCTCACTTCCCACAATGATTTTGAATATGCAAGGGACGCAATTAAAATGGAAAGCTTTGAATATGCGTTACAGCCGTGCCCTTACGATGAAATCCAGTCGATACTATCAAGGGCCATTTATAAAATAAAGCAGAAAAAAGAGTGGCGGAAATATTATAATTACGGCAGGACTGCAATGCAAAACGATACAATAGCGAAGCTTATGTTTCATAACAGCCTTAAATTAGAAAATAATGCAGAGCTGCTGGAAGCGCTCAATTTATTGGACGTATTTGACGGCCAAAATACACAAGGATATTTATCGCTGTTCCAGATTGTAAATAGTGATGATCATTTGGAACAATGGGAGGATGGACTTCTGGAATTTGCGCTTCACAACGTTATTGCCGAAGTTTTTGGACGACTTGGGCAGAAGATTATCATGGCGCATATGGATAGGCTTGTATTTGCAGTTTTTTGTTATACCTATAACACCGACGCCTTACTATATGAGCAATATATATATCAAATGAATTTTCTGAGTAACATTTTCAAAAATATGCTTAATTTTGACGTTATTTATCGTACGAGCGGGCTGATTACGCCATCGGAGCTAAATACTGAATATTATGCGATGAAACAACTGACAGTGGCTGACAGCGCAGGAGAAGATGTCAAGGACAGCCTCAACACCGAAAAAAAAGATAGTCTTTATACAGATCCAGTCGGATTAGTTGTAGAGTATATCAAAGGGCATCTTGATAGGGAGATCACAAGGCAGGAGTTAGCTGATTTAGTATATTTGAATATCGATTATCTGTCCCGAATTTTTAAAAAGGAAACAGGTTCCACAATAAATGACTATATAATTATTGAAAAAATGAAATTCGCCCAGATTATGATCCATACCACAATACTGCCGATCGGATTAATAGCAACAAAGGTTGGATATAATAATTTTTCCTATTTCTCTAAGCTTTACAAAAAAGCAATAGGGGTATCCCCAATAGAAGATCGCAACCAATATCGAGACGGGAACTGAGATGTTACTAGATAATTCAGTAACCGCTGTTTTTCAAGGCAATAGAAATATTTAAATCAAGTGGAAGTTTACCGACGCGGCATTTACCGCCACATCTCAATAAAAAAATCATTTAAAAATCCACCGGCATAGCCGGTGGTATTGACAAACGCCTATAAGGCTGTCCATAAAAGCAACGCCTGAAGGCGTAACGACGGTCTGTTACGTGCGTAAGGTTGTTACTTTCTAACCTTAAAGGAGTGGCACGTCGTGCCCGGTCAAATGGACGCCATCATATCACAGGAAGATTTTGAGAAGGTGCAAACTCTTATATCCCCCAGGCAGCGGCAGGAAAACAGACTTTCCAAGAGCGCTTTGCTGTAGCTTTATATGGTTAAAAAACGGACAGTCTTTCAGGCTGCCCGTTTTTTTATTACCGGTTATGCTTTACTTTCTCGCTTTACAGCGAATCAAAGGGGCATTTTTACCGCATAACGCCGCTTTATAGTAACCGCTGCCGAAATCCCTCCGGAGGTTTTCTAAGCCTTTAATTGTAGGTGGGATCGTTTGGATCCATAGAAATATAGGTGATGGTGTTGTGGGGACATACGCCTACCGCCTCCCGCTCATACTCACTGACTCCGGCATCATCATGGTTGACAATGGCAAGGTTATCGTATAAGCGAATATTTTCCTCGCCACAAAGGCGCACGCATTTACGGCACGCGATGCAACTGGTTTTGCAAATCTTGTTGGCTACCTTGGGACTGTCGTGATTGGAGCATTTAATAAACGCCGTTCCATCAGCCTCCACCAGATGGATAACATGCTTAGGACAGGTCTCCACACAGATGCCGCAGCCGGTGCAGATATATTTATTAATTTTCGCAATACCGTCATCCACAATAATGGCCCCAAAGGGACACTTGACTGCGCAGTCGCCATGGCCCAAACAGGCATAGGAGCACACCTTTTCCCCGCCATAAAACATGGTGGCGGCTTCGCAGGTATTTAGGCCCCGGTAATCCATGATATTATAAGTGTTTTCAGGAGTACCGTTACAGGCCACAGCCGCTATGCGCTTGGCACCGGCAATAGCGGAAATGCCCAGGATCGAACTAATGCCCGCAGTGACTGATTCACCGCCCGGAATACAACCATTGACAGGAGCGTTGCCTGCGCAAACAGCCTCCGCAAAGCTCATACATCCCGCAAAGCCACAGGCGCCGCAATTGGCGCCAGGCAATGCATCACTGACCTGCGATACCTTTTCATCCACAGCCGGGGCAAAATATTTACTTAAGAGAGCCAGAACCAACGCCAGTATGCCGGCCAATCCGGCGGCTACCCCGGCGGGCAAGGCTAAAATCTGTATGGACATGATCTATCAATCTCTCCTTTACGCAAAGATGCCGTCTACCATACCGGCGAAACCGCCAAAAGCTATGGCCACTATGGCGGCAGCCACTAGAGTGGCCGGAAGCCCATCGAAGGCCTCGGGCAGCCTGGCTTCCGCGATGCGCATACGCACACCCACAAAAATTACCATTGCCAGCATAAAGCCCAGTCCTGCTCCAAGGCTGTTTACCAGCGATTGGAGAAAGGTGTAGCTGTTGTCAATATTTAGGATAGTGACGCCCAGGACGGCGCAGTTGGTGGTGATCAACGGCAGATAGATACCTAAGGCGTTATTCAACGCGGGCAAAAAGCGCTTGAAGATAATTTCCACAACTTGCACCATGGCCGCGATCACTAAGATAAAGATAATGGTTTGCAGGTACCCCAGTTTATTGGGTTCCAGCAGGAAGCTGTAAATGGGCCAGGTAATGGCCGTGGCCATAACCATAACAAAGATAACAGCGCCGCTCATGCTGACAGCGGATTTTATATTCTTGGAAACACCTAAAAACGGACAGATGCCCAAGAACTTTGAGAGGACAAAATTGTCCACCAAAATGACCGAAAACAGGATGATCATCATTTCTTTCATTGCTGGGCCTCCTTTGCGACGGTATCTGCGGCGGTATCCGACACAGGATCGGCACCCTCCACGTGATTGCAGCTTTCCCTTGACGGACAGCCGGCGCAGCCGTTGCCCAAGCTTCTGCCCCGTTTGGAAAGGATATAGCTCATAAGAGCCATAATGACGCCAAAGATAAAGAATCCGCCCGCCGGGGAAGTCAAAATTCCCACAGTCTTGATATCGGTATGAAAAATCCCGTTGATTCCTTCCAGCAGCTTCAGCCCAAACCAAGTACCTGCGCCAAAGATTTCGCGGATAGAGCTGATGGTAAAGAGGGCCAAGGTAAACCCAATGCCCATGCCAACACCGTCCAAAACGGAGTTGAGCACCGTATTTTTACTGGCAAAAGCCTCCGCTCTGGCCAGAATGATGCAATTTACCGTAATCAGCGGCAGGAATATACCCAGAGCGCTGTCCAGTACAGGCACATAAGCTTTTACCAGCAGTTGTACAATGGTCACCAGCCCCGCAATAACAATGACATAGGCCGGAATTCTCACCTTATCCGGAATAATATTTTTCAGCAGGGATATAAACAGATTGGAAAATACCAGCACGAACAAAGTAGCAACTCCCATGCCGATGCCGTTGAAGGCGCTGGTGGTAATCGCCAAGGTTGGGCAAGTGCCCAACACCAACACCAAGGACGGATTTTCTTTAATAATGCCGTTAAGCAAAATCCCTACCCTTGACTTATTGTTCTCATTCACCCGTTTCACCTCCCATAAACAGCTCCGCATACAGATCGGACGCCGTGTTAACCGCCTTAATAAAAGCGTTGCTGGATACTGTGGCGTCTGCAATAGCATTCACTTGAATCTCACCAGGGATTTGCCCCACAAAGCGTTCCGTGAAGAAATCCTCCCCCACCTGAGTACCTATACCGGGAGATTCCTCATTGTCTAAAAGCACAGTCTTTGCAATCTCACCGTCTGTAAAGCCCACCATGACGCTCATGGTTCCGCCAAATCCCTTGACATTGGTGATGATGGCTACTCCTTGGTCGGCCTGATAAACCGACACTATGGTGACACCGTCTACAGGCTCAAAGTTCTCATTCAATTGATTGACATAGGAGGCAGTGGGAAATATCTCTTTAATAACGCCCATAACCTCATTTTGAAGGTTTTCCTGTATTACCGATTCGGTAAAATAATTAGTGACCACTAAGGCGGAGACGATGACCACCGCTATGGCGACCAGGACAATGATCGGCTTAATGATCTCATGAAAGACACCTGTTTTCTTTTCCAACCCATCAGCCTCCTATTCCGCCGCTAAATTCGATGGCATTTCTAACCGCTTTATAAATGGCTTCGCGGGTAACGGTTGCCCCGGCCACAGAATCCATAATGACGGTGTAATCCTCCACATTAACTGGGACACTGTCATACCGGGCCCCCACATATTGCTGAAGGAAGGCTCTGTTGGAGGCGTCCGCGCCGTAACCCGGAGATTCCGCGTTTTGTATCATCACAATCTGGGTCACTGCATAGGTTCGGTCTACCCCCACCAACAGGGTCAAAGGTTCCTCCGGATTAAAGCCCCGCTGGGTAACCAATACGGCATATCCATCCGGCCCGCTGAAGCCGGCGAGGACGCCCTTTTCCGCAAAGTACTCGCTGACATCGACTTCTACAAAGCCCTCACCTATAATATCCGCCACCACGCCTTCATCCACAACCGCTTCCTCTTCATAGGTGAGAATGGTATGGAGTCCTATCGCCGCGATAATCAATGCGCAGACAGCGATAAAGACATACAACGCAATCCGCCGCGTTTTATAGGGTGTGCGGCTGCCAAACTGCTCCGGCCGGGTCCATTTGTCGATCCAGGGCGTGAGCAGGTTCATAAACAGGATGGCGAAGGAAACGCCTTCGGGATAATTGGCAAACACCCGGATCATTACCGTGAGCATACCGCATCCAATAGCGAACACCACCCTGCCCCAAGGGGTATAGGGAGCGCTGGAATAATCAGTAGCCATAAAGAAAGCGCCCAATACCAGGCCGCCGGCCAGAATCTGATACACCGGGTCCAGACCCAAGGCCAGTGAAAAGAGAAATACTGTGCCAATATAGATCAAGGGGGTTGTGGGTTTAATGACCCTGGCACAGATCAGGAGCAGCCCGCCAACCAATAGGGCCACTGTAGAGACCTCGCCCAAGCTGCCGGGGATATTGCCCAGAAACATGTCCAAATATCCATAGGTCTTTCCGGCCAAAGGGGTGGCGGTGGTGGTTACCAGGCCTAATCTCCAGCCCCCCGGCTTGGGCCAGCTGCTCATAGCGTCGGTAAAGGACAGCATCAACACAATGCGCCCCACTAACGCCGGGTTGGCAAAGTTGTGACCGATACCGCCAAAGAGCATTTTGGCCACCACGATGGCGGCAAAAGCGCCGATGACTATCATATAAAAGGGCAGTGACGCCGGCACGTTAAAGGCCAACAGCATCCCCGTCACAATGGCGCTCAAGTCATCAATAGACTGGGATTTATGGGTAATAAGATTAAACAAAAACTCGAACAGAACACAGGAGGCCACACTTACGGCGGTCAACACCAGGGCTCTGGGGCCAAATACATAGACAGACATCCCCAGCGCGGGCAAAAGAGCTATAATAACCGCCAGCATAATCTTTCTGGTGGAGCCTGTCCCACGAATATGGGGCGGGGCTGAAATGAGAAGTTTTTTTGTCATTATGTTGCTCCTTCCTACTTCTTCGCCTTAGGGCCTTTGTGGAGAAGAACCTTGCCCTGCCGGATGGAGTGGACAAGGTCCCGCTTGGCGGGACAAACAAATGAACAGGTGCCGCATTCCATACATAGGTTCACCTTTAAATCCCTCAACTGGTCCACATCCGCCATAATCTGAGCCCGCTCATAGCTGGCAGGCATCAGGTTCAGCGGACAGGCGTCAATACACTTGCCGCAGCGGATGCATGGGGTCTGCCGGCTGCCCCAGCTGCATTGGAGCCCGGTGAGGGCCAGCACCGCATTGGTGGACTTGAGTATGGGAAAATCACCATCCACAACAGCGGTACCCATCATAGGGCCTCCCATGATCAGTTTTCTCGGCTCACTTCTATAGCCGCCGGCAAATTCAACAATATCTTTTATACTGGTGCCGATGGGAGCAATGACATTAGCCGGCGAATTGACAGCGCCGCCGTCAACAGTTACCCGTTTGACGGTCAGGGGCATCCCAGTGGTCATATATCTATATAATGTAGAAACCGTGGTCACGTTCATCACTATACATCCCACATCTGCCGGCAATTTTCCCTCCGGCACCACCCGGCCCAGGCATTCGTAGACCAGTACCTTTTCTGCGCCCTGAGGGTAACGGGCCCGCAGCGTAATCACCCGGATCCCTTCATCCTCCTGGAATATCCCGGTCATAAGGGCGATGGCCTTAGGCTTATTGGCCTCTATGCCAATGTAGATATTCTCTACAAATAGCTTTTTTTTCAGCATGCGGATACCCTCCGCCACCGCTTCGCTGTTCTCCAGCATTTCACGGTAATCGGAAGTGATATACGGTTCGCACTCAGCTCCGTTGATGATCAAGGCATCTATACTATCCAGATCAGCGGGATTTAATTTGATATGGGTGGGGAACCCCGCTCCACCAAGTCCCACTAATCCACAGTTCTTGACCGCTTCAATAAACTGCTGGTGATCGGCGGCCTGGACAGGCTGACTGAGAAAATCCCCCTCGTCAATCCCCTCTTCCCGCTTAATCACAACAGCTTTAGACCAGTCCCCACTGGGCATCAGCACTTCCTTGATTTCAGATACAGTACCGGAAATGCTGGCATGTACCCGGGCCGAAATAAAGGCGGAGCTCTCCCCCACCATCTGGCCCACCATCACCTTGTCGCCAACAGCCACCACCGGTTCAGCGGGCTTGCCGATGTGCTGGCTCATTAACAAAGTGACCTGTTGCGGGGCAGGCATCACCAGGGACTCACCGGCCATAGTGTTCTTATGGTGTGGAACCCTGGTCCCTCCCCTGGATTTTTTGCCAATACCGGATGTTACACTCAACCTCCAACAACTCCTTTATATCTCTGTTATAAAACCCGAGCTATTCTTAAAAAAGGATTCTAAACACCACTATAATTTCTTTGACAGGCTTTACTCAAGGATAATCGATACGCCTGCCGGCAGACAAGCCGCGCTTTGATGTGGCCAGGAAAGGCGCCCGGTCCGGACACAGATCTGATCAGGGCATTGGCTGAAGGAAAAGAAAATCTCGCCTTCCACTGCCGTTATCTCTACATGGAGGTCAGCGTCCAGCTCGAAAGTTTGCGTCCCCCTTACCTTGGACAAATCCACCCGATCATATTCCTCCCCATGTACAAAAATGACCGCCGTCACTTTCTCCCGGGAAACACTGCGGCTATAATAAAAAAGACAAAGCGCCAACAATATTATAATGAGAATGATTGCGAAGTCCTTTGGGCGGATAATCTTTCTATTCTTCTCACTCATATTCTTTTCTCACAAATTTCTATATTTATATCCTTCCCCCAGACAGCGCCTTCATTATAGTACCATAAACCCAAAAAAAAATAAAGAATATCTATCCACAGTTTTGAAAAAGAAGGGGAGTGCCACCCCGACAGTATTCCATCCAGGATCTGGCCCTCCCCATTTATTCTCCCCGATCATTTCTAAAATTGCTTTAGCCTGTCCAACTTAACCCTTGATGAAATAAAAAATCAAACTTAACACCCCATAAATCACCGGTTGATGAAGAATGTAAATCCACAAGGTATATCTCCCTACAAACGCCAAAGAGCGAATATGGGTCTTATATAAGAAACCAGGCATTTTATCGTCTTTAATCCACACCCCCAAATAGGAACCTGCCAGGAACAAGAACAGCCAGGGAATCAGCGGAAAATAATCGGATGAATGAAACCCGGCCGAGGGCAATCCTATGGGGAACAGATATTGAGTTTGATATAGCCCTTGAGGAAGTTTGATCAAGCTGAGCTCAAATATACCTAAATAACCCTTTGGCAATCCATAGGTAAAAACAAAGAGAAGCCCAAAGATAGTAAGTCCAGCTGCGGGCGTTAGCTTCATCAGCGTTTTGCGAAATAACCCGTAAGCCAACATAGAGATGCCCAACATGTGCAGAATGCCGAAGGCGATCATCTCAGAGGGAAGCACCAGGTACACCACCAATGACATGCCCAGAGCTATGGCAAAGCACTGTATCCCCCGTTTTAAATTGTTGCTGGAGTATTGGCAAGCCACCCCGGATATAAGGATAAATATCCCTGCGAAAAGGGGCTGCAAAAACCGCAGCAAGGTGCTGTTAAAAAAAGGAATGGTCACGTCAAATATGCTGACCAGGTCATAACCGGCGTGATAAGCGATCATCAAAATGATGGACAAGCCCCTCAACTCATCAATGATACCCACGCGGCCTTGATGCTTACTCATACAGTCCTCCATTTTATGTTAAAAAAAGAACAAACACCAGGTTTGTTCTTTCCCTATTCTTTACTGAACAAATGGGTCATATGTCCTGACAGCCAAGGCATATTTGGCTACCATTGTCCTTGTCACATCTTCACGCCCCATTTCATAGCCGCAAGCCTCAATGACGGCGCAATATTTATCCATCATAGTAACTACATAAGACTCCTTATACCTGGGGGGCACCAATGTCATGGGCCACATATGTTTGAGAATGATATCCCGCTCAATCCCATTGAGCTCACACAGCTTCTGCGCATTGTCCAGCGCAATTTTAGGATGACTTTGCAGATGCTTTTTAGCTTCCTCATCGGTCAAATCATCCCAGTCATAAAAATACAAGTCATGGAGCAAGCCACCACGGGCCGCCGAGCGGTAATCATACCCCATTTTTTTGGCGGTCTTAAAGCTAAAATACGCCACATTGAGACAGTGCTCTAAACGGGTTGATTTGCGATGCTGCATGTAATTCTCTAAATTCTGAACTTCTTCGGATTCCAATAAGTCATATATACATTCAAAAAACTCTTCGTCTACATACTTAACCAAATTGCCAACTTTAGTCGTCGGCTTAATCTTTTTTCCCAACGAAATTCCTCCATAGAATATAATTGATATATCCTTAAAAAATAATTTCATAGTATGCTAAGCCCGCAAACAGAAATTACTATAGTCTACGCAATCTTACACCATTCTATACTATTTTGTATGTATAGTCAACTACATTAACATCATATGCTTGTAAAATTTTTTGGTTTTTATTCACCCATAAATTGAATATCCACGCGCAAAGGAGAAGGAAGCGGGTTAAATTACAAAACTGCCTGCATCAAGCGGGATTTTCCAATAAAAAAGTCCGGCAAATCCAATTTGTCTCTGCGGACTTTCTTGCGGCTATAATGTTTTTTGCTTTCCATTTTTTTGGTGACTGGATGCACTTCCCAAAGAACTCTCTTGGATTTGTCCAGCGCCCTTTTCGCCTTTTTGCTTAACTTTTTCCTGGGGATAAAATTGCTCATAGTAAACTCCCTTCTTGTAAATTATTATAGCACAACCAAATATTTTATTGAAGCACTTTTGGTATGAAAAATTTTGGCATTGCTATTGACAACCCAAAAAGATTATGCTAAGATGTTTATCGTTGCCGATGTCCCGCTGGTGTAGCTCAGTTGGTAGAGCAGCTGATTTGTAATCAGCAGGTCGGGGGTTCGAGTCCGTCCACCAGCTCCACTATTTAAACTAGTTTGCTAAAATTAGCGGGTGTAGATTGTTAACAAAACATGGGAGTGTTCCCGAGTGGCCAAAGGGGGCAGACTGTAAATCTGTTGTCTTCGACTTCGGTGGTTCGAATCCACCCGCTCCCACCAAATCAATACCGCATGAACATCACGTTTGTGCGGTTATTTTATTTTTATTAGCCTTTCCTGGATACTATTCGTGTCCAATTGTGTCCAGTAATTATCCAAACTTAAGCTTTATGATGCTGTCTTTAAGGTCATCGACATTGACCTCGGTATATATCCCTGTAGTCTCAATTGTACTGTGCCCCATAAGTGTTTGGACATATCGAAGGTCCACCCCACTCCTTAGCATATAGGTTGCGAAGATGTGTCGGCATTTATACGGTGACATACGGGATATCCTTTCAACTTCTTTTTTTATTGTAGCATTTAAGTCATCAAAAAACTTATAATACATTCTGTCAAAACTTCTATGCTTGTGGTGGCTGCTATATTATCAAGGCTAACTAAGGAGGCGATATCATGAATTCCAACAGAATGTCTGTACAAGAATTAGCAAATAAACTCGGTAAGGGTCAAATATGGGTTGTCAATGAACTACGCCGGGATTCCAAGCGCGAAGCAAAGCAATGGCCGTTCGCTACTTCTAAACAGTCTGAATCAGGGCGATGGAGTTATGTCATCATCCGTAGTCAATTTGAGAAGTGGCATGATGGCGACTATGGGCTTGATTATGAGCGGCTGGCTAATATGGTGGCAGAGATAGTGATTGAGCAATTGAAAGGAACGTGAATAAATTGTCACCATCTCAACGTGAAATCTTTGAATAACTTTGTGAATGCAGACCTTCGTCACAATATACCGGAGTTAGCGCGGTGCCGGCGTTGTTTTTATCGACGCCTTGAAACATTCACTCACTCCTCTATCTTTCGTTAGTTGACTTGCGCCCAAAACAGATGGTAAAATAGACACTGAATTTAAATTTGGGAGGCTATAGATTGACTATACATACACTCACCACAGACCTGCAAGGTTTTGAACCAACTGATTTTGAATGGACAATGGCGCTCTATAATGCTAAAAAGAGCAAAGATGGAGTACAGCTTGACTTCGGGAAATGCGAGATGAAAGATATTGGCCCATTTGTAGTGTCAATCAGAAATACTCTGCTTGAAAAGACCTTACAAGGGAAAACGGTGGCCGAGTATTCACCGTTTTTGGCATCGGATACAATCGGCACCCTGGAGATGTCCAATGAATTGGTTAGTGAGCCGGTAAACGACATCCTCTTTGAGATAGAACATGCTGACAGCCGCCAGGCTGAGGATTATGTCTCAGGCATTTACCCCTCCCCCACTGGTTATGCATTCTATGGCTGCAAAAGGAATGAGGACGGCAATATTATCGACAAGGTATTGTTCATACGCCGGACAAGCCCCTTGATCAAGGGTAATAAGACCTGGCTGTGCACTACACAAGAGGGACGTATTGTCACCAACGAGCAGCCTGTCTTACGGTTTAACCAGGCTGTAGACCTTATCATTGTTGGTGGATTTTGTTATTTCGTCACCGCCAACGCGGAAAAGGATTTGGGGTTGGAGAACCGGCATTTTGCCATTTGTGCCAAGCGGATGGCATTAATTGCGGATAAGGGCTTGATCAACAATTACGACCAATTGGATACGATAGCCATGAAAAGCAAGCATGCCCGCAAGTTTCTGGATTTTGACTTGAAGATTATCGAGCATATTGAACGTCTGCCCATCATTGAGCGTGAAGAGTTTTTAAGCAAATATGGCATTACAATTGACAACGAGGGATTAATCGATACCGATGACCCGGAGCAGTGTGAGCTGGTGATTGATTTGTTGTGTTGCCGAAGCTGCCTGGATGCACTGGGACGCCTAGCAGTGGGAAATAGCATCATGCCTCGTGAATAACCAGTTTTTGCCGTTGTCACAGCCATTAATATCTTTGCGGCTTCCTCTACTGTATGCCCTATCTTGCTTATTATACTTTATTAAGACATTATTCCTTGCTATTTGACTATAAAACAGGCCGCTGCAAAATGCAGCGGCCTGTTATGACGATATTCTAACGAATAATTGCAGATATCAAGCACTCACGATAGGGGCTTTTTCTTTCGGTGGATGACAAAGCGGTTGATGGGGTAGGTCCAAAGCACCGCCACCGTCGCAACAAGCGGCTTTGCCCAAATTTCTCCAATCCCCCGCATATCCCGGGCAATACACCAGTCCATTATAGCGGTGCCCATCCAGGTGGTCAAGGCAATGGTCACCAGTACCATAAGTACATAGAGAACGCCACTTACCAGCGGATTAGCGTCAGCCTTAAAGGTAATTTTCCGGTTAAGGACAAAAGCGATAGCATATCCAATGGTGGTGGATATAAGAAAGGCCCACATATAACCGAGTCCCTCATATTCAAATAGCCAAAAGCTTACTGGTTGTGTATTCATGGACGTAAATACCCAGCCTTGAAGTATATAGTATATAATCAATTCAATAATGGTAGCCAGGCTGCCCGCCACAGCAAACTTAACGAATTTCAGCAACTCCTCGCGCTTTTTCGGCGCATCTTTCCGATTTGTAGATTCTCCCATGCCAATACCTCCGTTTTTTTCACATCTAGATAATCCATAAGGCCGTCAATACCACCGCCGCCACTACTGCCATCATTCCCAGGCCTTTGAGAATCATACTCAAGGCCTGCTCTCTGGACCCAGGCATATGGCTGTAAAGAAATAGCTTGACCGGGTGCAGCGCTTTTTTTCCATACAACTGCCGGTAGGTAAGGGTATTTGTGCGGTACCGTCTCGGCTGATCAGGGTCAAGCTCAATCAACCGCACTCCCCGGTCGAGCCCTGGGCCATATTCATTAAAGCCTGCGCTTTGAGTATAGCCCAAATCCACACCCTTATAGCTCCTTACAAAGCTATTTTTGTGGTCATGGCCACAAAATACGGCAACTACCTCCCCCTGCTCCGTCAACGCATCAAACTCACCCGTATTGATGTCGGGCACACAAGGAGCTTCGCCAAACATCTCCCCTTCCTGGTTGGATGTTAAGGTATAGAATCGGCTCTTAAAAGTGCGGTTGCCTCGGATAGCCTGTTTGCCTGCCTTATCCGATGAAGTGAGCGCATCATAATACTCCTGAACAGGGATATGCTGAAACACCATAGCTGGCAGTGGGCAGCCATATGCCTCAGCCTGCTTTTGGCGCACCTGCCTGTACCACTCAATCTGCTCGGGCCGGACAGCCTCATAGCCGCCATGCACCGCATTGCCTTGGGAGTCAATAAGGTACAGAGCGAAAAGGGGGGTCTCTTTCGCCTGATCATATATCAGAATACACTGCGTTCCCGCTCCCATGCTGTAAGCGCCGGATACATACCCCGGATACTTCCGGTAGATATCCAGTTGATCCTGATTGGACAGCCCCGCTTGCCGGTCATGGTTGCCAAAGGTCACTGCAAATGGAATAGACCGGTCGGTTATAGGCTTGATAAAGCTATCTATAGCTTTCTGAATCTTTTGTTGAGGCTCTCCGCCTTTGAATTGAGGGCTGTATCCCTTGATTTGATCTCCGGTAAAAATCACCAGATCCGGTTTCTCATAGTCCAACGCTCCGTTGAGCAACCGCAAGGTATCCCCGTCAATGGCCAGCCCCTGATGAAGATCGGTGATCTGCATGATTTTGAAGGGTTTACCAGTAAAGCGTAACGGTACCATTTGCTTTGCGCTCCTCTCTGCAATTTTATATACAGTATACAGCATTTTTGTAAAATATAGGCACTATTTGTAAAATTAATTTTCATTATTTAATAGAATCATTTTAAAAACGTGAAGCAGAAGCACCCATTTTGGGCTTATAGTGGCAAAAAAAATGTTGGAAAACACGTTTGCCTCTGTTTCCGAAGTTATCAATTTTACAGGAAACGAAGGATTATTTATATCCTTTTACTAAACACCCGATTATTTTTAATGTAAACTTAGATAGGAACCCATCATATAATGTAAAAAACAAGAAAGGAGATGCAGATGAGATGTATAATTACGATAGATATTACACAAATGCTAATACAAATATGACGCGTCCGCCATATCCTTCCAACAAAGTAACAGATTTTGGCCCGAACCCGTTCGTTGTAGATATCAATAAGTCCACGATTTATAATAATACATTCCGTACCGCTTTGTGGACAGGGAGCCATTTGCAGCTTACGCTAATGAGCATTCCTGTCGGCGGAGACATAGGGCTTGAGGTTCATCCAAATGTTGACCAGTTTTTGCGCATTGAGGAAGGTCAGGGTTTGGTTCAAATGGGAAACAGTAAAGATAATCTATATTTCAGGCAACCCGCATTTAATGATTTTGCCATATTCATACCCGCTGGCACATGGCACAATCTAACCAATACAGGAAACAAGCCTCTAAAACTATATTCTATTTACGCGCCGCCCAACCATCCTTGGGGGACTGTCCATCAGACAAAGGCTATCGCGGATACTGAAGAAGGTCATTAAACATATTTGGATAACTATTTGTCATAGTAAAATCAATATGTAGCATTAGCCATTGGTCCCAAGTAACATTGAACTGATGGCTTTTTCCATTAATATAACCGTTGACGCAAGCAGCGTACAGAATACCCCGGGAGTTAACGATCAGTACCAATTGGCGTGTTTCATCGCGGTATAGATATCAAAACAACATGGACAAGCTATATCATATCCAGAAGTTGTTTGATTTGGAGGGATAATTCTGATAAACTCATAATAGATCATGTAAAGGGGCTGTTCTTTTTGCTGTTTAAACAAATAAAATATTTTGTTTCTGTCGTGGAATGCAACAGCTTTACCGAGGCTGCTGAGCAGTGCTATATCTCCCAGCCTGCGATCTCTCAGCAAATTCAGGCCCTGGAAAAGGATTTAGGTGTTGAACTGATTCATCGGGAAAACCGAAGCTTCTCCTTAACCCCTGCCGGAGAGTATTTTTACCGCCACGGAACGGAGCTTCTGGCCGAGGCCGATGAACTGCGCCGTGAAACCATCCGGATTGGACAGGACGATGAATCACAACTGCGCATAGGTTATCTGTGGTGCTACAATGGGCAGGAGCTCCATGAGGCGATCGCAGAGTTTTCATCTCTATATCCGGGGGTGGACATCAACACGACCACCGGGACGCATGAAGAGCTGTATGACCTGCTCCGTTTCAACGGTATAGATTTGGCTCTGAGTGACCAGCGACGCGCTTTTTCAGAGGCGTATATCAATTTTCACTTGCTGTATGGAGATTTCTCTGTTGAGGTTTCGGTTCGCAGCCGCTTCGGTGCGATGGAAAAGGTGACCACAGAGGATTTGAAGCGTGCGCCCTGCATCTTGATTTCTCCCAAAGAGCAGCAAAATACCGAGCAGGAATTTTATCAAAACATCATTGGCCTTGGAGGAAATTTTCTGTTTGCGAGCAATCCGGAGGAGGCCCGTCTGATGGTGGTGGGCAACCGGGGCTTTTTGCCGGTGGATGGTGTGGGGACTCTTGCACCTCCGGGCACCTCTATAATAAGGCTACCACTGTACCGGGATGAGCACCGGGTGCGGCGCAACTACTGCGCCTTCTGGCGCAAGGAGCGTTCCAATTACTACATAGAGGAATTTGCTGAAATCCTCCGTGGACTGCTTTGTAAGGAAACCCATCTGTAACAGCAAAGACATAGCCGCATCCATTTTCTTTAATGGACGCGGCTATATTTTTGTCCTCATATAAGTTTCACTTATCAAATGCATTCATAATTAAAATTGCTGATTTCCTGATCCTTTCCTATACTTTGGATAGAACCGCCCGTCCATACACCATCAGCTATCATACATTATAAGGGACAGGAAAGAATCAGAGAAACCCGAAAATTATTTAAGGAGAAATATACAATGAAAAAGCTGGGATTTGGTTTCATGCGACTGCCCACAATCAACCCCCAAGACCGTACAGATGTAGATTATGATTTGGTATGTGAGATGGTGGACGCCTACATGGCTAACGGGTTTAACTACTTCGATACCGCCTATAAATACTGCGGCGGGAACAGCGAGGTAGCCATCCGTAAAGCTGTTGTGGACCGATATCCCCGGGACAGCTACATACTCACCACGAAGTTATCCAATGAGTTTATCAAGACTAAGGAGGAACAATCCAGAATATTTGACGACCAGATGGAAAAATTGGGTTGCGGATACGTTGATTACTACCTTCTCCACAATCAAGGCGCGGTCAATTACAAAGTATCGCTGGAATTGGACAGCTTTGAGTTCATTAAGGAAAAGAAGGCAAAGGGATTGGTCAAGCATATCGGCATGTCTTACCATGACAGCGCGGAGCTTTTGGATGAGATTCTCACAGAACATCCGGAATTGGAGGTAGTACAGCTCCAGATCAATTATCTGGATTGGGAGAATGAGAGCATCCAATCCAGAAAGTGCTATGAAGTGGCCCGCAAACACGGTAAACGGGTTTTTGTCATGGAACCCATCAAGGGCGGCACTCTGATCAACCTGCCGGATGAAGTGGAAACAATATTCAGGGACTATGCGCCTGACGCCTCAAACGCCTCCTGGGCCATCCGCTTTGCGGCCAGCCATGAAGGGGTGGATGTGGTTCTCAGCGGTATGAACACTATGGAGCAGCTCCAAGACAATATGGGATATATGAATGAGTTCGAGCCCATGAACGATGATGAGCTGAATAGAGTGGGCAAGGCTGTCGACCTTATCAAAGGCAGCGCCATGATCCCCTGTACCGGTTGCCGGTATTGTACGGAGACCTGTCCACAAAACATTCCCATTCCTGATTACCTCAGTCTTGTGCAAGAGGGCCACCGCACCACCCAAATCGTCTACTATTTCAACTACTCCCAAGGTAAGGGTAAGGCCGGAGATTGCATTGACTGTAAGCAGTGCGAACAGCACTGCCCTCAACATATTGATATCACGGCGCACGTGAAGGAGATTTCCGCCGCCTATGACGAGTTTAAGGGATGGCGGTAAAGGAGGGGATTTCATGAAAAAGGTATTGATTGTGTCATCCAGTCCCAGAAGGAACGGCAACACAGAGATGCTTTGT
>Ga0153942_1000369_pt1 | contig 17282 bp, 18 predicted proteins | sample TSNJ026MetaG_FD_104731 | JGI IMG/M metagenome (GOLD analysis project Ga0153942, IMG submission 104731) | Attine ant fungus gardens microbial communities from New Jersey, USA - TSNJ026 MetaG | ecosystem: Host-associated > Fungi > Mycelium > Unclassified | place: USA: New Jersey, Brendan T. Byrne... | reverse complement strand
TTCCGCACGAAATGTGTGAAGAAACAGTTCAGTAGCTCCTCTGCAGCTCTGAATTGTTTTCCCTCATCCTACAAAGTCTCACATCTATATCGTCTGCCAAGCGCAAATCATTTTTTTTTTGACAAATCTCATTTAAATCATCCTTCCTGCTCTTCTTCTAGTTGGTGTCAAAGTCCAATCCCTCACTCTACCTTAGCATATGCTATACAAGCACTCTTATCTATCCCAATGCTCCAGCCACCTTTTGACTCTCCCTCCCGCTACTCTCTTCCCCAGTTCCATCAAGCCCGAGCGCTCTGATCAAACAAGAGACGCTCATCTGACTCAACCATGCCGACGGTTCAGGGACCTGTCACCGTGCGCGAATGAGCATTCGCACAATTCTCCCAATCCGCTGGTCTCAGACGATCAACGCGGCCCAATTGCTTACTATGCAAATTATGATTCATGCCTTTCATGTCGGATTATTGTGTTGTGTTTGAGTTAGTATGACCTTCTCAATTGCTTATGTTTGTGTCTGGGTCGTCATCATTAACTGGTTATGTTCTGCATAGCTTAGTGGTGTCTTAAAGTCGGGTTGTTCTGTCCTCAGTGACAAATCAGTGCCAACTTAGTACCTCTGTCGAACACCCAAGTCTTCTGATCCAGTGCTTATTGAATCTCGATTCAATCGATGTCATGGTGCTTCGCTACCACTTAGATACATCCTTGACGCTAATCAGTAGAAGGCACTAGAGCTCTTGTTTGGAACCTTCACATATCGGTGAACTGGCCATTGTGCCTTGAAGTGATTCTCCTTGTATACATTGCAATTGAATTTGTGTGTCTATTTTATGTAAATCTGTCCTACTACACTGGCAAGGGGAGATGAAAGTTTGTCCAGGATGTCAAAGTTGGATTCAGTGTCTGTCACTAGTCAGTGAGACTCGCATTCTGGCTTTTGAAATAGCCCGACCGATATCTCTCGTTGAATCTACGATCTGCGATCAGGAATTCAAAAAAGATCTTCACTAGCTTTTAAAGTCTTGTCCACGAAATCCAAGCCATTCACCTCAAAAGTACAATTTGCTGATACTAAAGGACAAATTCCAAACATTGATCCGAGTGAATTGCACGTTTTCCATTTCGGATTCAGTTGGCAGTTCATCTCACTCGGTCAGAACCTCAGCTCCCGAGTTCGTGATGAGGACCATATGCTCTGCTTGGGCACTCCGTCCACAGTTCTATGTGCATTGTCATTTCCACGCATCAACCAATTTGAAGTAAACACGTACCTCGGTGGAGGCAGTCCATCCATCAGGGAAAATCCATCCTAGAGGGTTCCTTCCTTGGATGATAGTGGGCTTGTTGTGATATCAGACAGAATAATTCGACAATCAGCTCTAAAGGTACCTCAATCGTGAAACAATGACCTGGCTTCATGATTCCGGGTTCGTCGTTTTCTACAGAAATAAAGGTTGTTCTCTGCCTTGAGACAGGTGAATGAGATGAGGTAATCTTACTATGGTGAAAGATCCATGGACGAGTGTGGAAGAAGGTACCGATGCCGTGACCACAAAATTGAGATGAGACAGAGTAATTCTTGCCGAGTACGTTGTTTATTGCCAAACCAATCTCTTTGAATGGACGTCCTGGTGCACAAGCACCTATCCCGGCTCTGAGTGCCCGATTTGTGACCTCCACAAGATCCTTTCCCTGTTCGTCCTAAAGGTGACTATAAGTGAAAGTGAAAAAAACATACATTAGAGCACAGCTCACAACATCACCAACAAGAAATGTTTGAGAGGTATCTCCATGATAGCCATCAAGATACACTGTGATGTCAACGCCCACGATATCGCCATCTTCAAGTGCTCGACTGAAAAAGGCCTTATCATCAATAGGTGGCATGGTTGACGATAAAAAGCGTACTCGTCAGGTATTCCGTGGACGAGAATATTGTTAACACTGGTGCAGCATGAACGAGGAAAGCCGAGGTATCCTAGTGGGGAAGGATAGGCCTTATGCGAGAGGATAAAATCATGGATAGCTGAATCAATCGCATTGGTCGTTACACCAACCTGGATCCTTGTCAGTCCAGCATTACTCGGAGTTGCTAAAAGAGGACATCACCTTGACTAGGGATCCAGCAAATCCTCGCACCTTGCTAGCCAATTGAGCCACTTTTCGCAGTCGGCTTTCGGCTTCCCCGCCCAACTCAATGATACTCTCTGGTTTATTCACCCCCTCCTGAAGTTCATTGCCATTGTTGAAGATGTAGGGAGGCTTTTCAATGTCTCTTGGTACTTCTCGAGGTTTGATGTGCGATACTCCAAATACAAAGGGCTCTGGAGGTAGCATAATACTGTAATGACCGAAATCCTCTGTAGGAAGATCTCCTCCATTAGCCTGTGCTGCGCCAGTTGTGTACGTTCTGATATCGTGTAGAATACGGGACGAGCAGTTTATGAGGGTAGAAGCATGTGTGGCAGGAGAACAAGACAATCTAAGTAGTGGAAGTCGAAGCATACCATCACTGATCTATTATTATATATCCTTGTTGTAGCCATCAATGTTCAATGATCATCGATTCTACATTTGGCAGTTTATCCTCCATCTTGACAATTAATCCTGAGACATTTTATTCAATAACTCAACGCTCGGTGTTTCTGTAGACAGGAGTGGTGAAGCACTGTATATATGTAAGGTCGTATGATCCGCTTCAAAAAAACAAAGACTCACGTTGAAATCATCAGCGTTTTCAATCTATTGAGCAGAGGATTTTTTTGTGCCTAGAGCAGCTGTAAATGATATCGGCGATAGCAAAGGACCCGGTGGGAGATTGTTTTTTCATCTGGGATGGTCATACTTCAAAAATTTGACGGTCCTCTCATCGGGTCCTCCACTTTTTCAAAGAGATGAGAAACAGCATTTGTTTTTTTCAGCATATATGAGGGCACATGAAGTTGACGAACTCGCAGAGAAAAAAAGATGCTTTAACACAATAAAAATAATAATGACTGATCGTCATACATGGATGGAAATTTGCAAACATAGCGCCTGTGTTATCTCGGACATGATGAGATAATAAAAAAAAGAGAACAGCAACGAGCAAAGGTGGAGTGAGAGGGAAAAGTCGTATGGTTGACAAACAACACAGTCCACATCATTGGCAAGTGTCATAAAGAGAAATAATGACAACTGGTGGTATTCCGACGTATGATTGCCATATCACACGACAAATAGCATCGAGATCGTCATCCCAAACGAGCTTTCTTTCGACTATGCCCATTCCCACCAACAGCTGTCGTCTGTCCAGCGTAAACCCCACCAACACCAGCACTAGCAAAGCTAGTCGTACTACCTGGCTTGGAATGGGACTGGCCGAATGGGACGACCATATGATTGTGGCCACCAACACCTTGATGGGTGGTGTTTTGTGCAGGCAGCGGCATCATGGAGGGTGCTTCGTCCTGCGTGATGCGACGATGTGGAGGGAACTGGTGGACTGGAACATGTTCGAATGCACTGCAGAGATTAACACTCGACAAAGGTTGAAAGAAAAGTGCGAGGAAGTACCTACTTCCATGTGGGTTTCGGATCTTCGTGGAACCATTTGTGTTGAAGCGCTTCTTTGGCTGTCAGTCTGCTGTCTGGGTCATATGCAAATAGCTGACGAAGAAGGTCATAGCCTTGAGGAGAGCGAATGCGCGAGTGGCACCATTCCTGTAAACGATTCGTAAAATTGATGGGTAGTTTACCTTGTTAAACTAGAAAAAATTAGGGAAGACATAGATAGATACATACGGATCTAATCTCTTCATATTCAAGTACTCTGGCATATCGACAACACCGGGCCAATCTTTCTCTAGAAGAGCGGATACATGAGCCAAAGCAGTGTTGAGAACAGCTGAAGACCACCTGCCGTCGGGCGTCCCCATCACTTCAAATATTTTCAGTAGCTGATCACGTTGAAAAGGAACATTCTTCTTCGAATCAAGCTTTGCTTCTTCACCCTTGAAGATAGGACGAAGGCTGGCAAGTTCGGCCATGACACATCCTACAGCCCAGCAATCGATGGCTTTGTTGTAGTGTTTTGCACCCATGAGAAGTTCGGGAGCGCGGTACCAAATCGTCACCACAATCTTATCTCCTGCAAAGAGAGGCTGAAGAGGCTCATAGCACAGGCGGGCAAGACCAAGATCACCGATCTTGACGACGCCGTCAGAGGTGATCAAGATGTTTGCTGGTTTGAGGTCACGATGAAGGATGTGGCAAGAGTGTAGGTAGAGGAGACCATTGAAGAGTTGGTAGATGAGAGATTTGAGAACGACGTGCAAGACTGGCGCACGAATAGTTTGAGAGTGATGATGAATAATTTGCTGAGGGAGCTTGAGTCAAAAAAAGTATGTCCAAGTGGAAGACATACCAGAAAGTCATGCTCTGCATATTCGAAGACCATGTATATGGATTTGTCTTCCAAGATGACTTCCTTGAGGGCGACAATATTCTCTTGGCTGATTTCCCTATTCAACTAGGACATGGTCAGCTACGGGACTATATGAAATGGGGTTAAACAGACAGCAATTTCCCTGATTGCACTCTGGCTAATTCCTGTGTAAGTGACCACATCCCCCTCCTTGTCTGGCTTGAATTTCTTAATCGCGTGTAGCTGTCCGTCTTGCTCCAGACTCTGCGCCTTGTATACACGCCCGTACGTCCCAGAGGATATAAATCCAAGAATTGCATACTTGGAGCTCACAGACCGATGGCTAGTATCGCGTTTCTGGCGGTAAAGGAGCATGGAATCCTGCTGAAGAATATTGCTTGTCCATTCGTCGAGCATTTCGTTGGATCTTGATCATGGTCGAAATTGAGTCCACATGAGAATAACCTTCCATTTGTGGTAACTCCTCTCACACCGACATCCTTGGCCAACAGCCACGGTATACCTCTTAAAAATCGTCAGAATGAACCCGTCGGATAGTTTCACTTTTACAGTTGGAAAGCTCGGTGCGTATCAAATTTTTTCAGTCAGAAAAAAACATTGACGCGGTATCTCAGATGCTGGCATGGCTGTGGGTTGAGCAATGGCTTTCTGGCTCTCTATTCACTGCTCCTGCTTATAGATATTGCTTGGCGAGCGGGCTCATCTTATTGAATTCCCTTCAGTGCTTCTACCACCTGGCGCGACAACAGGCTCAATTGTCAACATCTCGGTCACGCAGAACCATGCCGAGGAGAAACGCCGCGATATGGACTTTTGGCAGTTACAGGAAGACATCCTGCATGAGTTCGGAATGAAGTCTCCTGAGCATCCAGACCTTCAAGTGAGAACAGTCATCAATTGTATGAAGACTTGGCGCTGACTCGCAACGTCCTTCAGCTGCGGAACGTCACACAGACATCTGTAACTCTTGAATGGCCATCCATTCAGCTCGCTACGGCGAAGCTACGGTCTCTCGATATTTATCGAAATGGCCAGCGTCTTGCTTCGATACCTTCTCCCCTCACGAATACCTCCACCAAACTTTCAGGCCTTGAACTCAATACAAATTACTCATTCCAACTCATCCTCCGAACAACTGCCGGCACTTTTCCCTCCAATATTCTTCGTGTCCGCACACATACTATGACTGATACATCGGGCGTTTGCGTCTGCTTTGGCAATGTTCAGGATCCGGAATTGTTGGAGAATGCTAAGCTGGCACTAAGAGACATGAAAGCTAGGTGGAGCGAGAAGATCCAGATTGATACTACTCACTTTGTGTGTACAACGCCTGCAGTAACGCCCGACGGAGCACAAGCAGCTGGAAATGCAAGTGGTGCTCCTGGTGTCGAATACCAACGTGCCTTACAGCTCAGTATACCCGTCGTCCAGCCACATTGGGTTCTTGCCTGTCACACAGAGCAAAGGTGAGCGACCAACGAGAGCTCTTCTCTCTATTTTACATTAGCTTACAAACATACAGGATGGTCCCAATCGCAGCATACTACCTTGGAGCATCCAGCGTACCTCAACCTTCATCAGGTTCCAACCGACACCAATCCATGTCCCAAACATCTCTCCCCCAATCTCCCCAGTCTTCTAATTCATCATCTCTGCAAAAGTCGACAGCAAACCGTGCGTCTATGCCCACTCCTGCTCGCAGTTCGATCAGTTCGCATCCTCATCCCACTACGGGGGCTGCACCCTCCTCAGTCAAATTCGAAGCGCCACAAGAAGCGGATGAAACTGCTTATTCAAATGATAATCGCCAACAGCAGCATTCACCCCCGGTAGCAGCAGCATCACCATCTTCACCGTCACCATCGTCACCGCAAAATTCTAGCTCGGAAGCTCCCAGGCGATCAGGTTCAATGAAACGCAATTGGAAATTCCCTACTCTAGCTTCTTCTGATAACGGTTCGCCTAAATCACCGGAGGTTGATGGTCAGAAGACGAAAGGACATCTAAAAGCGCAGGAAAGTCTGATTTCACCTTCGAGCATTGAGGTTCCGCCTCCTCCGCCTGTAGAGAAGGAGAGGCCGACTAATACTATAGACGATGGAGAAGATGAAGTTGGGGATACGGTGGAGGTTCCGTTGAATTGAGCTTGGTTTTTTGATGTTGACTACTTTTTTTCTCTCTTCAACGTGTACTGGAGGAAGTAGAGTGTTTTTTTTTGAGGACACCAAAATTCGATCGTGTTTTGCCTTCACTAGACACTTATGTTATGTCCTTATTTATGTCCTCCCCCTTAAGTGAACGAATTCAGATTGCGACTGGACTGGTCTCCAAGCTCTTTTGCTCAAAACGTGTGGTCAACCAAGTATGGTGTCACTGGTATCAAGAGCTCAAACTATTGCACAATCTGTTCTCGACCTTTCCTTCTCAAAGTACTGAGGTCAATCCATGTCATACTTTATGTACATGCTCAACCTTATCGAACGCGACATGGTATTTGCTACCTAGTTTACAAGTTTCTGAACAAGTCCAAAGGTACAATCTATGACCACCACGACGATATCTACTAAAAGAGTCCAATTTCCAGACGTTAAAAAATGTTACTGCCTTTGGTGAAAATTGGGTTTGACATCTAATGGCCTTGACTGTAGCTGCCACTACCACTGCCACCGGATCCATAACCACCACTGCCACCAGACCCATAACCACCACTGCCACCAGACCCATAACCACCATTGCCACCAGACCCATAACCACCATTGCCATCGGACCCATAACCACCATTGCCACCGGACCCATGACCACCATTGCCAGATCCATAGCCACCATTGCCACCGGATCCATAACCACCATTGCCATTTGAACCTGTTCCGTGGCTACCGCTGCCGGTAGATCCGCCTGATCCATAGCTGCCACCGTTAGAACCTCCATGGCCGCCAGTTGAACCATGTCCATCGCTCCCACCGGCTCCAGTCCCATAACCGCTACCTCCACCGTTCTTGCCGTTACCGGAGCTACCACCGCCATAGCTTCCATGGTTTCCATCCGAGCTGCCTCCGCTGCTGCCAGGACTTCCATAGCCACCACCGCTTGGGGATCCATGGCCGCCAGTCGAGCCTGACCCTGATCCACCTTCGTGTGTGGAGCCATGACCGCCTGATCCATAACTTCCACCATTATCGCCACTGCCAGACGACCCATGGCCGCCCGTGGATCCAGAGCCCGATCCATAGCCACCACCGCTCGTAGATCCATTACCTGAGCCACTTTCGTGGCCACTACTGCTACCACCCGTTCCAGTCCCATAACCGCCGTTGCTTGAGCCGTCACCATTGTCATTTCCAGATCCATGACTGGGATTTTCGCGAGCAGAAAGGCCTCGGATATCATCAATTGGCGCAGCAGCGACCAATGCAGTCAAAGTACAGGCCAAGAGTACGAGGGACTTGAAAAACTTCATGATCTATGCAGAACTGGCAACTGTTATCAGTTATATATCGCCACGATGGATAGTTAAACACACCTGCTGGTCGCTAGAACAAGCTGAGAGCTGAGGGAGACTGTCAGGCAATGGTGCTGGTTTTATACCAAAACCGTACTTTTATTTCTTCGACCTTTCTATTTCGGAACTCGAAGTTCAAAAATGATGTACAACCAAAATTGGGAAATTCATAACCGCCCACGAATGTAGTAGGACAGATTTATCCTTCCGATCTGCTAGTATTGCCAATGAGTCCGCCGAATAGTGTACCGAAAAGGTTTAGCACATCTGTCAGAAGCCAAATTGAAGACGAGTATAACCTGAAACAGTCAAAGAAGGACCTTGTGTGGCCGAGAACGTTAGATCGCATTATTAGCACCGCTGTCAATAGTCTGAGGCACACAATATTTCTCAAGCTAGAGAAGTAGCGAGGTTTAGTGGCATATTCTCACACACCTCTTGATTATGCTGTCTAAAGGTGGTGATAAGTCGATATCAGTCCTTGGCAATCTGAGTCTGTTAATTTGACTGTTCCCAACTCCATAAGAACATCAACGAGAGACACTAAGGCTATTTGAGTAAGGACGGAGGAAATACACTTACAACTTCCAGCGTAGCTCCTGATCCCTGACCTCAAATATGACTCTGAGGGAGGCGAAGAATACCTCACTGTGGTACCGGTTGGGAGATGGTAGACACTGAGTCAGCCCTGGCACATCTTTGAGGTCAACTGGGGCCCTTTGGAGTATGAAATGCCTCAGATATAGCGAGCATGTCCATGTCACTGTGATACCGATTAGGACAAAAATTTGTCGATGGCAGAAGCGAAGAATGGCTAGCGAAAAAAAAAGATCTCCAGATTGTATGGAGGCTACAACAAATTGAATCATCGTGATCATTCTTTCAAGAGGCTAAGTAATTGGGATTCTTGATGCATTTGTCCCCAGCCGATTAACAGAGGCAAAAGACAGTAGTGTCAACATTTTATCCGTAGAGCTAGAAGGCACTAAGAGTTCTTTAACAAAGATTCTCACGATCTGAAGCCTAAATTAGACACTTGTGCGACTGCCACAATGGCCTCGCCTCATAGTGACTCCAAAGCACTTGCAATGCCTCAGGGTCAGATACCAGAAAGTCCGACTTGCTTGTCCGCAGCGAGTGATGGTGAAGACGATACATGCCAGGTCAATGGTTATTCGCGTGAGGGGCAGGAAATTGAGTCTGGCGAGGACCGAAAAGGTAAAGATGATCAACAGGATGAGGACGCCGAAGAGGAGGAGGAGGATGATGATGAGGCTGAAGATGACGAGGCTGAAGATGACGAGGATGACAAGGACGAGGATGACGAGGACGAGGACGAAGAGCCGGCTTTGAAATACGAGCGGATTACTGGGGCTATTCCGGATCTTCTTAAAAAGGACTCTGCGTCGGTATTGGCAGTATCTCTCAAATTTATGGTATGCCTGAATTGCCGTTGAAGGCCTGTCTTCCTAAATGATGCAGGTACTAGGAACTCACGCCGGTATAATTCATCTACTAGACCCCACCGGAAACCGTATCAAGTCGTACAAACCACATTATGCGTCTGTCATCGACATATCACTGGACACGAATGCAGAGTTTGTAGCAACGGCTTCCCTAGATGGTTGGCACATTACTTCTGCTTCACGGACATGCACCAATGACGTAGAACTCCATAGGACAAGTTGTCGTTCATTCAGTGAACACAACAGAGTCATATATATTTGACCTGAAGCGTCCCATGCGCACCGTCGCTCTTGAGCCAAATTTTGGCCGAAGGAATACCCGTGCTCTGGTTTATGGTGGTTTGGCTGGGAATCTGACGCTTCAAGAAAAGGGTTGGTTGGGACATAAAGAAACCCTGCTTCACTCTGGTGAGGGACCCATTTGGCAGGTGCGATGGAGAGGGAAACTAATCGCTTGGGCCAATGATGCGGTGAGAAGTCATATTCTGATATTATTCTTCACACTGACTGAAGAGTATCTATATCAGGGGGTAAAGATATACGATCATGCATCGCAAAGCCGGATTACATTCATTGACAAGCCACAAGATAGCCCAAGAGCTGACCTCTTTAAATGTACCTTGCACTGGCAAGATGACTCTACTCTTCTCATTGCATGGGCTGATTTGATCAAAGTCGCCCGTATTCGTGAGAGACCACGGACAACCGCTTCTTCAGCTACCGCAAACCTTCCTCCTTTCATAGTCGAAATTACTGCAGTATTTCAATTGGACTGTATGATTGCTGGCATAGTACCTCATCCAACACCCAGTCCGAATGTCTCTTCCGACGTGTTACCATCTACCAACGGCTTGCATGACGTCAAATCATCAGAAAAGCATCCAACACTCCTTACGTCTTTCCTTATAGTTGCTTATAGCCCTCCAGAAACTTTTACGGACGAAATGACTGAAGACAGGGCGCGACAAGCACGTAAGCTGGCAGACCGTCCCGAACTACGTATTGTATCCCGTGCGGGCGAGGAACTCGCGACAGATGCAATCACCGTTACGGATTTTCAGAAGTGGGGATGTAATGATTATGTTCTTGTTGAAGGTGTTAGCAGCGACGACCCTGCATATAATGACTTGGAAGCAAGGAGCTATGTGGTACTTAGTCCAAAGGATTTGGTGAGGGTTATGCCAAGAGATAGGAGGGACCATGTGGCTTGGTTACTGGAAAGGCAGCGATATGAAGAAGCGTTGGAAGAAGTGGAGAAGATTGAGGCAGATGGACTTCTGAAGAAGACAGAAACCATCGGCGAGAGTGAGAACATCTTCAGTGCCGTCGAAATTGGACAGGAGTATATCCGCCATCTTGTCAACGAAGGTGGGCTTCTGATTGAAATTGAAATTGAGCACATCTCATGACAATCTACTCATAGGTGAATTTATGAAAGCTGCTCGATTGACACCGAAAGTTTGTGGGCATGATTCCAAAAGATGGGAAGATTGGATATTTGCGTTTGCAGACAAGCGACAATTACAGGTAGCTATGCTGTTGTATATGACTATTCGCCAACTTATTGATCTCAGGTTATTATTCCTTATGTTCCGACCGACTCACCAAGACTAGATCACCTCGTGTATGAGATGATACTTGCGCACTTTTTGACCCATGACAAACAGGTACCGGAGCTCTACTTGTCCAAATCGATCTTTGCTGAATTCTGATGAGGCTTTGCGTCGGACAATCGACGAATGGCCAAGAGAAATTTACGACATCAGCGCTGTCATCATTGCAATTCGCTCAGAGCTCGACAAAGCCATGTCTGAACCCAAGTCTATGACCTCACCATCGAACACAGTGATCCTTATGGAATGTCTGGCTGATCTGTGGGTTCCACTTTGCTTTCCATTACCCAACCAACCTTACTGACATGAATAGATATGCAGCAAATCGACAACCAGGCAAAGCCTTACATTTCTACCTTCGACTCCGACGACCAAATGTATTTGAACTGATCAGGGAACATAATCTTTTCACGGATGTTCGGGATCAAGTGCTATTACTCGTCGAATTCGATCACGAGCTAATGGAGAAACGAAAAGCGACAGGACAGGATATAGGGCAGAGCGAGACAATTACCTTGTTAGTAAATAACACACATTCTATACCTGTGGGTCATTACCCCTCATAGATGTGGCTGATAACTGATGTCATTCGGGAGTGCTAGGTCATCCGTGTCGTGCAGCAATTACAGAATAGGCCATATTATTTATTTCTGTATCTTGATGCGTTGATAGAGAAAGATACTCATCTAGTCTCAGAATTCGCAGACCTGCAAGTAAGTATATTGCTCTCACACTCTCCAGGAGGCTTAGGATGTTCAGGTGAAATTGTACGCGGAGTTCGCCACTTCGAGATTGATTGATTTCTTGCGCGCAAGCAATGATTACAATCTTGAAATGGTGGGTCAACAAGAGTATTTTAAAAGGAGCCGGCTGATTGGTTTATCTCCGACAGGCGTATGGAGTGTGCAATGAACGCAGCCTTGTACCAGAGATGGTTTTTTTACTAGGCCGTATGGGCAATAACAAGAAGGCTCTCCACCTTATCATTGAGCGGCTGGGTGACGTGCAACGAGTAAGCTGTCATAATCAAGCACACAAGCTTCATTTGCACTAATAACACCACTCACTCAGGCCATCGAATTTGCCAAGGAACAAGCCGACGACGATCTCTGGGAAGATCTGCTTAAATACTCTGAAACACGACCTACTTTCATTAGAGGACTTCTGGAGAATGTGGGAGTTGAGATATCACCCATTCGGCTTCTCCGGAGAATCAAAAATGGATTAGAAATCCCAGGTCTGAAAGAAGCGTTGATCAAGATCTTGCAAGACTTCCACTTACAAATTTCCTTGTTGGAGGGCTGTGGTACAATTTTGGCCGGAGACTGCGCTGATTTGACAGGGAGGTTGCAGAAAGGACAAGGCAGTGGATTCCTTTTGACTGGTATGTGTCTTCTCTTGTTCTATCTTCTGTGTTGATGAAGAACTACCCCAAAGCGAAAACTGAGTGCCCGATATGTAATAAGCCGATGCAGGACAACTTGCAAGGGCTGGTGATATTGTTCCTGTGTCGACATGTCATGCATGTTTCGTGCGTTCGCGGCAGGTATGCAGGTGGGGGAGAGAACAATGGACTTATGAGGGGCTTGGAATCATATTTCGAAGAGAGCGGGTTTACAGGTGGCGGAAGGAGGGGGATCAGTGGGAGTGTTGCTATGTGAGGATTGGCTGTTTCTGTGTGGCATGATACTAACTGTCCCCTGATGAAGGGAGTCGGTGATCCGTCCGAAGCTTGGAAAAGGGTGCCCCGTATGTCATAAAGCAGTTGAGGGGCAGAGGTCATAAGGTGGAGGTTCTATTTCGGGATTTTGCGTTTCTGTTGTCTTCTACTCTCGGCTCACTTGTCATTTTCCCTCAGTATATGTACATCACCGCCATCATTGTATATACCCGTTCAACACTTGACTTTTCGGCGGCAACGAGTGAATACCCTAATCTTGTATATCTGTAGACAAGCAGCGGAGAAAGGCTATGAGCCTGGCAACCTGGCTATACGGTATTGGATATTCCCACCTCGATGGTGTCTGAATTGGGCAAGGTAGGGCCATTCATTCACGGTGATTTCATGGTTCTCTGGTGCATGAAGACCCCTTATTCCACCCCATGTGCTAGACTCTAATTGAAGGTCCTACAGATGACTACCATCCTGAATTCCATCCTTCCAATGGAAATTTCGATTCTTTCCTCTTCCTCGCAGCCATGAGTCATTGGATATTGACGAAGGAGGCGTCATCGCGTTTCCGACCTACGTGCTCTCAGGAGGTCGAGCTCTTTCATTTCCCTTTCCTCCGTTTGCTAATCCCCCTTTGCAAATGTGGCTGAACCTTTTTTGTCGATTTATCAAGCAAGCTGACATTGTGTTTCCTTGGTTGTCGTCCTCTCCACCATGCCAGACATTCATTCAATGCTTCGACCTCCCTTCTTCCAACCGTGCTCCTCTATGGAAGTGTGTCGGTCCAGAGCAGCGTTATTTCAATAATGAACGACTTCTACTTCTGATTGATCTGTCTTACTCAAAATCCATTCGCTATGGAGATATCATTATCCCCTTCATCTGCTAGGCCGAGGTTCATCGAGGCAGGACTTTTTAATGCTTTGGAACATCATTAGATTGTGTTGATGTGGGTCCTTCTGATGGTCATCCTTTCCTTGTTTCTCCTGTCGAGAACTGAACGCATCGTGCCCTGATCTATCTTCCCGTAACAAAAATTTGCGCTCTGTGTGCCATGAGATAATTTGTGTGTGAGTCCCCTTTGTAATTGCAGTACTCAGTTAAAAAACAAGGAATTATTGATGAATTTGGCCTCGGTGGTCTGCATCTGCTGCAATTTACTTTTGAGTGAGTAGACTTATTTTTTCAAATAATCAAGTGGTCGTTAGTCGGCCAGGACACAGAACAAGATTCACTGGGGAAGGGGGAAGTTTACGTTTCTGCTCGGGAGCATTTGGAATTCTTGGATTTCTGCGCCTAGACGGTTGTACCATGTGTGGGTCACATTACCTCTACAACTGCACACACTACGAGACCGAGATATCTTGGTTTGTACGTTACTACAGACAGACAGACAGGAGTGAGTAGGGTGCCGCACGACTCAATGGAGACGCTTTTAATTACCCCCACAGATGGCGACTGTCCTGATTAAAACAATTCCTTGGTCTAAATGTGATTTCTCAATTACAGCGGCAAAGCTAACCGTCAGGTATCAAACCATGATTTTTTTTTTATAAAAAATAATAGGAGGGGGAGGTCCTTGTTCGTCCAGCAAGGACTAAGCAAATGGAGCTCTATTACTTACGAAGAACAATTCGAGGTCATTAAACCAAAATCGTGTCAGTCAGGACCTTTTGGAAAATAGATAGAGAGATCCACGGACGACACAAAACAAAGCAAAACTCAGAAGAGTCCTTCCTTCCTTCCCCTCCAAAGCTTCAGGAGCTGACGTTTCTACTATCACACCCAGCGGTTAGATATATTGAACTGCGCCTCCGATACGCCCACAACTGGGGCTGCGGTGCCACGTTGGGTGGAGCTGTGGAGCTATAGCTATACACTACACCACCTACATTACACTACCAGAGGATGTCTTACTACCCAGTCGATCATCATGTCAATCAATCCAGTTATCTCCCCTCTTCTTCTTAATTGATTAGCCCCGGCAAGTACGATCGCGACCTGATGGTATGAATGTATGTACGTACTTGATTCGTGTCTCACTATCTTTCTGGGGTTATGGAAAAAGAAGTGGTAAGATTCCCAGTTAGTTCCTCTTTCGCTTATCCAGTAATTCAGCGCGAGGGGAGGGGGGAAAGGCAGTCAACTCTTCTTGACTCGTCATCCAATAACAATAATAACAAAGTGAATGTATGTACCTAAGTACTATCTCACTATCTTTTGGGGCCATGAAAAAAAAATAAGTGGTAAGATTTTTTCAGTTCTTTTTCCCTCTTTCGCCTACGCAGGGACGAATTGCACCATGACCATATGTCCATCCAATAACAATACTTCAAACACGAGAGACATAAAACCTTCTCTCCTCCTCTCGCTTCTCTTTTCAAAAAAAGAAAAAAAAAAAGAACCACTTAATCAAGTCCAACGACAATCAAAACGCCATCAACCCCTTTTTCGTCTCAACACTCAAACAAAACCCCTCTCTCAACATCTCTCTAAACGCCAACTTGGTCTCTTCGTCGATCAGCTCTTTTAAATCTTCCACTGCCATCTCTGGGATACGAATATCGAATGCTTTTAATTCTGCCGTTGGGAAGTACACTCCTTCTTCTTCTTCCTCCTTTTCTTTTTCTTCTTTTTCTACTGCTGCTGCTGCTGCTGCCGTGTCCATTCGTTCTTTTCCTTTTCCCACAATCTGAATCCCACTCCCAATCCCGCTATGATCAGCATTGATAGTCATAGGCTTGGGAACACCCCTCGTCCTTGTCCTTCTCTTCCTGTTCCATCTCGCGTATATAGTTTCTTTCAGCACTTTTGGCGTGAACGAAAGCGCACCGCGATACGTCATCGCAGTGAGATTCGGAAGCAAAACTTCATGCAGTGGCACAGACCCACCCAGAGAAATCTGGACGACCTGTTCAACGACGTCTCGAATTTCGTCGTCGTCGCCCTCGTCGCCCTCATCCTCATCTCTCCTTGTCGGCACATTCACCGGAATCGCTGCTTGGTCGCTTGCAATCCCAGGACGCGTGCTCAAAACAGATGTCGAACAAGAAGGGGAAGAAGTGAGTTGCTCCACAGGAGGACCAGGTCGTAGGTTATCCAATGGATATGAATAAGGCTTGATCCATCTCACCCTTCTCTCCGGGTTCATCTTGATCAAAAACGAGTCCGACAACCCCGCCACGTCAACTTGCCAGCTCTCCAACACCAGCTCCTCAATCATATTTTGTATCCTCGCCGTAATGGCATCATCATCCCCAGAACCGGAACTCACATCTCCAGAACTCACATCAATGCGCGAGCGTGCGTCAAACGGACTCATTAACCATCCCACGATCGTTTCCTCCGCTACACCCACACTAGGCACGCAAATTTCCAATTTTTTCAAACGTCCAGCATGATGACGATCGTCATCGTCGTAAAGCTCATGCCAACCACTTCGTTCTCCCAATTTCGTAATCTCAGTCAACACACCACCAATAGCGCCCGTCGTGCATTTAAAGCCCAATGCACAAAGCACCGGCGTCACCAGCGCATTCAGAAATCGCGATAGATTGACATGATCCGAGAATACACTGAAATGTCTCAGTTCGTTCAATTGAATGCGCTGGCATTGCAGGTGCCCATGTCCAGACGTAGTAGACGAAGACGACGAAAACGTGGTTGAAAGATTGACGAACGATATGTTGATCGACGAGGGAGAAAAGATGCCGTGAAAGGTGAACGACGTCATACGGGGCGTGCATGACAGGACGTGTAGACAGTCACTGAGCGACACGGTTCTTAGTTCGAGGTAGGTGAGGTTCACCCAGGGTAGTGGGATATCGAAAGGGGAGAGCGATTCGGGGAGGATGACGGTTTTGAGAGAAGGTGTTTTGGAGAGCATGAACCATGGGGATTTTATTTTGGGCGGTGAGGGTGAAGAGGTATTTGTCGTTGGGAGGTGGATAGGTAAGATCCCTTGACCGTTCGGAGGGCCACCATGGGTCTCTCCATTAACCATAACTCCGTTCACGAAAACCCCGTTCACACTGGGCCCAGCTTGCACGACGACATTGGTTCCCTGCCCGCCAAGACTATGTAGACCTCCAGTATTCACATGGATCACATTCCCCAACCCAACTTGAAATGGCGATCTCCCCGACCGATTCAACACCAAAGTATCCAACCTCCCGAGGTTCCCATACACGCCCTTGAACAGATCCTGAAAACACAAATTGGGCAGTGTAGAATAGAACGTGTGCCATTGGTGGCTTCTTTTATATAATTTTTCCAGTACGGCTCGTGGTGGGCAATTTTGGAAATGGTAAAGTTCGGAATCGTCATGGGCGAGTGTGAGTATGATGGACAGATCTTGAATTTCGCCTGCACGTCCTAGCCAGTCGTCGAGCAAAGCAATCTGGGTGTCGTAGCGCGAGCGGGAAACGGCGAGGGGTATGGTTGCCCATAACTCGGGAAGACGCCACGCGAGACACCGCCACGCGGAACATATCTGACCTAGGATGAGAGGAACAGGGATGCGCTGTGGCGGAGGATAGACATCCGATTCGTTGATTTCTTTGATGGAAAGCTGGGTAGCCACAAACATAATCCTGCTTATAAC
>Ga0153942_1000355_pt1 | contig 17433 bp, 14 predicted proteins | sample TSNJ026MetaG_FD_104731 | JGI IMG/M metagenome (GOLD analysis project Ga0153942, IMG submission 104731) | Attine ant fungus gardens microbial communities from New Jersey, USA - TSNJ026 MetaG | ecosystem: Host-associated > Fungi > Mycelium > Unclassified | place: USA: New Jersey, Brendan T. Byrne... | reverse complement strand
AGGGGTGTTTAGAATGTAGGGTTGTCTCTATTGCGCAGAAATAGTTTGATGTGGAATAAACGCCCGCAACTACCATTTTTATAAAATGAGGTGAAGGTATGAAGATTATTGTAGACGGTTTTGGCGGCGACAACGCTCCGTTGGCGGTTATTGAGGGCTGCGCCCAGGCTGTAGAGGCTTATGGGGTAGATATTGTGCTGGTGGGGGATGAGCAAAAGCTTGAAAAGGTTTTTGAGGAGACCGGAATCAGTAAGGAGCGCGTCACCATCGCCCATGCGCCGGGAGTGATCTCCATGGAGGACGACCCCAATAAAATTGTCCGGGACAAATCGGATGTATCCATGGCCGTGGGGCTGCGGATGCTTAAGGAAGGACAGGGGGATGCCTTTGTCAGCGCCGGAAATACCGGCGCGCTTGTGATGGCTTCCTCTACCATTGTCCGCCGGATAAAAGGGATCAAGCGCGCCGCTTTGGCCACCCAGGTTCCCACCCGCACGGGTTCCTACATGCTGCTGGATGTGGGGGCCAATGTGGAGTGCCGTCCGGAGATGCTGGCCCAATTTGGCATTATGGGCAGCGCCTATATCCAGGGCTTGTTTGACAAACAAAACCCCACCGTGGGCCTTATCAATATAGGCACTGAGGAGAAGAAGGGCCCTCCGCTGGTGACCGATGCCTTCGCCATACTTAAAAAAGCTCCTGTCAATTTTGTGGGCAATGTGGAGGCCAGGGAACTAAATAATGGCGTCTGCGACGTGGCGGTCTGTGATGGCTTTACGGGAAATATCATCCTCAAGCTCACTGAGGGTTTGGCCAAAACCATGATGGGAATGATTAAGGATGCATTAATGGGCACCACCATGGGCAAGGTAGGCGGTGCGCTGATTAAACCCTCACTCAAAAGTCTGATGGGCAAGCTGGATTATACAGAGTACGGGGGCGCGCCTTTATTGGGATTGGCAAAGCCTGTGATCAAAGCTCATGGCAGCTCTGACGCCAATGCCTTTAAAAATGCCATCCGTCAGGCAAAAATCTTCTATGAGGAGGACGTTATCGGCAAGACCGAGGCGGGGATCGCCCAGTTGAAGGGTATAGATATTGGAGATGGAGAGGCATGACTTCCCTAATGAATAAAATAGGGCATCAGTACAAGGATGCCAGTCTTTTGGAAAATGCGGTTACCCATTCCTCTTATGCCAATGAAAGTAAGCGGAGCATACAGAGCAATGAACGATTGGAATTTCTTGGGGACGCTGTATTGTCCATTGTGGTATCGGACTATCTTTATGAGCATTATGCAAATATGCCTGAGGGAGAATTGACCAAGCTGCGGGCCAAGCTGGTGTGCGAAAAATCCTTGGCCCACTTCGCTACCCTCCTTGGGTTAGATGAACACCTTTTATTGGGGAAGGGTGAAGAGAATACGGGTGGCCGTAGCCGCCCATCCATCAAGGCCGACGCCTTTGAGGCGCTGATCGCCTCGCTTTATCTGGATGATGGGCTTGATTTGGCGCGGGCATTTATCATGCGGTTTATTTTACCCGAGTTGGAGCATGTGGGCGACCTGGCTTTCCGTGACTATAAAACCCAGCTTCAGGAAATTGTCCAGCAAAATAAAGAGGAGCTGCTCTCCTATGTATTGGTGAAGGAGAGCGGGCCTGACCACGACAAGCGGTTTCAGGTGGAGGTGCACCTCAACAGCAATGTTATCGGCGTCGGTGTCGGCAGAAGCAAAAAGGAAGCTGAACAGCTTGCGGCTAAAGAAGCGTTAGAGTTGATGGGGCAATAATGGGACATGCAAACATAGCTTTTTTTGTGCCTCATTTGGGGTGCCCGCACCAATGTAGTTTCTGCAACCAGCACAGCATTTCCGGTCAAGCGCGTGTCCCTGCGCCGAAGGAGGTGCTGGAAACCTGTGCCCAGCAAGCAGAGAGATTGCCTCGTGATTTGACAGAGGTGGAAATTGCCTTTTTTGGCGGCAGCTTTACCGCCATAGAGGGAGATATCATGGAAGGCTTGCTGGAAGCCGCCCAGTATTGTGTCAGGCGGTATGGCTTTGCGGGGATACGCTGCTCCACCCGCCCGGACGCGGTGGAGCATAGAGTCATGGACACGCTTAGACGGTACGGTATGACCCATATTGAGCTAGGTTGTCAAAGTATGGAGGACGAGGTGCTATCCCTCAATGGCAGGGGTCATACCGCTCAGGATGTGCGGGAGGCCTCCCGGTTGGTTCGGGCGTATGGAATGGGCCTTGGTCACCAGATGATGGTGGGTCTATATGGTGAGCCGGCCTATGGGCCGATGGTGACGGCCGGTGAATTGGCAAAGCTTAAACCGGACACTGTACGGATTTATCCCACTGTGGTTATTAGAGGAACCAGGTTGGCAGAGCTGATGAGGGAGGGGCTGTATCAGCCCCTTACTGTGGATCAGGCTGTGGTGGTCTGTGCGGAGCTTATGGCGTATTTTAGACAACATAAGATTTCAGTAATCCGGGTGGGGCTGCACGCATCCGAGTCATTGGAAGAGGATTATTTGGCTGGGGCTTATCACCCGGCCTTCGGTGAGTTATGCGCAAGCCGTCTTTATTTAATCAAGGCCCGGGAAGCGCTTTTAGGGATGCCGCCGGGGAGCTATAACTTAACGGTACATCCTGGGGAGATATCCAAAATGGTGGGCCAGCGGCGCGGCAATATAATGGCATTGGCTCAGGAGGGATACAACATATCGGTGCGTGGCGGGAGTCCGCCGCCGGGACAGGTAATCTTGACACAATCAACTTAGATAAGGACGTGGCAATTTGTTTCTAAAATCACTGGAGATACAGGGCTTTAAATCCTTCCCGGACAAGACCAAATTAAATTTTACCCGCGGTATCACAGCGGTTGTAGGGCCCAATGGCAGCGGCAAAAGCAACATTGCCGACGCTGTCCGCTGGGTGTTGGGGGAGCAGTCCGCAAAATCGTTGCGGGGCGGACGGATGGAGGATGTCATCTTTGGGGGAACCCAGAAACGGAAAGCGCTGGGTTTCGCCAAAGTTTCCATCACCATCGACAATCAGGATAAGCTGCTGGAGATGGATGCCGATGAGGTGGTTATTTCCCGCAAATTCTACCGTTCCGGTGAGAGCGAATATAGGGTCAACGGACAAAATGTCCGGCTCAAGGACATCCATGAAATGCTGATGGATACCGGCTTGGGCCGGGATGGATACTCCATCATTGGCCAGGGCAAGATCGCTGAAATTGTCAGCGCCAAAAGCAGTGAGCGCAGGGAAATTTTTGAGGAGGCCGCCGGGATTTCCAAGTTCCGGTACCGAAAAGCCCAGGCGGAGAGGCAGTTGGAGATGGCTCATGAAAACCTGCTTCGTTTAAAGGACATTGTAACTGAGATTGAGGACCGTTTGGGGCCTTTAAAAATACAATCCGAGAAGGCAAAGGCATTTGTGGCGTTCTCCAATGAAAAGCGTGAGCTGGAGATATCCCTTTTTATCCAGAGCTTGGATAAATTAAAGGTGCAGCTCCGGGAACATGAAAACAGAATTATGGTTTGCCAGACCCAGTATGGGGGGGTTGAGGCTGACCTTTACGCCATAGAGGAGGAGATGGGCGAAACCTATGACCGCATCAGCCAAGTTGCCGTAGAGGTGGAGCAGTTGCGCCAGGAGCGCAGCCGGATGGAGGAAGAATTCACTGCCCGTGAGTCCCAAATCGCCGTCTATGAAAACGACATCTTTCACAACAATGAAACTATAGAGCGTCTCAAGGGTGACCTTGCCATGTCTGGCTCCACGGAGGAAGAAATTGAGCAGTCTATTTTGGGGAAGCGGCAACAGATAGAGGCCCTTTCCGGACAGCAGGAGAATATTGAAAAGCGGATGGCCGAACTGGAGGGCCAATTGGATAGCTTGCTGGAACGGAGCCGGCAACATGGCGACACTATCCGTTTCCTCAATGAGCGGATGGCGGAGATCAGCCGCTGCCAGGGAGATTTAAAGGTGGAGAAAATGGCGGCGGATTCCGCTATTGAACAGCTTACCGTCCGGCAGGAACAGATTGTGGCGGCTGTAGCGGATAGGGAAGAGGCCGCTCAAAAGCTGGCTAAGGAATTTGAGGAAGTCAATATCTTTCTTCAGGAATTGGATGAAAAAATTGCGTCGGATCAAAACGCCCTCAAAGGATACCAATATAAATATGGCACCCGCAATATCAAATTGGAGGAAATAGCGGCTCAGATGGAGCGGCAACGGCTGAAGATACAGGAATACAGTCAGAAAGCCGGCCTACTGGAACAGCATGAAAACAGCTTGGAAGATTTCTCCTACAGTGTCCAAACTGTGATGAAGATGTCTAAGCAGGGAGCTTTGCGGGGCATACGGGGTCCGGTATCGCGGCTGATCCGGGTGCCGCCGGAATACGCTCTAGCCATTGAAACCGCCCTTGGGGCCGGATTGCAAAACATTGTTGTGGACAACGAAAACGCAGCCAAGGAGGCCATTTTCCGGCTGCGTGAAAATAAGGCGGGAAGGGCCACCTTTTTGCCCATGACGGCGGTGCGGGGCAATACGGCGGATGTCCGGGGCTACCGGAATATGGACGGGTATGTTGGTCTGGCTTCTGAATTGATTGGGTTTGAACCCGCTTATCAGGGCGTGGTAAATTTTTTACTGGGCCGGATTATTTTGTGTGAGAGCCTGGATGAAGCCGTGAGGATGGCCCGGGATAATCAATACCGCTACCGCATTGTTACCTTGGACGGACAGGTCATCAATGCGGGAGGCTCCATGACGGGAGGGTCCAGTATCAAAACCAACGGCATTTTGAGCCGCCGTGGGGAGATTGAGAAGCTCAAGCAACAGGCCGGGGAGTTGACGGTTCAGTATCAGGAAACAAAGAAGGTATATGACGGATATGCCCAGGAGGTGGCGGCGCTGCAGGCCGATTGCCTCAACTGGGAGAGCGCCATAAAACAGGAGGAAGAGGATAGGCTCAAGGCGGACTTCCAGCGCCAGGCGCTGGAGAAAGCCCTTGCGGAGGAACGCCATCAATTGGAGGTCCTCTTCGAGGAGCAGAGCTCATCAAAAGCCCACCTGGAAACGCAAATGCAGAAGCGGGACAGCGCCGCCTCAGAGAGTGAGCAGCTTGACGGTGAGCTGGAACGTGTTCGCGGTGAGTTCGCCCAGAGGGATTTGGGCAATGTGGACCTACAGGGCCAACAGGATAGGCTCAATGAAGATATTTCTCAATGCCGGATGGAGATTTTCTCTATTGGCAAGGACAAGGACAGCTTGCAGATTTCCATACAGGAATTGGAGGGGCGGAAAGCCAGTCAGCAGGGCCGCTCACAATCCATAGAAAACGATATTATGGCGTTGTTGTCCGGTATTGAGGAGATTAAGGAAAAGATTGTGCTGACCCGGGAAAGCATAGCTGGGGGCAGAGACGAGTTAGAAAAGCTCAATACTGGCATCCAGAGGAGGAACTTGCTGCGCCAGACTCTGGAACAATCCACAACTGAGGCCCGAAAGCGGGAAAAAGACTTGATGGGCCAGAAGGAGACCCTATCTAAGGAAATCACCCGCCTGGAAGAGAGGCGGGACGGGCAGCAGGCTGAGTATGACGGCATCATTGCCAAACTCTGGGATGAGTATGAAATGACCTACAGCGAGGCGTTGGAGCAGTATATTGAGCCGGAAAATATAACCTTGGCCAAAGCCAGGCTGGCGGAGTTGAAAAATAAAATCCGCAGCCTGGGCACAGTGAATGTGGATGCCATAGAGGAGTATGAGGAGGTTTCCCAGCGCCATGCCTTTCTGACAGCCCAGTGTGCCGATGTGGAGCGCTCCCGGGATGAGCTTACCCGCTTGATTGGGGAGTTGACCAAGACTATGCGGGATATCTTCGGGGCGAGCTTCAAAGAGATTAACACCCACTTTATGGAAATATTTCGGGATCTGTTTGGCGGTGGTGAGGCCAGCCTGGAACTGACGGACGTCCAGAACATTTTGGAAAGCGGTATAGAGATTCATGTCCAGCCCCCAGGGAAGATTATCAAAAATCTATCCGCCCTTTCAGGCGGGGAACAGGCATTTGTGGCCATTGCCATTTATTTTGCTATTTTGCGGGTAAGACCGGCGCCCTTCTGCCTGTTGGATGAGATTGAGGCGGCGCTTGATGATGTGAATGTATCCAAGTATGCCGCCTATCTGCGGAGGATGACGGACAATACCCAGTTTATCGCCATCTCCCACCGCAGGGGTACCATGGAGGAGGCGGACACCCTCTATGGGGTGACCATGCAGGATGAAGGGGTGTCCAAGCTGCTTCAGCTTCAGATGAGCGAGGTGGAAACCAAATTGGGTATGAAGAGTGAATAGGGGCGCAAAATATAGATTGTTCATGAAATGACGCTTTTTTTATTTGAGTTGTCATGGTATGATTATTCCGTTATCTAAGCACTTTAAGAGAAAATAGGGCAAAAATGGTTGAGAATAAAAATCCCGCTGTGCTCCTTTATTTTCTCTAAGTTGGGCCAGGAGGATTGAGGAGGGGTCGAATGGGTTTTTTTGATAAGCTGACAAAGGGTTTGAAGAAAACAAGGAACAACATGGTCCGCAATACGGACAGTGTGTTTAAGTCATATAAAAAAATAGAAGAAGAGCTTTATGAGGAACTGGAAGAGATACTGATTATGGGCGATGTTGGCGGCGCTACTGCCGCTGAAATCTGTGATATGCTCCGCCAGCGGGTCAAAGAGGACAAAATCAAGGACCCGGCGGAAGTGCGGGAGCTGCTGAAGGAAAGCATGATTGAGATGCTGGAGGGCGGCGAGGAGCTAAATATCGGCACTAAACCCTCAGTACTGCTGGTAATTGGGGTCAACGGGGTTGGCAAAACCACCTCCATCGGCAAGATCAGCGCCGATTTGGTCGCTAAAGGGAAAAAGGTGCTTCTTGGCGCGGCAGATACCTTCCGGGCCGCCGCCATTGATCAGCTTCAGATTTGGGCAGACCGGGCCCAGGTGGAGCTCATTAAACACGCGGAGGGAGCTGACCCGGCCGCAGTGGTATTTGATACAGTGACCGCCGCCAAAGCCAGGGATGTGGATGTGGTGATCTGCGACACCGCCGGAAGGCTGCATAATAAAAAGAATCTCATGGACGAGCTGTCCAAAATTGCCCGGGTCATAAGCCGGGAAGCCCCCGGCTGTGACATAGAGGTGCTGCTGGTGCTGGATGCCACCACCGGCCAGAATGCTGTGATTCAGGCGCGGCAGTTTAAGGAAGCGGCTGGGATTACCGGCATTATTTTGACCAAGCTGGACGGCACCGCCAAGGGCGGCGTGGTCATCGGCATCAAAAATGAGCTGAATGTACCCATTAAGTACATTGGAGTGGGTGAACAGATTGACGATCTTCAACCCTTTAATGCCCGTGAGTTTGTGGAGGCGTTATTTGAAAGTCAAGAGGATGGGGATGTTGGGTGAAGCTGGTATGCGCGACTAGGAATAAAGGGAAAATCAGGGAGTTCCAGCGCCTGTTTGCCGGCTTGTCCGTTGAGATTCTCAGCTTATCCGACGTGGGCTTCGAGGATGAGATTGAGGAAACCGGCGGTAGCTTTGAGGAAAATGCCTATATTAAAGCCAAAACGGTGTGTGACTTTTCAGGATTGCCCGCTTTTGCCGATGATTCCGGGTTGGAGGTAGATATGCTGGGCGGTGAACCGGGCATCTATTCGGCCCGCTATGGCGGGGAAGGGCTGGACGATTACGGCCGGAACAAGTTGCTTTTAGAGAAGATGATCCACGTTTCCTATGATCTTCGAACGGCCCACTTTGTATGCGCCATCTGCCTCTGTATGCCGGAGCCTGATGAACGGGAAATCAGAATACGGCAGCGGTGTGACGGCGTCATTGGTTATGAGCCTAAGGGGGTCAACGGCTTTGGTTATGATCCGCTATTCGTGTACAACGGCAAAAGCTTTGGTGAGATGAGCGACTGGGAAAAGGACCGGATCAGCCATCGGGGCAAAGCGGTGAGTGAGTTTCTCATTCAATTTCAGGAAAAGATACTGGAGGATTAATAATATATGCTTACAAGTAAACAAAGGGCCAAGCTAAGGGGGTTGGCCAGCCAGGAGGACACCATTCTGCAAGTGGGAAAGGGAGGCCTGGGGGACGCATTGATAAAGCAGGTGGATGACGCTTTGACCAAACGGGAGCTGGTCAAGCTGAGGGTCTTGGAAACCAGCCCTGTCACGGCACGGGAAGCTGCTGAATTTCTGGGGAGGAAAACCAGATCTGAGGTGGTTCAGACCATAGGGGCAAGGTTGATTTTGTATAGGCGCAACCCCCAAAAACCTATAATAGAACTGTGATGAAAATCGGAATATTTGGTGGGACCTTTAATCCCATCCATGAGGGACATCTCCATCTGGCCACTCATTTTTTTTGTGAATTAAAGTTAGATAAGCTGTTGTTTGTCCCGACAAATCTGCCGCCTCACAAAAATGCCGAGGATTTGGCGGATGGGGTGGACAGGCTGAATATGTGCCGCTTGGCTTTACGGAACAGGCCGGGGATGGAGGTTTCAGACATTGAGCTGAGGCGTAAGGGGACAAGCCGGACCATCGACACAATTCACCAGCTTCGGGAAACCTATCCCAAGGCTATGTTTTTTTTGGTTCTGGGCAGTGATATGTTTTTAAGCTTTCACGAGTGGAGACGGTGGAAGGAGATCATTGGCCAGGCGGCCTTGTGCGTTGCCGCCCGGAATGAAGGGGAGATGGAGCGGCTTCACAGCCAGGCCCGGTATTTAAAAAAGGAAGGGGCCAGGACGGTGGTGGCCGATCTTCCGGTAATAGAGATATCCTCCACCAAGTTGCGGAAGAAATTGCAAGAAAGTAAAAAAAATATTGCATATCTCCCGCAATCCGTTAAACAATACTGTGAAACGCTAAATTTATACCGCGACCCGCCGGAGGAAATTTTAGGGTATGAGAAGACCATCCGGGCCATGGAGAGTCCGAAACGGGTTTATCACTCTATCTGTGTCTCGAAAGAAGCGGTGACCCTTGCGCTGATGTACGAAGGAGACCCCTACAAAGCCCGGATTGCGGGCATTTTGCACGATATATTTAAGGACCTGGAGTCCTCTGAAATGTTGCAATTAGTTGGTGAATCTGCTATAATTCAAGGAAATATTGTTAGCAAAATGCCCCAGATTTGGCATGGGCTTATGGGGGCCCAGTATCTGCGGCAGGAGATGAAGATTAAAGATGCGGATATTCTTGGTGCTGTCGCCCATCACACAACAGCCAAAGGCGGCATGACACTGTTGGAGAAGATCATTTATTTAGCCGACTTCACCTCATTTGACAGAGGGTATCCAGACATAGAAATTATTCGCCGGAAAGCGGAAAGGTCCCTGGAAGAGGGGATGCTGTACGGTCTTTCCTATTCCATTATGAAGATGGTTAAAGAACAGAAAATTATAGCGCGGGATACGATAGATGCATATAATGAGTGCCTGGGAGCGGTGAAAGGCTAAGGGCGGTTAGGAGCTGATTTGAGATGGGACGACCTTCTTTTGTGCGTAGAAGTTATAAATTGATAGCGCTTTTAATGGCGCTGGCCATTATTTTGGGCGGTGGTATTGGAAGCGCTTATGCGCTGATGAACACACAGTTTTTGGCGGAAACCCCCAACACCGGCACACCGTCCGATATAAACCGGCCGGAGGAAAATCCACTTCCCGATATTGATGATGAATCCGTCAATTTTCTCGTTATAGGTGTGGACGAGTCGGAGCTCCTTACCGATGTTATTATGATTATCAATTATAATGTGATCGATCAGCAAGTTAATGTTCTCCAAGTGCCTAGGGACACGTACATTGGCAGTGAACAGGTTGCTACCGGAAAGATCAATGCGGCATATGGACATCCTGCAGAGGGGCAGACCAATATCGCCAGCTTGATTGAAAAGATTAACATCAACTTTAAGCTCTCCATTGATCACTATGTTACCGTTACTTTAGAGGGTTTCAGAGATATTGTGGATGTTCTTGGCGGTGTCGCTGTTGATATTCCCCAGCGGATTGAGTATACACCTGATCAAGTCCTTGAACCGGGTTATCAGGTGCTGGATGGAGAGAAGGCGGAGTGGTTTATCCGCTACCGGAAGGGCTATGTTACGGGGGATGTCGGCAGAATGGGCGCCCAAAAAATCTTTATGGAAGCCTTGGTTGACATGGTGTTTAATGTGAGTGCCGGCCAAGCGATGGCCATCGCTTCTTCCTGTATCGATAAGATCACTACCGATATGACCTTGATGGACATGCTGGGTTACTACAACTCTCTAAAGGGCATGACGTCCAGTGATATTGAATTTAGCATTATTCCTGGCGACGGCTTTATGTATGAAGGTTACTCCGTATACGGTGTCGCCGTGGAGGAGTTTGCTGAACTTCTTAACCAGTATTTCCGTCCCTTTACCCCAGACCTGGATGCCTCAGAGCTGCCTCTGATGGATATGATGGATATGAAGAATGCGGTGGCTGCGCTCCAACAGCCGGCGGAGCATTATGGGGATGATGATTGGGACGATTCCGACGAAAATTGGGAAGACGTGGATGCTGTAGATGAGAGTGCAAATGACAATAGTGAGAACAGCGGCAACTCCGACAGCAATCCAAACTACTATGTGAATGAAAACGGCGAGATTGTCCCAATCCAGCCGGAAAACTCCTCCTCTGAGGAGCCTGTCAGCGGGTTCTGGCGTCCTCCCGGTTCGAACAACAATTAACATTTTGCATAAATGCCGAAAATAAGATAAGAGCGGAGGAACGATAATGACACCGTTGGAAATAGCAAAGACGGCGGTCAAAGCATTAGATGAAAAAAAGGCCAAAGATATTCAAGCTATCCATGTAACCAAGGTGACCGTTTTGGCCGACTACTTTATCATTGCGGGGGCTACCAGCAATACTCAGGCAAAGGCGCTTGTGGATGAGGTGGAGTTTCAGCTTGAGCAAAAAGGACTTCGTCCCCGGGGCATAGAGGGGTATGCCGAGGCTAGCTGGATTGTGCTGGATTATGGCTCAGTGGTTATCCATGTATTTTATGGAGAAACCAGAGAATTTTATTCCTTGGAGCGGCTTTGGGCCGACGGTGAGCCTATAGACCTTATTTAGTTTTGGTATATTGGGTAAAAAAGAGGATCGCTGTCAGCAAATAGAGTAGGAGTGAGCATAGATTGGATTATAACTTTAAAGATATTGAGGCCAAGTGGCAGAAACGGTGGCGGGAAGAGAAGGCGTTTGCCGCCTATAACGATTTTACCCTGCCCAAGTTTTACGCTTTGATTGAATTTCCCTATCCCTCTGGACAGGGACTGCATGTGGGACATCCCCGGCCGTATACCGCTATGGATATTGTAGCCCGCAAAAAGAGAATGGATGGGTACAACGTGCTGTTTCCAATGGGCTGGGACGCCTTTGGCTTGCCCACTGAAAACTACGCCATCGCCAACCACATTCATCCCGCTGTTGTCACCAAAAAGAATGTGGCAACCTTTAAAGAGCAAATTACATCCTTGGGATTGTCCTTTGACTGGGACCGGGAGATCAATACCACCGATCCCAGCTACTTCAAATGGACCCAGTGGATTTTTCTCAAATTATTTGAGAAAGGCTTGGCCTATAAAAAGGAGATGGCAGTAAACTGGTGCACCTCCTGCAAGGTGGTTTTGGCTAATGAAGAGGTGGTGAACGGCGGCTGTGAGCGCTGCGGCAGTGAAGTTATCCGCAAGGTCAAGAGCCAGTGGATGCTGAAAATCACTGCATATGCCCAGGAGCTGATAGACGGCTTAGAGGATGTAGATTATATTGACCGGGTAAAGGTATCCCAAATCAACTGGATAGGCCGTTCCACAGGCGCGGAGGTGACATTTAGAACCACCTGTGGAAACGATGTGTTAGACATTTACACCACCCGGCCGGACACTCTGTTTGGCGCTACTTATATGGTTATTTCACCGGAGCATCCCTATATAGATAAGTGGCAGGACCAGATTAAGAATATGGATGCCATTCGCGCATACCAGCAGGAGGCAGCAAAAAAATCTGACTTTGAGCGCACCGAATTGGTTAAGGATAAGACAGGTGTTTGCATTGATGGGGTCCGGGGCGTCAATCCTGTAAACGAGAAGGAAATCCCCATCTTTGTCTCAGATTATGTATTGATGAGCTATGGGACCGGCGCAATTATGGCGGTGCCTGGACATGATACCCGCGACTGGGAATTTGCCAGGGAATTTGATCTGGACATTATTGAAGTGGTAGCTGGGGGAGACATTGACAAAGAGGCCTATGTGGATTGTGACCACGGTGAGATGGTAAACTCCGACTTCCTGAACGGCTTGTCCGTGGAGGAGGCCAAGGAGGAAATCACCAATTGGCTGGCTGAAAAGGGGATTGGCCACGGCAAGGTCAATTACAAGCTGCGGGACTGGGTATTTTCACGCCAGCGGTATTGGGGCGAGCCTATCCCATTGGTTTACTGTGAAAAATGTGGATGGCAGCCCATCCCAGAGGATCAGCTGCCCCTGACCCTACCTGAGGTGGAGAGTTATGAGCCCACCGATACGGGGGAATCCCCTCTGGCCGCTATGGATGATTGGGTGAACACCACCTGCCCCAAATGCGGTGGACCCGGTAAAAGGGAGACGGACACCATGCCCCAGTGGGCGGGATCGTCCTGGTACTTCCTGCGGTATTGCGACCCCCACAATGATCAGGCATTGGCCTCTAAAGAAGCTTTGGATTATTGGATGAATGTTGATTGGTACAATGGCGGCATGGAACACACCACGCTGCATTTATTGTACTCCCGTTTTTGGCATAAGTTCCTCTACAGCATCGGTGTGGTCAACATGCCGGAGCCCTATCAAAAGAGAACCAGCCATGGTATGATTTTGGGGCCGGATGGAGAAAAGATGAGCAAATCCAGAGGAAATGTCATTAACCCTAACGACATTGTGGGCGACTATGGCGCCGACACTTTCCGCCTGTTTGAGATGTTTATCGGTGACTTTGAGAAGTCGGCAAAATGGACCATTGAGTCCATCAAGGGCTGTAAGCGGTTTTTAGACCGGATCTTTGATTTGCAGGAGAATATTATTGGGGGCAATGCTTACCGTCCTGAGTTGGAGAGAGCTTTTCACCAAACCATCAAGAAGGTCGGCCACGATATTGAAAATTTGAAATTCAACACAGCTTTGGCTGCTATGATGGCGTTGCTCAACGATATTCAAAAGACGGGCAGTATTAACCGCAAGGAATTGGAGACCTTATTGATTTTGCTCAATCCTTTTGCGCCTCATATCACGGAGGAAATATGGGAAAGCAATGGCTTTGGCCCCATGCCGCTTTATAAGCAAAAGTGGGTGTCCTATGACGAGGAAAAGTGTAAAGAAGAGCAGGTGGAAATTGCGGTACAGGTCAATGGTAAAATCCGCGCCAAGCTGGTGGTGGATGCGGGTACTGACAAGGAACAAGCCATTGCCCAGGCCAAAGCAGATGCTGCTGTCCTTCACTATATGAATGGGAAATCGGTGGTCAAGGAAATCTATATACCCGGGAAGCTGGTCAATATCGTGATTAAGTAGTTTGAGAGAAACGGCTTGCAATCTTATCTGGATTGTTGTATAATTATTTTTGTATTTATGAAATAAGTCCCTGCTAATGGCGGAGGGAGGGAATATAAATGGCAGAAGTTAGAGTAAAAGACAATGAGTCTTTGGATAGCGCTCTGAGAAGATTTAAAAGATCTTGCGCCAAAGCTGGCGTTTTGGGTGAGGTCCGCAAAAGAGAGCACTATGAGAAGCCCTCTGTAAAGCGGAAGAAAAAATCTGAAGCTGCTCGCAAAAGAAAATACCGGTAAGTTTAAAAAAGCAGGCATATAGCCTGCTTTTTTTTGCTGGTAAAATCCCGGCGTGTCGGGATATCTTTTTGCGAATATAAACTATAGCAATAATGAGGTTTGTATAAATATCCTCAGGCCTTTATTATATAGATGATTTTTCCAGATAAAATCCAAAAGAAGGTTGATTAGGGACAGCGGTGTATAAGAGCACCAGTTCCGGTTCGTCAATGGGCTGGGAAAAACAAAGGTAAAAGGTGGCCTCCTCCCCCGCAGCCAGTTGAGTTGTCAGTAAAACGGAAGTGGTTTCTTCCTCATCCATTTTTGTGATAATTTGGTTGCTGATGTTGCCGGAGCTGTCCATCATTGCGAAGTAATAAGGATTCAGGGTAAGAGGGTTTGCGCCAGTATTGGCAAAGCCTAGATAGACCTTGACGATTTCCATCCCCTCAGGCTGCCGGTCCTGTCCCACACCGGCCTGGTGGTCGGCGTTAATAAAGGTTATTTTTAAATCTCCCACCTGGGCAGCGACACCTGGCCCGTACATGGCGTCGGGCAGGGAATTGGAACTGCTGTGACTGGAACTGTCCAGGACCTTTTCAGAGGAGTTGTCGTCCACAATATCGGAACTTTCCCTGGAGTACCCATCAGTGCTCGACAAACGGCTCCAAAGGTTCTCGACATCAATGATACCGGCGAAATGGAGGCATGTAGCAACGCCGACCAGGATGATGATAATGGATAAAGCTATAAACCACCATCGAGAGTAGAAGGGGGCTTTATCCGGATAATTGTCGTCAGAAAGCTCTTCATCATATGAGTCTGAATCCTCGGGCAACAAAGGGCTTCGGGGCTTTGGGGCATGGGCAAGAGCTTGCTGGCCATAATAGGGATTTTCGAGGGAACCGATCCTTTGCTTTCTTACCCCGCCCAATGTCCTGCCTTCCCCCCAGCCAGGCTGTGGCTCCGGCGGAGACTGATCAGGGACTTGTCGGTTATAATCGTCATAACCTCCAAAAGCATTATTGGGGTAGTTGTTATTGGGTGGCTGTTCATAGACAGGTCTTGTAGGAGCAGGCTGAGGGTATGAATTGGAACTCTCCTCATAGGCGAAAGCCTGTTCAAACTCCGCCCTGCGCTTTTCATATAAGCTTTTCTTGTCCTGGTATCCGCCCCCGGATGTATTGGCGCTGGGTGTATAGTATTGTTGCTGCCTATATGGATTTTCATCAGGGGGAAGGGGTTCTGCTCCGTCATGATAAGGCATTGGAGCATGAGGAGGCCTACATGCAGATGAATCGCCCATATAATCACGTTGATGTTCTTGGTTGTGGGAGGGGTAGCCATTATAGGAAAAACCCTTCTGCGATGCGTGAGTATTATCTTTTTGCCGCCATAAATCCTGCTGTTGCCACTGGGAGTTCGGTGGAACAGGCTGATTTCCTTCCATATTGTATTGGCTTTGAGATTGGTGTGGCTCACGCTGATTGTGAGGATAGTACTGCTGGGAAGGCGCTTGGCTAGACCGGGACTGGGATTGTTGCCTCATTTGATATCCGCAGTTCGGGCAAAAATTGGAATTTGTTGGATAATAGTCCCCGCATCGTGGACAATTCATAAATAATGGCTCCTTTTTAATTGCCATATTGTGACAAGAAATTTGAATCTATGGCACAATTATAGCAAATATCCTTTTCTCTTGCAACAAAAATGCTAAATTGAACGATTGGCTATCCTTGTTTTGGTCTATCCGAGAGAGGACGGCATGCTATTTTGTTTTTCAAAGGATTTTTTAAGAAATTTTATATCCTGCGAAGAGAAGGTACCTACTAGGTAATTCATAAAGAAGTACACAACTACAGTAATGATAATGCTGATAATCAAAGCGACCGATAGGGATAACCGGGGAAGCAGACAGACATAGAATAATACTCGCACGTTTAGAGCGGAAGCCGCGACAGCAATACCTGGTTTAAGGATCCAATTGACAAAGTCAAATCGCATTTGTGTCACCTTAGACAATCTTCGGAGGCATAGAAATGAGGTGAAGACATTGCTAAAAACCATCGTCCAGAGAAAAGCGGTAAACCCATATTGAGGAACAAAAATATAGATGAGCAGCAATCTGAGTAAAGAATCGGCAATGTTGTACCGCATGGAACTCATTTGTTCGCCCAGGGCGTTGAGAATGCCGACCACTACTACCTCCAGATAGATAAAGGGACAGATCATGGAGAGCATGCGGAGCATACTGCCGACTTCACTGGTGTTATAGATGGCTGTACCCAACTCGTAGGGAAAGGTGACAAATACGCCCACAATTAGCACCGAGAGCAATGTGGTGAACTGGAGCACCTTGGCCACGGTGTCGGAAATAGCTTTGTTATTGTGTGTTACATTGGCCTTGCTTACTTCCGGCAGGATGATGATAGCCAGGGAGGTGAGTAGGGAGACGGGAAACATAATGGTGGGCATGACCATACCGGAAAGAATACCGTAGGTACTGATGGCTTCGGTGTAAGTGCCGCCAAATTTTTGCAGGCCGCCCAATATCAGGATATTTTCCTCCATCCGCAAAATGGAGGTGGTGTAAGAGCTGAAGGCGATGGGGACCGAGATGGAAAGCAGCTTTCCAAGCGCCCCTTCCTTGCTGGCCTTACACTGTAGTTTTTTGCGGGCGGCAAAGCGGTAGAAGCCATAGAGGTATAGCAGGGAGGCCAATTCACCCACGGTGAAGCCCAGTAGGGTAGCGGCGCAAGCATACTCAATCCCCTTGGGGATAAAGATACCCAACGCCAGGCCTATAAAACCCATTCTCACCGCCTGCTCCACGAATTCTGAGCTGGCAGGCTTTGCCACGTCATTGGCGGCGTAGAAGTAGCCTTTGATACAGGATGAAACTGCGATAAATAACAAGCTCGGTGCAAAGGCTTTGAGGGAGATAGAGGCCCTTGTATCCTTGAGAAAATAAACACTAATGGGATCGGAAAAGATGAAGACTATCGTTCCCACGAAAAGACTTAACACAATGGAGGTCTTTATGGAGGTTGCCATAACCTTTTTCACTTTCCCCTTGTTGCCCAAGGCAAACTGTTCCGCTACCAATCGGGAAACGGCAGTGTTAATGCCTGATGAGGCAAACACTATGGCCAGGGAATAGAATGAGAAGATTAGTTGGAATAATCCCATACCTTCGGCGCCGATCTTATTGGATAAGAAGACCCGGAATACCAGGCCTACCAGCCGGGTCATTATAGATGACGCGGTTAAAATGGCCGCGCCATACAGAATGCCTTTTCGCTTGCTCATATATATCTCCGTTTCTTTTTGATTTAAATTATAATCTTGCTCACCATAAGAAACATCCTGCGGCGAGTCAAGATTATCTGAAGAGTGCTTTTTACATGTATATTAGGACAGGTTGATATTCATTACTGACATTAAATAATTTGGATATAAATGTAAAAGTATAGAAATTTTTTCAACAACCAATTGACAAAAAATAACAATT
>Ga0153942_1000352_pt1 | contig 17544 bp, 31 predicted proteins | sample TSNJ026MetaG_FD_104731 | JGI IMG/M metagenome (GOLD analysis project Ga0153942, IMG submission 104731) | Attine ant fungus gardens microbial communities from New Jersey, USA - TSNJ026 MetaG | ecosystem: Host-associated > Fungi > Mycelium > Unclassified | place: USA: New Jersey, Brendan T. Byrne... | reverse complement strand
TAAATAAAATGCGCGATAAAGTTATTGAACAAAGAGACCATATTGACTCAGAATTAATTTTGAATTGCAAGAATCATAAGGATTATGGTATAAGTTCGGTGGAAATACCCTTGGAGGACGCGAAGCGTATTCTACAATTCATAGCAGAATATTATGAAAATGAGCAATATTTAATACGTAAGAAGATTGATGAATTAAATTAAAAGTTAGGAGGAGTTAAACAATATGAATTTAACAGCAAATGAATTACTAGTGTTTTTGCAGAATCTAAAAATGGCCGGGGAAGATTTAGATTATCTTACGGTTTACCGTTTTGATAGTGAAATGCTAATACCTGCTGAAATGGCTGAATGCGATGGTGAAACAGTAAATATATACTGATTCTTAATTAAAATTGGAGGACCGTAATGACAGAGAGTACACTTAATAAGGCGATATTTATAAAAAAAGAAATAGAAAAGGCTCAGAAAAGAAAAAATGAGCTTGAAGAACAAGACAAATTGTGTTGGGGAAATACTGGTGATGTGAGGGGAAGACAATTCATGTTAACTATTCTTGATGGTGGAGAAACATATGATATTTTAGTAAATCCTGAATCAATGAGGTTTGCAATTCGACAGGAATTAGAGCGTGTAAATCAGAAACTTGACAATTATATGAAGGATTTCAGTGAATTAAATTAAATACTATGGAGGGAAATATGGTAAGTATTGATAAATTTATCGAAAGTGTTCGTAATATTGATCCAGAAGTAAAAACAATATGTACACAGGGAGCCTGTTACAAGTTTGCAAAATTTGTGAATCTCTATTACCCTCTCAGTGAATTTTATATTTCACTAGATAAGCAACATATTATTATCAGATACAAAGACAATTACTATGATATTAACGGTAAATGTTTAGGAGATGGTTATATACCAATGACAGAAGAAGATAGAGATGAGTGTGAGACTTGGAGTTTTAGCAAGAAATACTTTGTTGGAAAAGAATGTGCTTACTGTGGTGAGATAATTACATAATGCTAATTAATCAATGGAGGAGATTTAGAAATGAAAGATAATTCATTTATACAGTTAATCAAGGATAATCCAGAACTACCAATACTGCCAATGGTATCATACGAGATTGCAGCAGAGGACTGTCCTACATATTGGGGTGGAAGCTGGGGTAAATCCAATATCGAAGAATATCTTATAGTCGGAGAGAGGATAACATACATGGGCAATGACGATCCGGCAGAGCTCATGGAGGAAATCTTATCTATAGATGAATTTGACCAAATGACAGACGATGAAATTCTTTTAGCCTACGAAGCACTACCATGGATAAAAGCTATCATTGTATATATCGAACTGCCTGAGGTATAAAGGCAAAGAAAGAAGGTAAAAATATGCCAGATATATTAGAGCGAAAAGATAAGGTTGCACGAAAAAATCATACATGCTCATATTGCAATGGAACAATAGAAAAAGGGACATCTTATGAATATGCAAAACTCAAAGATGGTGGTGAGCTATATGAATGGAAGAATCACAAAGAATGTGGTTTTATCGCACAACAGCTATGGTCATATATCGATCCAGACGAAGGAATGACAGAAGAAGAATTCCAGGATGGCTGTATGGAGTTTTGCAAAGCATTTATATGTCCAGACTGCAATAAAAAGACGGAGGATTGCTATTATTGTCTTGATAAGATATTTGCATTTCTTCAAAATTATGATTTTAAGAGAATTAAAGAAAAAAACGGATGGATGTATACTTGGGAATGCGTCCCGAAAGAAAATCAGGACTTATGAGTACCGCATCACACCACACGACACCACATGACACCACACCGCACCACTCCATACCACACCGTACCGTATTGACATCAAAAAAAGGCATGATATAATTAAAATGTAGAAATGTGTAAAATACGCATTGATATTTCAGTATCCCCCTTCCGTTGAGGCAGGCATTAGGTTAATCCAGTGCTTGCCTTTTCGATTTAAGCCAACTTGTGAAGGATAAGGCTGGGTTCCCGAAATGGGAGTAGGTTGCAAGACTTAGAATCCTTTGCCCCTGGGGTTGGCTATAGATAGCAAGATTAAAAACCTAACTACGGAAAACTTCGTAGTTTAAAATTATATAAATATGAAATATTTGGATAATGAGGTGGTGATAATTGGCAAGAGCACCAGATGAAAGAATAACAATAGCAAAGGAAATGTATGAGAATGGGACCGCGCTAATTGAGATTGCCAATCAGTTTAACATCCCAGAAGGAACTATCCGTTCATGGAAAAATAGGGGGAAATGGCAACGCAACGAGAACCGCAACGCAACGGACGATAATAAGCGCAACGTTGCAAAAAAGAAAAGCAACGCAACGAAGAAAAGAGAAGTCGTTGCAGAAGAAGTTGAGCAGGTAATTGATAATCCTGATTTGACTGACAAGCAAAGACTTTTTTGTATTTTATATGTTAAATATAGAAATAAGACTAAGGCTTATCAAAAAGCCTATGGAGCATCATGGGAAACGGCCAATGCCAATGCATATAAACTATGGGAAAATAAGGGAGTGAAAAAAGAGATTGAACGACTATTATCCGAATATAGAGCGGAAATTGGATTGGATATTAAGGATTTATTTCAATGGTATCTTGATATCGCAAGGGCTGATATCAATGATTTTGTTGAAATTAAGAGTAATAGAATCAAAATCAAAGACGGATCAGAAATAGATGGTGTTCTTGTATCTGAAGTTAAAGAAGGGCAATTCGGAATCAGCGTTAAACTTTATGAAAAATCAAAAGCCATGGATTGGTTGGGACAACACATAGATTTGGCTGATGAAGAACAGAGAGCAAGAATTTTATTTATGAAATCAAAAATCAATTCGGATAACAATGAAGAATATATAAATAAAGTTAATGAGGGACGTATTGCCATAGCAGAATTAATTAATAATCCAAGACCGAACAGGAAACTTCCAGAAGCTGGTGAATAAATGAATATACCTGCGCCATTTACGGAAAATCAAATTAAATATCTTTTAAAGACAAATTACTCATGGTTCAACGTTGCCGAAGGTGGGAAAAGAGGGGCGAAGAACGTAATTAACACCTTGGCATGGTGTAATGAGATAGATATTCATCCTGATCGCTTTCATTTAGCGGCAGGAGTAGATCAATCATCAGCCAGGATAAATATATTAGAATGTGATGGTTTCGGAGTAAAAAATTATTTTGATGGTTGCTGCCGAATTGGAAAGTTTGAAAAAAAGGATTGCTTATACATTGACACAAAAACGGGCCAGAAGATTATCTTCTTTGCCGGTGGAAAAAAAAGTGGTGATGATGCCAATATAAAAGGCTATACATACGGCACTGCCTATATCACAGAAGCCAACGAATGCCATCCGACATTTATCCAAGAGGTTTTTGACCGGACGATAGCAAGCAACAATCGCAAAATTTTTCACGACTTGAACCCTAAATCACCAAACCATGTATATTATACAGACATATTAGACTTTCATGAGGAGCAGCAAAACAAAGATCCAGAATATGGATATAATTGGGGACATTTTACGTTACTTGATAATTTAAGTATATCAGATATAAAGTTAAAATCTGTATTAAAAACATATGACAAAGGCACCGTGCATTATGAACGTGATATTTTAGGACTGAGGAAGCAAGCTGAGGGACTTATATATAAACGATTCGCGAATAATCCACAGAATTATTTTCTTGATTATAGTAAAAATGAAGAAGAAATAAGAAGTGGAAAGAAAAAGCAACTGCCTCGCATGATTGAAATAAACGTAGGACTTGACTTTGGCGGTAATAAATCCGCTCATGCTCTTGTAGCAACCGGAATTACACCAAACTATCAAAAATTGATAGGATTGGCAAGTAAAAGAATATTTCACAAGGATTATAAAGAGGGAATTGCTCCAGCCGATGTCGATAAGTTTGTAGTGGAGTTTGTTGGATTTGTCATTAAAGAATTTGGAAGATGTGATTATCTCGAATGGGACAATGAGGCCGTCACGCTGGGAACCGGTGTAAAAAGAGCAGTAGAAAAAGTATATCCGCAAGTAACTGTAAGAGGATGCTACAAGGCTGAAATCAATGACAGAATTGATTTAATGCAGAAACTAATAGGAGAAGATAGATTCCTATACACAAGGCACTGCGAGACGCTAAAAGAAGCATTAAAAACAGCAATATGGAATCCAGTACCGGCAGAAATTGGAATTGATGAAAGGCTGGATGATGGAACATCAGATATTGATACTCTCGATTCCCTGGAATATGGGTTTACAAGACAGATTAAGAGATTTATCCAATAGGAAATATTTTGTGCAATTTGCCATATCGGTATCCCGATAACAGAGAAATGAATGTAATTTGTCAATAGACATTTACATATAGCATGAACGGTTTGCAAGCCGTAGGAAAGGTATAACCCGCCTTTCCTTTTTCATGCTTGAATATATGGGTAGGAGGTTATTGTGATAAGAGTTTTAGAAAACGGAGAATTAGTATTTTTTAAATTATGCAAATGCAAATATTGTGGAGAAGCGTTTGAAGACGAAATATCTTCTGAAAAAAAATACTGCTCAAAGATTTGTAATAGAGAGTGGTTATATAATAATAAAATCCAGAAAAATGAACTTATTGAAAAAGAAGATTGTAAACAAGCCGAAATAAAACAGAAACCTACTAAAGTTAAGGAGTTAAGCAAGGCAAAAATAAGGAAAAAGAAAAGACAAGAATACAAATATGAATTTAGCTTAATAAGAAAAGAAATTTTAGAAAGAGATAATTATACATGTGTTGAATGCGGAGAAAAAAATGATTTAAATATTCATCACATAATACATAGAAAAAATGGTGGAAAAAACAATCCAGAAAATTTACAAACCCTATGTGCAAAATGCCATACTGAAAAACACAAAAATGAATCAATATATAAGATTATGGCGCTAAGAACACAAAAAAGTGCACAATAACACATGTTATCAGGCACTTACCTATGCGCAAAAGAGCTGTTTCGCGTAGAGTTGACAAAAATGGTAATAATCCGAAAGGATTTTACTGCATAAGGCGGTCTGTACAACCGTAGAGTGGGAACCAGTCCCCCACTCTTTTCTTATGCTTATAATTGGACTGACATAATAATTTAGGAGGACTGGTAAATTGAATGAATTAAAAGTTGTTGAACAGAGAGAAGTTTTAGGAAAAGATTTTAAGATTTATGGAGACTTTGAAAATCCTTTATTTTTCGCAAAGGATGTAGCAGCATGGATTGAACATTCTCAAGCAGATGTCATGATAAAAAATGTTGATGAATCCGAAAAGGTGCTGAATACTATTAAGACCCTTGGAGGATTGCAGGAATCTTGGTTCTTAACCGAAGATGGTCTTTATGAAATACTCATGACAAGCCGCAAGCCAATTGCGAAGCAATTCAAGAAAGAAGTAAAGCAAATTCTTAAAGATATACGCAAAAATGGTCTCTATGCTACTGAAAGACTACTTGATGATCCAGATCTATTGATTAACGCATTGCTGAATTTGAAAGCGGAGCGTGAATCAAAAAAGAAATTAGAATCAGAGATAGCAGCAAAGAATCAAATCATTGGAGAATTGAAGCCAAAAGCCGATTATGTAGATTGGATATTACAGAACACCGGGTTGGTTAATATAAATGCAATAGCCAAGGATTACGGAATGAGTGCGCGACAGATGAATAAAATACTTCATGAATTAAAAGTACAGTATCACCAGGACGGGCAATGGCTTCTTTATGCAAAATACCAGTCATGCGGATATACTCATAGTAAGACAATTGACTTTCAGCGAACAGATGGTCGATCAGATGTAAGACTCCACACCCAATGGACACAAAAAGGCCGTCTCTTCATATATGAGTTGCTCAAAACTCAAAAAGGAATTTTACCACTCATAGAACAATAACAACCAGGGCGCATAAAGCGTCTATTTTAATAGAGATTAGGGAGAACACAATATGGAATCACTTGAAAATTTACCCATTGCCGCAATTGGAGGATTCGGATATCCATTTAAATCCAAGGCTGATGAAGTGAGAGAACTCATGGAAATAGCACAGGAGTGCGGATATGAAAAGGACAAAATTCTGTTTGAAGAAATGTTAAATACTGTATACCGTGGGATATAGGAACGGAAAGGAGCGAACCTGCAATGAATAAACATGATGTAATCAGATTCATGGGTAGATTCCCAGATGCAATAAATCCTCCTCCGTGGATGGCGAAAAAATGGAAATGTAGTTTATGCGGAGATATTGTTAAGGATGAACATGAAATAGAAAATCCAGCGCCATGTAAAATATGTGGTTCGATAGGATTTGAGCCTTTAGAGAGGAAACAGAAAGGTGAGAAATAAAGTTGACAAAGAACATATCTTAAGCCTGACGGACGGTAAGGATTATGGGTTAATTTCGCCGCCTATGGATGCACAGGTAGCAGTCTATGAACTTTGTAGGTATTTTCTTGGCGAAGAATGGTATACTTCCAATCCGGGATCACAAAGACAATGCAATACTGATATAGTTTATGCAATTGAGAGCAACTACAAAGGATTCAAGGTAAAAGTACGACATATAAGACCAAGCAAACTGCAAAAATTGTTCGAGAGGTTGGTAAGAAAATGACATTTTCAAAACAACTTGAAGATATTGAAGGTCTCCACGGCATCGGATACGGAAACTTCAATATCAAGCTGGAAACTGCCCTTAAGGACCATATCCAAATCCGGCATGTTATCGGAAAAATAGATGAAATGGCAGAATTGGGGAATTACGGGGAGCCATGGCAGTTCATTTATATATTCAAGGAGATATGCGATTACCTGAGCGTACGAAACATTGGATATGATATATCCTTTAAATGGACAAAAGAAAATTCGCTTATTTTCAATCTGAAATGCCTGCTTCTGATGATTGTCAATTGGGGAGTTTTAAAAACATATAGGCAGGGCAGGTTATGGCGTTAGCTTGCTGTGATTAATAAATAATTAGGCGGTGAAATATGGGATTTATTTCCGCAATTAGAAAGTGGTGGCGAGGATTGTTTTCAAAAAAGGATATAGAAGCCGCATTAAATTTAAAAATAGCCATTACCCCAGAGCAGCAACGAAAATATGAATTATGGCGGCAGTTATATAATGGTGAGGCTATATGGAATACGGATCCAGAAAATGGCGTTCCAAGTTTACATATTGCTGCCGGTGCATGTTCTGAAACGGCAATAGCGGTAACCGTGAAGCTTGAAAGTGAAGTAACAGGGGATAATCCAAGATCAAAATTCTTGGATTATCAATACAAGCGAGTGATCGGCGACTTAAGGGAAACTATAGAAAAATGCTGTGCAGGAAGTGTTGTTATTTTAAAGCCTTTTGTCAGATACGGTGAGATAATGGTAACAGTATCAGAAAATAATTGCTTTTATCCCTTGAAATATAACGAGCTGGGCGAACTCGTTAGCGTTATATTTGCCGATACACTCACAGAAAACATTGACCAGAAGACATATTATTACACTCTGTTAGAAAAATGCACATTTGAAAATAACACATACCGAATTGAATATTCAATCTGGAAAAGTGAAAATATGAATGCCTTAGGCAAGCAAATATCCTTTGCAGAGGGACCTGACGAGTGGAAGGAACTTCCAGAGTATGTACAATGGCCAGATGTAGAACATCCATGGTTCGCTGTATTGCAGATGCCTGGCAGAGGTGAGGCGTTATTTTCCCGGGGCATTGATTTAATAAGAGAAGGCGATAAGCAATTTGGTAGGGCTATCTGGGAATTCGAGGGCGGAGAATTAGCTATTGATGTAGGCTCCGATCTGATGAAAAAAGACAGCAATGGTAATTTTATAATACCGCAAGGACGCAACCGGCTATTTCGCGCATGGGAAGGATCAACAGTTCCGGGTGAAATCGGAATAACTGAGTATAACCCCGAATTTCGCGATGTATCTATTTTCAATGGATTAAATGAGTTTTTACGGAGAATAGAATTTGTCTTGGGGCTTGCTTATGGAATATTATCAAATCCCCAGGATACAGATAAAACAGCCACGGAAATAAAGAATTCCAAACAGCGATTTTATCAAACGGTATCAGATATACAGAGAGCAGCGCAATCATCATTAGAAACCCTTGTAGTTGTCATGGACGACATTGCTACACGTTATAATCTTGCGCCATTTGGAGAGTATGATATATCGTTCTTCTGGGATGATAGCATATTAAAAACTACCGAAGAAAAGCGCGCCGAATATTACGAGGAATTAAAATGGCTTATAGCATTAAAAGGCAGTGATATTATTGATAAAGCAGAGATCAGAGCGTTTGTTATTGAAAATTCAGATTTCTTCTCAAAAATTACACCTGAAATGATAAAGGAAGCCCAAGCAGGATTACCAGAAGTTTTAGAGTTTGATGAATAATAACTAAAGGGGAATAGATATGCTTGATTCACAATTTTATGATGAAGCTCCGCAGCCGGTATCTCGTATAATCAACACCGCCGAAAATAGATTGATCCAGGAGATTGCAAGGAAAATCAAATCTATGCATGAGATATCTGGTTCCGTAGATTATGAAATACAACGGCTATCTACTATCCGGGAAATTGATAAAGAATTTAAAAATATACTTTCAGACATGACAAAATTATCTCTGATTGAAATAGATGAGATATTCAAACAGGCTGCTGAATCAGCATACGTCTATGATAAAGCGTTATATGATGCAAAGGGCGTAGAATTTGTTGAATATAAAGACAATGATTTTTTACAGCAATTAACAAAGTCCATTTCAGATCAGACTCAAAGCGAATTCACAAATCTAACGCAAACAATTGGATTTAGGGATTCTGACGGAAGATATCGCAATGTAAGAGATACATTTGTCAATAAATTGGATGAAGTGACATTCCAAGTTACTTCCGGTACTTCCAGTTATGACGATGCTATTAAAAGAGCTGTGAAAAGTCTGGTAGATAGTGGGATAAGGGTAGTTGATTATGAAAGCGGTCATACTGATCGGGTTGAAGTAGCCACACGCCGGGCAGTTCTTACTGGTGTCGGACAATTAGCTAATCAGGTTGCAATAAGGACCATTAATGAAATAAATGCAGAACACATACAAGTAAGTATGCATGACGGCGCAAGAACTGGAAATGGCTGGGGAGACATAAAAGACCATTCAGCCTGGCAAGGGAAAATATTTGCAAAGAATGGAGTAAACTTAACCACTCTTGAAAGGGAAACCACAGAAAAAGACAAAGACTATCCAGATTTTATCAAATATACCGGCTATGGAACCGGAGACGGTATAGGAGGATGGAATTGCCGACATAATTTTTCTGGTTTCCTACCGGGGTTAATGGATCCCAACTATTCGGATGAAGAGATTGCTGAGCAGCAAGAAAAAGACAAGGAAATAACCGAATGGGAAACTACAGACAGAAAGGGAAATAAAGTGGTAAATGAATATACAAGGTATAAAGCAACCCAAGAGCAACGCCGTATGGAGCGTATTATGAGAAAAACACGTGCTCTGGCAGTTGGGTATAAATCTGGTGGAAACATGGACGCATACACAGAGACAAAATCAAAATATAAGGCACAAAGAGCTGAATATAAAAAATTTAGTGAAGCCATGTCATTACAGCCACAATGGGAAAGAGTATATGTTGACGGTCTTTCACGAATATGATTTTAGGAGGTAATAAATAATTATGCCAAAACCCACACTTTCATCTTCTGCCAGATTGAACCTTAGGCGGCAATGGATAGCTATAAAACAGCAACTTGAGAAAAATCTAGTTGAATATAAAGAATTAAAAACCGCCGATAATGAGCGGTTTTTTGTTGAAGAAAATCAATTTTTAGTGAGGTGACAAGATGGCTGAATATAATTCAAGGCATACCGGAAAGCAAATAGATAATGGAATAGATACAGCTTTTTCGAATGAATCAAAAGTATCTGCCCTACAAGAAAAGATGGATATGCTTTCCATAAATGTCGAGGCAATACAGACAGAAGCAACTAACGCGCGATCTGTGGCTGATAATGCGGCAATCAAAGCAGCAACGGCAGGACTCAGAATTGAAGAAATTAACAATGCATTAATGGCAAGAATTGACGCATTAGAAGCCAGAATATAGGAGTTGTATATAATGGATAATGATAAACAATGGTATCTATGCCCTAATTGCGGACAGAAATTATTAAAGAAAGATGATAACGCAGTCTGCGTTGGGGTTTATGATAAATGCAAGAAGTGTCGGAAAGAAATTGAAATAATAATAGGAGGAGGAATTGATGAATCAGAAAAATAACAATAGAAATACAGGCGTAGGCATAGGGGTGGTGCTTCAAATACTATTTATTGCTTTTAAATTAACTGATATAATTACATGGTCGTGGTTTTGGGTATTATCCCCCATGTGGATATATGGCTTTATAATACTTTTGTATTTAATAATAGCAATTATAATGATAATAAAATATTCTATGTGAGCCAATTGAGCCGGACTATGCAGTTATTACTGTATTTTCGGCTCTTTTTTATTATATAAATTTATCCGTTTCAGAAACGGAACAAAAGTTATCGGACTTAAACCGAATGAAAGGAAAACATTATGAAACACAAAAAATTATTACCAATTAACTTACAGTTTTTTGCGGAGAAAGATGATTCCGCAACTGAAAACAGTCTATCGGAAACTGGTGAGGAACAAACTTCACAAACTACCGAACAATCCGAATCGGAGGATATAAAAGAAACCGAACAGAAACCGAAAACAATTACACGAACACAGGAAGAAGATAATGAACTTTTCAAGAAGACGGCTATCAAGGAAAAGAAAACCTTATATGCAAAATTAGGCGTAAAGGACGATGATGAATTTGAGCAAGTTCAATCTCTTTTGAAAGCCGAGCGAGAACGACAACAGAAAGAAGAAGCAGATAAGCCCCTTATTGAGAAGCTACAGGGCGAATTAGAGGAGCATAAAAAGAATGATGAAGAAATTGCCAAGCGTCTCGCTAAACTCGCCGCATTGGAGCAGAAAGAGACTGTAAACGCTGCCCTTTACAAACTATATGGTAAAGAAAAAGCCTTGGATTTGTCAAGCGTAGATACAGACTATGTCACATACCTGGCAAATCAAAAGATTTCTGACGCTGTAACATTTGATGAGGCGGTTGAGACTGTACTAAAAGAAAAGCCACCAATTGCCAAGCTGCCGGAAATGGCTGGCGGAGCAGGTACAAAACCGGTTTCCAAAACAGAAGAAGAAGCCTTAAGAGAAAGTTATAAACAGGCTGCCAAACAGGGGAAATCGGCTGAAATGTCACGATTAATCAGAGAAGCAAAAAGAAAAAATATTGAATTAGAATAGGAGTGAATTAAATGCCAACAGGAACAACTTTAACAGATACAATTAACTATTCGGGAATGTTACACGCAAGAACAGACAAAGCCACAAAATTTATTGATGCTATATACGCCAGAGGCAGAGAAGGTGGTAGAAGAACTACTAATTCTGTTGAATTTATTTTGGCAGGTGGGTATAAAACAAGAGACCCTAAGCAGCCGGAAATAAGTGAAGAACAATCCCTGACTGCACCTGATCCCAAAACAACAGAAAGAGATCAGGAGTCTAATGTAATTCAGATTTATCATGAATCCGTTGCAGTCTCTTATATGAAGCAGTCCAATTTTAACGCATTGGGTGGAGTTAATGTAGCAGGAGCCGCTAATAATACACCGAATGAATTAGACTTTCAGGTTGGTGTAGTAGTCGATGAAATGCGAAAGGATTTAAACTGGACTACAATCAATGGTACATATCAGTATATACCAGGCAGCACAACGGTGGCACCTAAATCCAGAGGATTAATGGAAGCACTACAGACCAATCGGTTTGATATAGGGGGAGCATATTTAAGCAAAAATGTGGTGAATGATGTACTCATGAATTCAATCAAAAACGGATTTTCGCCCGAAGGAATTGAAATCTGGGTTAATCCCGATATGATGGATATTATAACAGATACATATATTCAGATACCGGGCTCTGCTCTTCCATCCTCAAGAACAGAGGGCGGTGTAGCATATTCGACAATCCTCACCAACTACGGAGACATCAATATCTTTTGGGATACCATGATACCTACTGCTTGTATTTCATTTATTAATGTTAGCTTACTGGCAATCGCAGAAAAGCCAACAATTAATGACAGGGGTGAAAACCTTGGCGTTTTGTTTTATGAGCCTTTAGCAAAAACCGGGGCAAGTGAAAGAGGCCAGCTGTATGGCGAAATTGGCTTTGATTATGGCGCGGAATGGCATCATTCTATAATGACAGGAATTGGAAGATAAGGGGGAGCCGGATGTATAAATTAGCAAGTACGGGAAAGTTCGAGGAAATCAAATCAAAAAAAAGAACAGATGATTCTGTTGGCGTCCTTGAATTGAAAATTTCCGAATTATCTAAGCAAATAAAGTCAAAGGACGCAGAGATTAAAAAGATTACAAAAGAAAAAGATGAAGAAATCGCAAGATTTGAGCAAATGGTCAGAGACAGAGATGCCCGGATACATGAATTGGAATCATCAATTTAAAACCCAAAATAGGAAAGGCGGTATAATAGTATGTTTTTTGCCGATACAGACTTTTACAAAAATGAATATCTTCTTGGTAGAACAGAAATTATACCGCTTGAAGAATTTTTATTTTGGTCTCGCACTGCTTCCGATTATATAAACTGGCGAAGGATTGAGTTCGATAAAGTCCCAGAAGTTTTGAAGCTTTGTACCTGTGAGGTTGCGGAGGCGTTCTATGTGGAATCTGAAAAGGAATTTATGAGCATGGAACCTTCCCAATCAGTAGGAGCATATAGTAAGGGTGCAGTTAGTATCAAGCAAGACAAAGCCGATTTTAATGTTCGTGTAAATGGGATAATTAAACGATATTTGGCAGGCGGCGAGCTGCATAATTTATTTGTTTGGAAAGGAGTTACAAAATGAAAGTATTTTTAGGCGGCACATGCAACGAAAGCACATGGAGAGAATATTTAATCAAGTTATTAAAAATTGACTATTTTAATCCCGTTGTGCCTGACTGGACATCCGAATGCATGGCAGAAGAAATAAAACAGCGTGAATTATGCGATTATTGTCTGTATGTCATTACTCCAAAAATGACAGGAGTATACAGCATAGCGGAAGTTGTTGATGATAGCAATAAACGCCCTGATAAAACAGTATTCTGCCTGCTGACATATGAATGGGATAAATCAACATGGGAACATGGTCAATGGAAATCATTGAATCAGGTTGGTAGAATGGTTGAACGGAACGGCGGTAAATATTTCACTGATTTACATGATGTCGCCGATTATCTGAATGGAGAATAAATGTATGGAAACCTTTCTTTATATTTTATGGGCATTATATATTATGATATGTGTCTATTTTATCTTTACCAAGTTAATGTTTTGGGTATTTAATAAACTGAATATACCAAACCCAATAATTGCCGCTGTTAATTTTATTCGGATTGTAATAAATCAGAAATGAAAAACAATTTAATTTTTAATTGTCTTATCAATTTGCTATAATATTTTGTTTTGAAAAAAGGGGGATTTATGTCTACATCATATTTAAAGCAATTCGCTGAAAGGCGGCAGAAGAAAAAAATACAGTTTCCACCGGAAGTAACAGGACCGGTAACAATATTTCCGAGACGGACAGATAATCTAACCGGAAATCAAACAAATGTTACTGCGGTATTACAAGGTTGTTTTTGGGATTCTGATAGTATAAGTAATTTTATTAGAACAGGACAACAAACAATAAATAATGCGACAATATTTATCCCATATAGCGCCGAGGTAACAGGAAGAACCTATTTAACACCGGAAGAATGGAATGCATTGCCCAACGATGCTCCTGATGTTTATTGGACTGTCGACCCCAAGAATTTGCCTATTTTAATTGCTGGCATTAATTTACATGAATTTTCGTGGGCTTCTCCTAATGCCAGTAATCGAATAACAATACAAGAAAACAATTTTTTGAATTTGAATCCAACAGCTAAACGTATTATTGAAGTAAATGTACAAAACTTTGGTCCGTTGGATATGTGGCATATTGTGCTTAGGGGTTAATTACTAAAACGTCTTTAAAGGTCGGTTTTCTATGTCCGAAAGAAGGTGAATCATGAAAATTACAACACCAAAGTCTAAACCAATTTCAAAAGATAAAGCATTGGAGGCAATGATTGAATGGTATCCCGGTTTTGAAAAACGCATGAATAATACTTTCGGTGAAGGGAGTTCATTGCAAAAATTTATAGATGCTGCGGTTTTAAGTGGTTGCGAACCATATATACCGTTAAAAACAAGTACACTTATCAGAAGCGGAGAAATCGCCACGATAATAGGCAGTGGTACAGTCACATGGCTGACTCCTTATGCACGTTTTTTATACTATGTAAAACTAATGATTGATCCTGAGACAGGAAGTGCATGGGCGTTGGCTGGGAATAAAAAAATTGTGACTGATATTAATTTGGTTTATCATGGTGGCGGAAAACGTGGTTCGTTCTGGTTTGAAAGATGGAAATCTGATAACCTTAAATCATTTGCAGGAAATCTAAAACGAGAACTTGGATTAGATTTGGAGGTATATTAATGGACGAAGAGATTTTATTTTTAGATCGTCTTATAAAATTTATTGAGAGTTGTCCGTTTTTAAATGCCACAGGGAACATAACAGCAGCTCAATTTGACCCTGTGAATCAAGTGGTTGTGGTACCGTTTAGCCCTAATGTTACACAGGGTAACGGAATCTCCTATAATGGATTAAGTTCGCCGACAGTAGAAAGATTTATTGATGGAAGTATTATTGTAACCAACCAGGCAAATTTTACATTAAATATTTTGCGACAGTTTATCGATCCTATTTTTAACAAAGAAACCGCAGAATTTATATCACGATTTGAGCAATGGGTTTTAACTCAAAGTTTAATGAAAAAAGCACCTCTTTTTAGCACGTCATTTTATCCGGAAGAATTAATGTGGGCTGATGGTGGTTTTTTATGGAATGTTGTGCAGGATGCGAATATTCCATTTGCAGCATATCAAACAAACATACATATTAGATATCAAACAATGATAGAAAGTGAGGATGATTATTAATGGTAACAGATTTTAATTTAACAGGCGAGGCATTAAGAAATTTATACATTTTTGCAGTGGATGTATCAGAAGGAGCGGTAACCCCGGAATGGGAAATACAGGGCTACAAAACCGAAGATACATCAATGGAGTTTAATCCGGAAGTAACAACGGTTACGGATGTTTTGGGAGATACCTATACTGATGTTGATAAGTTCGAGGAGCAAATTGCATTTGAGCCGAACACATTCCGCCCATTTGCAAAGGGTGGAAAGCTAAGCGCGTTGCTGCTACAATATAAACGTGAGGGCACGCTTGAAAAGTTTTCTCAGTTCAGGGTATTAGAAGGGTTTGGAATGTTAGGGACGCCAGGCGCTTATGAAGCTGATGTACACGAAAAATCAACAATATACCCAACAAGCATGGGTGGAAGTTCCCGGACAAATTTTCCGTTTACAGTTCATCTTGGTGGCGAGATTACAAAGGGCACAATTGACACGCTGAAAAGGGGACTTACCTTTACACCGGCAATATAGGAGGCATTTATGGATATTAAAATAGTAAAGCCTTATTTTGACTTGGAACAAGGCAGGGTGGTAAAAAAAGATGAGATAATTCCAGTCAGTGAGAAACGCGGAGAAGTTATAATTGCACATGGAATGGCAGAAAGGGTGGATAATAATTCATCTTTTTTTAATTCCAAAAGCAAAACTTCTAAAACAATAAATGATTTTTCGGATGATCTGGAATCGAAAAAGGGGGAATAAAATGGCTATAACAATAAAGGATAAATTTATCCGAGAGGCAATTCTGGACGAAAACGGAAAGCAAATAGGCGAAATCAAGTTTAATCCGGAAGACACCGCCACCTATACCATGCTTATTAACATCATGGAAGAATTGGTTGCCGGACATAAAAAGATTAATGAAATTGAAATAAAGGATATTGATCAAAAGCTTGAGACTATCGAAGATTTTGAAAAGGCCAGTGATGTTTTTGCAAAAATAAAGCTGGCGACTCAAACCACAGACGATATGATTGACAATATAACAAAAGAACTTGATGGTATCTTTGGGGTTGGCACATGTGATTTGTTCATGCAAGGCAGCCGTGATGCTGAGCTGGTGTTACCTTTGCTTAATGGAGTATTGCCATTCTTCAAAAATGCCCGGAAAGAAAAAACACAAAAATATAAACGCTTAAATCCACCTAAAAAAGCATGAACAGGCTTATAAATAAGGCTCCTGAATCAATAATTATTGACGAAATTGAATATCCAATAAATACTGATTTTAGGGATTGCCTTATAACTGTTCAGGCACTACAGGATGATGATCTGACAAACGAAGAAAAAGCGGAAATATTAATTGAAAACTTTTATGATGTTGTCCCAGATGATTTAGAAAAAGCATTAGAAAAGGCAATGGAATTTTACCGCTGCGGAAAAGATTCTGACAATAATCAATCAAATGAAAAAGTTTGTGATTTTGAAAGAGATGCAGATTATATTTATTCCGCATTGCTAAAAAAGGGAATTGATCTTGATAAGTGCGATAATATGCATTGGTGGACATTTATGTCTCATTTTTCAGAGATTGATAATAGCACATTTAATCGCATTGTTTATCTGCGAATGAAAAATAAAAAGGGTAAATTGACCAAAGAAGAACGGGAAGAATGTGATCATTTAGGATGGAATGTAATTAATATGCGTGATAATTCAAAAGATGATGATATTGAAGCATATTTGTTGGGAGACGATTAACATTAGCAAATAGACAACAGGCTTTTGCAAGTATAGCGATATTTATAAGATAAAGAGAGGTATAACACGCCTCTCTTTATCTATATAAAAAATATCTAAATAAGTGAGATGGATATACAAAGTCTTATGAACTTAATTTATTTATGAGTATCATAAAGCTTTTTTGATAGAAGAAAGGCGGTTTATACATGGCTGACAGATATGACGGTGCGATCAATATAAAAACCCTCGTGGACAATAAGGGTATTAATAAGGGATTATCTCAGACATCAAAAGAAATTGACCGGCTTACTACAAATTTTGAAAAACAAGCAGAATTAATTAAGAAACAGAATGCAGAATTAGAAAATTTACGAAGTAAATTACAGGCTATCGCAAAAGGTGAAAAACCGCAGGAACTTATAGAACTTGAAAAACAGCTCAAAAATACAGAAAAGCAGGTTGATAAACAAGCAGAATTAAGAAATAAATTATTAAAAACCTATGATGATGAAAATATAAAATTAAATGATTTATTACAAAAAAAAGAACTTATT
>Ga0153942_1000350_pt1 | contig 17588 bp, 21 predicted proteins | sample TSNJ026MetaG_FD_104731 | JGI IMG/M metagenome (GOLD analysis project Ga0153942, IMG submission 104731) | Attine ant fungus gardens microbial communities from New Jersey, USA - TSNJ026 MetaG | ecosystem: Host-associated > Fungi > Mycelium > Unclassified | place: USA: New Jersey, Brendan T. Byrne... | reverse complement strand
TGTGCTCTGCAGTTCTTACAGTTCTCATTTTCATCTATGCATCGATTAGATATTTGTTTTCAGTATAGCATTACAGAATGACAAAGAAAACGGCATTCGAGCTTGTCAGGAGTGTGTATCCTTGAGCTCTTGTTCTACTATCAACTTTTCCTCACTCCTTTCGGTCGCATCCGCAGATGCCTCTTGGGTGTCCTCGAAAGGGTCGTGAATGAGAGACTCTAAATGCACAAGAGCAGCCTGTATCGAGGAATAGGGGGAAGAACAGATATGGGTGGTCTAGTATGGCGCGAAGCGGTTATTATTGAGGAAATCGCTGCGCACCCTCCCAACCTCGCTGAGTTCTTCATCTTCATTGCCATTAAAGGTTTCAAAGTTTGTAGTACTTGGGTCGATGAAAGCATCATCATCCTGCTCTTCACCATGATCGGGATGCAGTGCAGCACAATACGACAGAGCCTCAAAGATACTTTCCACTATTTGTGATTTTTTTTGTCAGATGGTACTGCGTGAAAAAGGGAACGCGCATACGTGAATCAGACGTGCTAGGAATGATCCTAAGTTCCCGCATTTCGCTGAACTCTTCTTCTTCTTCGTTCGCCCCATTTTGTTCCTCGCCCGATTCGTCAAGTTGACAATAGATTGAGGGTACGGAGTCTCCACGCGAGACCGCATGAAGACTTATCGAAGGATATTCGACCTGAAATCCGTGGCCAGAAGTAGAGAAAAACACGAGCACGCTTGAGATATGATCGGATGACTACGGGAAAGGGAGGATTTGAGACTCGACACTGACCTTGTCAAGATATAGAGAGTGCCTTTGAGCTCCGGGTCTGAGAAACCTTGTATAGGAGGGTCCACAGCGACAGTGACATTATCTTCCTTATGTTTGATCACAGGAGGAATTTGGTTGAAAGAAAGAGGTGTTGAAGCAACTATCGAGGTGTGCTCTTCTTGTACGGCGTATGAAGGAACACTGGTGATGGGTTGAATTGCACGCATTCTTCTAGTAGAACAAGAGGAGGAAATCACAGTAGGGTTAGGGTCAATCATAGATGGGAATGAAGTCCATTCAATTGCCAATCTTAACACTGTTCCCATGGCCCGTAGTTCAAACGAATCTACTTTCCTTGCTCACATTGTTTCTCAACTTGAAAATCAAGTTGACTTTCTTGTCAAACATCGCTACATCTCGCAGGAAGATGCTTCGACCTTCCTAACTAAATTGCCATCTTCAAACACCCTGGCCCACCCTTCAATGCCAACCTTCCCTACACCGACACCACAGGATGCAGTGTTCTCATCTACACATGCCCCTACTCCGCCCCATCCCCCTTCTTCTTCAGTGCCTCAAGCTCGAGTTCTTTGGGCCTGGGCTGGCCAGGTACAGTCTCGAAGTGACCAATTCTATCTATCTAAATTGACACCGAATAGGACTCTGGCGACCTCAGTCTCGCACAAGGCGAGATTATTGAGATCATACAAGAGAATAATCCGGACTGGTGGACCGGACGAGCCGCTGGCCGCCAAGGGCTATTCCCTGCGAGCTACGTAGAGAAGATACAGGCACCTATACCCATAAACGAGAAACCTATCGAGAAACCTGTCTATAAACCATTCCGAGCTGCCTATCACGGTATGAATCAGCCTCCTGCCTCCTTCGCGCCTATGCCTCCTGGACCTCCTGGACAACCAAATGCGATAGTAGTTCAGGAAGTTCCTCAAAAAGAGGGCAAATACGGTGATCTGAAGAAGACGGTACCATTTTTTCCCCTTCCTCTCACATATCTTCCATCCTCTCTTCTCACCTTTTTTCTTTTACAGATGGCTAATTCGGCGGCTGGAGGTGTTGGGTTCGGTGCTGGTTCGTTTCAAATGTTTTCTACTTGACCGTGAGCTCTGTCTGACCTGACGACGGTTCACAGGAGCCGCTATTGGCAGCGGCCTTATCAACGCTATTTTCTGATGAGTATATATATCTACCTGTTGTCTACACGAAACTGCTATAGAATTTCATTCTTTGATCTTTCTTTTGCGTCCTCCATATCGAAAAAAGAGGAGAGAGCCTATTCTCGATTACCTGCCGTAAATGAACGCTCAGTTCTGACACATGGCAAGGGGAGAAAGCACTTGGTTGCGGAAAACCTCTAGAAAAAGGACTCGAAGCCACTGCTGATTTAGCTTTCCCAAGGGTTATCAGGAATAAACAAACTTCGGTCCACAGCTAATCTCCCTCGATATCCCAAAGACCATCAGCCGGAAAGGGCCAGGTGAAATGGATTGGCAGTAGGAACGAATCCTCACGGTTATTTCAAATATGGCACTCTGCTCAATTTGCCATGACACAGGGCATGTCTTTCTAGAAAATAAACCGGAGAGGGAGAAGCATCCTCTCTTTGTACAAGCACCGTCTAAAAATGTTTAGACGAAGAGGATAACCCCAGTAACACCCTAATTCTATCTTTTCTTTTCTTTTTCTTTACTATCATACAGCTCCATGTTTACATACAATGGGTCAATCACCTCTAATCAAGAGATCTCCGTTCAAGTAACTTTGTGATCTCCCGGTGTTCATGTAACCACTCAGGGAACGTCGCCATGGGCTCTTCCCGGTCTTTCGCCTCAATGAGGTAATTCGCAAAGACAATCAACGTTCCATAACGATACCTAACATATAATCAAGGCAAAAAAACAGTATCAGCGCACATCTTGAAAGAGACGGGTAGAAAATGCTGACAGATAATTCACAGCTACGTTTCGCAGATTGAGCTCTTTTGCACTGCCTTTCACACAGGCTTCAATTTTGAGCTTGTAACTGATACGTCATTAGTTAAAGAAACACACGTAAATCCGATGTCACACGAGACGTACTCATAGATGGCCTTGCGTAAATTCTGAACATCTTGCATCAAGTCAATCGCACAATCCGTCAGGCGTTTGGCAACTTTTCCATGGGACAAAACTCCGACAAGCTGAAGAATAATCTTGAATTCACCTGCACCACAAAAACATCAGCCGTGTGATAATCTTCTGATATTCAACGTCACCTTGAAGATAAGCTTCCTCTTCGGAAGGGCCATCAATGGGGTCATAGACTTCTGCTTCAGTGATTGGCTCATGCCCCGCAATTTGCTGTTCTTGTCTCGTCCACTGCTGTGTCGATGCAATCAAGCAGGCAGCAACCATTCCTGTGGTGGTTCGCCCTCGACCCATCTGACAGTTGAAAATGAAATCTCCTGCTTGAGAGAGGCCAGACTGAACACGGTCTAGTAGTTGGAACAGCGCAATCGGCAGAGGAGCTTGCTCATCGGTCTAGTAAAATCGATCAGCTATGCGTCAGTTCAAGAGATAGAATACTGACTATCGCAATACGGCCATAATCAATCTGCAAGACGATCAGTCAGTCCATCAAGATGTTTCAAGACTACCCCTCACCCGATAGCCTTCTTTCTTGATCAACTCAAATACGTCTCTTGGTGTCATGATATCATCCTCGGTGACATTTTCCCATATCGGGATGATTGAAAACACTCCTGGGCGTTCTTCAACCTCGTCGTGTAGTAGAATGCGTCCGTTACCAACTCTCACTTCACAAAGTACGTCCCTCTTGAAACTTTCCTCCATGGCCTCAACAACAGAAGTGGTGACTCCTGTAGCTCTGAGTTGTGCATCAGTAGCCATCCCATTAAAGAGCACAGAAACCTACTCCACATTCTGCAGAGGGTTGTTGTTGAGACGAAGAACGTGTGGTCGTCCTGAGACATATATCACAGGTTCCTGTCACTCAATCAGTAGCTGATTACATAGAAAAATACTACGAATCACCTCCCTGAGCGATGTCCACCACACTGTGTTCTTACCATTAGGCCCTGCATCAACTCTTTGCAACGCGCGTTTCAGGCTACAGAGCTGATCAGATGAAATCTTTGAACCTCGCTTCAAACGTACCCGTCAACGGTTGGCATACCACTGAGCTGCAACATCAATATCCATAGGACAGAGAGCAAAAAAAAAAACAACTCACCTTCCACAGACTGCCTTCCCGTGTCTTGACTCATCGACCACAAAGTCCATCGTATCTGATCCAGGGATTTGTGTTGAAATAGGTCGTAGTATCAATGGTACCCTCCTAAAATTGGGTGATCCCTCGATACGTCTAGAACTATGTTAGCAAACTAAATTCTTTCGAAAGACCAAACTAACTCTGATAGTGTCATTTTCTGTAGGTTTGAGAAGAAATCACTCTTGAGAATAGTCGACGCCGAAAGGATGCTTCCATCACGATTAACAACAACTTGGGTCACTTCATCTGGAGAAGCCATGTCTCCCATGGCGGCCGCCCCAGCGAGAGGCTGAAGAGCGCTAATGCCACCGTGGATGATCTCTTTTTCAAAAGTCTTGATCACAGGGTGGGCCTTCACAAAAGCCTCTATGCTCTGGAAAGACTGCATGGTATCAGGAATAGTCGACTGAAGGTAAGCCTGGAAAACAACAAGTTCAAAATAACGCCTAAGATTCTGGAGGCCTGTATCCAAGAGAACCAAAATCAGCCACAGCATACCAAACAAACAATCAGACAAGCACACCCTTCTGAGCGTAGATCTTTTTCTGCGTAACATCCGTGGCCTCCTCGCTCTTGATCCTCCAATTGTCAATCGATTCTCGAAGGTTAAAATAACCAGAACATTGGTCAACAGCATCATCCACCGAATTCTTGACAGCCAGACCTCTTCGGAAAACGCGTAACAGGTCTTTAGAAAATCCAGATTAGTGACACCATCATCGCTCAAGTTTTTTGATAAACCCACTATCGATAACCTGATATGACTTCCTTGGCCTCTGCCTATCAGGAGGTGCAATCTCGCCTCCTAGAATTGACTTAAGGGTAGATGTGGCGACCGTGTGAGATTTGAGCCATTGACGTATTAGAACCAGCAGAATAGATGCCATTGTGCTTCGACCACTACCAAGCTGACAGTTGACAACGATAGGCGTGTTAGCTGATGTCTGCATGACCACTCCAATCATGTCACTGAGGTTAGTGAAATCGGGAGTATTTTCTGCCGTAATCGGAATACGATTGTATTGAAGGATGGTATTAGAGTTGTTTCGAGACATCATTATATCCTTGAGGACTGCGACATTTTCGGGCTGAACTTCTTCCCAGACTGGGACAACGGCACCATCCGCTGTTTCGGTATGTAAAAGAACCCTAAAAAAGGCCATTAGAGGGCATTGAATGGGGATAATTCTCAATTGACCCACCTACCGTCAAAGCTGTTTGTTTCAGCGATCACATCATCTCTGAGTCGTTCTTCGAGTGTCTCTAGTCTAGAGGATGAGATACCACCATATTCTATGATTTATGGGTTCAGTGTTCCCCAAAGATTTATGTATAAATCTACCTTTCATATTTCTCAATGAAGATCCTTCCCTCCTCAGACAATACGGGGCACCATGAATATATACAACGGGCTCCTCACGCAAAGTTATCCATACGATTCTTAATGCGTCTGGGTGAACACACTTGATCCTGGCAATGACATCATCTATAGCCTCAGCTGTGGGTTGGCCGAGCGCATAGATGTTTGAGTTGGGTATATTTCGAAAATTGATAGCACCACGGATGGAATCTTCAATCTTTTGACGACTGACCCATTGATCGGATTTGAGGAGGGTGCTAGAGACAACCATGTTATTTATCATCAACGTGAAGAAAAGAAATCAGGAGCCCACCTTTCGCGGAGAATGACACCGCAGCGGTTCTGTTGATTACTAAATTTAGCGGTAATAGAGGAGTGAAATTGGTAGAGCTGACCTTGATGACATGATTTGTATATTCATCGCCCAAAATATGACCACCGGTGATTGCCACATTATTTTGTTTTCCGGCAACGAGCGAACGGGTCTCAAAACTGGACTTAGACAGCGAAGACAGATCGTCGACAGGCACGAAGACATTAAGCTTTGATCCGGAAGTTTTTCGAAGGAAGCGGACTTGACTAAGTGAGGACGACAAGACCTCAGATATAACCGCAGGTTCTGAAAATCGATGAGGACACACTTTCCAATTTCTGTTCGTGCCTTTTTGTATCTTCAGGTTTGTATCATAGTTTGTGTTAATGAGAGTCGATGACCTACTTTTATCCACTCGAAGAAACTTTGTGAGAAATTCTTGTCTGACGTATTGATGAAGCTCGCAAAAACGATCATGAAAAAACTGCCTGATCAGCATCAAGCTGGAGAATGAAACTCAACGTGTGCTTACTATTTCTCCATAGCCTTGGTAGCCTTGTTCAAGAATTTTTCACCCTGTTCGTCTGCCATACTCATAAGTGTATAGTTCAACCTAGACGTTAGAATTTCTTCTCGTAAATTCGTGACCTGATCGGCTATGACAGGCTGAGATTTTCGTCTTCTTTCATAGAATAGGAATACGGACTGGTGTCAATGACCTTATCCACCAGTTTCTTAGCCCTTAAACCATCATCCAAACATCCAAGCAAGCCAAGAATCAAACTATAATTGCCTTGGTGTGCTTTCCGCAAGTTTTCTAATAATGTTGGCTGACTCATGAGTAGTTCGACCGCTGACTGGGAGTTGGTATCATTGAGGCCTATTACAATAGCATTAGAGGCATGTGAACATGGAAGAAATACTGAAGCACCGCACACTGTTGTAGGATATACGTTAATCGTAGGAGCGTTTTGTTATATTCCTGTTGGGTGTTGGCCTGCTCTAAGGCCTGGATAAGCTTTGATTCGGTTTGCTAAGAAATGTGTCATCAGATCCTGTTGATAACTAGAGCAGATTTGGAGTTCACCTTAGGAGGCTAAAGGGGGCGAGAGTGAGCTAACGATGTATAGAAGGTATAAAGTACATACTGTGCCGGGTGAAACAGTTCCATTAGGTGATGTGGGCGTGTCGTTGGCAACAGAAGGGGTGATGAAAGGAGTAGGACTGGTGGCAAAAGGATCGGGCAAACCTCTTTCCACCAGCTGTTTCCTTCTGATGATAAGGGCAGCCACCATTGCAAACGTGGTCCTCACAGCCCCCACGCCGCAGTTGAAAACCAGAGATGTCCGCAAGGGGTCGGTATCACGGATAACACGGAGGTATGCATCAAGATAGTTGTCCTATGCGATAATGAGAGATGACGGATAACTACGGGAAGCAAGGCTCACTTCTATAGGATGGTTTGGAGATATGGGTATTCTGTCAAAGAGGTAGAGGAGATTCTCTTTTCACCGGGGGAGATGTTCGTACCGGTGGTACTTGATTTGGCAAAAATTAGAAGCCGAGATGACACGACCATCGAAGAAAGAAACTCACGTCGACGTTCCAGCCGTCCTGTTTCATGTATTCCCAAAGCTCTCGACAGGTCTTAACATTATTGTTATCGACACTGGTCCAAGTTGGAAGGATGGCTCCTTGGCCACTTGTTGCGGTAGCTTGGATGACGTATTGATAAACTATTGTAAGTTATTTTTGGACACGCACCAACTTCATTGTGCGTCAAGACCACGCCTCCGAACCTAAATTTGGGTTATAGGTATAGGGGCGAAGACAGCAGTGGAAACATACCTGGATGCCTCCTGTAGGATATCAGTCTTGAGCCTCGTTTCAATGGCTTCAAGGTTCTCAGCACGGTCGGAGATACTCAAGGTGCGGCGTGGTTCAGCAGCATCTCGCAAGACAAAGGGGCGTCCAGAGATGTATACTGTATATGGACTTATATATATAGCCGTGACTAGGAGAATGGACTTACTAATGGGTTCCTCTCGGGTGGAGAACCAGACAACGTGAGAGGGGCTGGGCATGTTTGGCCTGCATCTCAGGATAGAGAGAATAGCCCGCAGGCCTTGGGTGCGAGGCTGAGCTACCCCAAACACATTCAAATTGCCATAGCGGGGAGCGCGAAAGTTGGGAGCACCGTGGACGTTGAGTTCGAGATCCTGGGCACGGCCTAGGTCCAGATGAGAGTGGGCAGACGAACTGGGAGATAGGACAGATACCGGAGGGATGGTGGTCGGTCTTGAGGATAGAGCCGCGGGAAAGGACGCTGCCTGTTCTTGTATTGACGACGGCAGGCTCTGAGCGGAGGAGAAAGCTCATGAGGTCGAGGGCAGACATGGTAGTAGGAGTCAACCTGGGTTAGGGTCAGGTTTTATGCTACTTTGATTGTTACTATACGGTCATTTACTTGTCGAGTCCTCTGCTTTGTCTGCTCGTCACTGTCTGGCACAATGAAGCTGGCTTACTACTGTTCTGGCCACGGTCAGTCCCTGCATACGACCCTCTGTCGCTGCTAACACTACCCAGGGTATGGCCACGCCACACGTGTCTCTGCCTTTGCCAGGCATCTCCTCTCCCTTCCGCGTCTCTCCGTCTGCATCGTTTCATCCGCTCCCCGTCATGTCTTTGCTGATAGCATTGCTTGCGGTGCTCTCTACCGCTATGCCCAAGTGGACCCCGTCATCGTTCAGCCCCTTGCGTAAGCACTTGCCTCGCCAGCCACCCCTATCTCTTCTCATACCTCCCACAGCTACCACGTCGACCGGAAAAAGAGCGTTCAGGTCTTGCAAGATTTTTTACAGCAGAAGGATGCCCTGCTACACCGCGAATGCGCCTGGCTAATCGAAACACAGGTTGACTGCGTCCTCAGCGATGCCGCCTTCCTTGGCTGGTGTGTTTACTCAATGCCTCTAATTGAGCGTTGACCAAATTTGTCTCGCAGTCTTGCAGCCAAGTCAGCGGGCATCCCGTCAATCCTCATCACCAATTTTACTTTTGACGCCGTCTATAGTTATCTCGCTACGCCCCTCCTTGATGTACCCGCACAGCCACCCATCGGCACGCTCTCTCCCTCACCTTCTGTTTCGTCGACAGCAACCTCAGACCAACTTCTCCTCGACGAACCTACTCCTGCTGACATCCTCGCTCCTCTTGTATCTCAATTGCATGATGGCTATCAGCATGCCGATCTCTTGCTACGCCTCCCTGCACATATCCCTATACCCTCGTTTCTCTCCCATCCATCTTTGCCCTCCCCCAATTGGGTTGACCCCGTCTCCAACAGATTCTATCCCTCAATTGAGTCCTATCAGCTCTCCCTTCTCAATTTAGACACTCCACTGTTACCCCTTAAACCATTCCCAAATAATCTCACTATCCCTCGCTCAGTCCGCTCTGCGCCACTTCTTGTCCGACCACCCTCAACGGATATTTATACCTCCTGCGGTCGCACAGAATTTCTTCTCCGGACTGGACTTCCCAATTTCGAAGGAATGAAAATTCTCGTCGTCTCTTTCGGTGGACAACCGTTCAAACGCCCTGGCACCAGCAGAACGAACAGTCGTGTTCAGAGTCGATTCCCGAGTCAAGAAGCTTTGGCTCTGACCGCCGCTTCTGAAGCTCCCCTAGACAACAAGAAGCCATCCGGTGAACGTACTTCAAGAGACAGCTCCCGGACAATGTCCCCAAGTCTGGGCAAATGGGCACTGAAGCCTAAAGATATGAATGTATCAGTACCTCTTGATCTCAATGCCGTTGATCGAGATCTAAGCGCGCACATCAAATCCAAATCTCTTGACCCAGCAAGGCGCTACCGTTCCGGGCCTCAGGATCATTCCGATGAGAACAGCGATGTTGATAATGGGAGTCCAAACAGCCAGCTAGAATCTGATCATGAACTGTCATTAACTTTGCCCTCGGGCAACACCGCTGTCGCCACCATAAAAGATAAGCGTGCCGCACCTATCATTGCCAATCAAACCAAGCGTCGGCATACACTCCCTCGGAGGCGACAGTACAACCATGACCTGGGTGTACGTGGGTGGCTCGCTACGTCCTCTCGCCTCTTTGTTCCAGGTGCACCACCTGCGACTAAACCTGCACAAACGACTCTACGATCTGCTAGTCTAAAGAAATCCTATGGAAAACACCCTAGTTTAGAAGTGGGTGAAGTGCCCGAGATGCTTGTCATACCACCGACCCCAAGACCCAATGGATCTGGCGATACAACAAACGACAATGAAGATACACCATCAATCCTCCCGTCCCCAACTTCCTCCTACAGCGATTCAGAAGTCTCTCAAACTGCTGCTTCGTCCCCGAATTCAACCCACTCTAGCGACACAGCAAACACTGAGATCGAGGGACATGATGGAGTCGGGTTATTGCCGGATAAGAACTGGATTGCAGTCATTTGTGGAGTGAGCAAGGAGCAGTGGAATGCGGAAAATGAGGATGGTGGTTTGCCTGAAGGATTTTATGTCGCCCCAAGAGATGTCTACATGCCTGACCTAGTCGCCATTGGTGATGTCGTACTCGGTAAACTGGTGCGTAGCCCTCTTTTCTCCCGAGTTTTCGTTTCTAAGAACTGGTTTCAGGGCTATGGCATGACTTCGGAGTGTGTTGATGCTTGTACTCCCTTCGTTTATGGTACGTCCCTTTTCTGACCTCTATTTAAAGCCTACCCGTCGAGCGTCCTTTTCTGTAGTTTCCAGACCCCTCTTCATTGAAGAACACGGACTTCGAATGTATCTCAATCAAGAAGGTGTGGGTGTTGAGTTGTCCAGGGCTGGCTATGAAAGTGGTGAGTGGGCTAAATCAATTCAAGAAGCCTATTGCAAAGGACGGGAGATCAAAGAAGCCAAGAGGAAGAAGGAGCATGAGTTTTGTATGTTGTTGAAGCAGCTCGACCAGGAAGGTGTAGAGAGTGACGATGACAGGAGGTTGAGTGAGAGGGAGAGGCAAGGACGGGATATGGCTAGAGGTGTCGTTGAATGGGTTGAGAACGTGAGGATGTCGATGAATTGTTGAAAGGTGCATCTGTTATTAGACTTTTTTTTGCCTGTTCAGGAACAGGCAAAAGGTAAGACATTGTATTAGACATTTATATACCTATTCTATTCACTCAATAGTTAGTTTCTTGAATCCTGTCCATTACTAGTAGATCCGTAGAGCTAGGACTGATACCCACACTGGATTATGATAATATCTTAATTAGTCCTTAATGCTGGACTCCATATTTCTTTTGAAAGGGATACAGGATATGCAAATGGCTGGCTGTGTTCTCTATCTACAGCCAACGGGAACAGACCAGTAAAAAAAGAAAAAAGCAACTTTCACAAAAGAATAATCACTCAAAACAGTAACTCTAACTCGCTAACGAGCAGTAACTCGAGTTGCTTGAGGAGTCAACGGAGTGGATGGTGGCTTTGCGTTCGCGGACGGTGCACCAGCAGGTAATGATGATCTCGTCCAATCAGGTAAGATAGTCCGATTCAATGGCTCAGTAGAAGGCATATCGTCGTCTTCGGCGTTTCGCACTTTCTCTACGGCTTCGTCCCATTTTTCTCTCGGTACCTCTACACCACCAGTCTTGAGAGCTCTAACATTATATCGAGTTGGATGACAGATTAATAAGATAGCATATGCAACGTACCCTGCGAGGGATCCGCCAATCCAAGCCATCAGAGAGGGTGCAAAAGCAGGCGCCTTGCCAGCATTGGCGGCTGCTCGGCTTGAAGTAGGTGCTGGTGGTGACGGGTTGTTCAAGATTGAGATATAAGGAACTAACTGTCTCAGCGAAGCATATCGGTCGTAGGCAGGTAGAGATGGCTTTCCAGGGATGGCGGGATGTCCCTGTTTCCGACGTTCGGTAGTCACAGGGGGCTGAATTGCACGCAAAATCTCGGCTTGTAGTCGTTGAATAAATCCAGGAAGCATCGCTGTACCACCCGTAACCAAGATAGAAGATGCAAGTGTTTTTCTAAGGTCGATAGGTGTTTTGAGTAGAACGTCAAGGATAAGTTCTGCGACACTGCTTTCGTCGATATCACCACCTTCAAATAATACTTCTGCTGCCCGTTCACGGACCCAGCCTGGAATTACTAATGTGCCTGGACCTGTGCTAGTTCGCTGATGTTGAGGAGGAGTGACACGCATATGAATCGGTGTTGCTCTCGAATGTCGTTTATAGAGGTTTGCAATGCCTTGAAGGTGACTTTCACTCGATACAAAACTAGGTGAGGTAGCACGAAAGCGTTCTGACTGGGAGATTTCTGAAGCCGCTGTTTGAGGGGCCTCTGTGGCACCAGACTCAGCAGTGGAAAACTCGGATTCGGAGGCAGCGACTGAGTCGCTGGCCGGTACTTCAAATCCTTCATTGTGATCTTCGTCCTCGTCCATGGTATCCTCCCTTGTTTGTAGTTCTGGTGGTACTATCTCTTCTTGATTGTCTGGCATAACGTCACTCACAAAACAGCAACGAGACTTGATTTCTTCGGTCAGCTCATCCGTTAAGATTTCCTGAGGAACCCTCATAGCTCGTTCGGCGTCTGGTACGGTAGTAGTTGAGCCCAAAGTCGCCAAAGGCGGAAGGTAAGTTGCAAACATCAAAAGGAGAGCACGCAAATGTTGCGTGAGTCTTGCACCAGCCAAAGGGGTGGTTTGGAGTTGAGGAAAGAGTGGTCGAGATGCAAAGATCTGTATACATGATCAAATCAACTGCGTTGTATGAACGCAGCCACGGGACCTACTGGCAAAGCTACTGATTCAAGATGACCAGAATCCACGACTAGACCAGTTATTCTTCCGACCGCTAGTAATGACAACAAATGACTTGAAGCAAATGAGACAGAAGGTACCTGGATCTTTCAGAATGCAGCTTATCAATAACAAGTGGAAATGGCAAACCTGGTTGTCGAACAGAATCCTCGCAATGAGATCTTTAATGTACATTGGTAGCAGAGGATGCTCGACTAAAATAACCTTCCTCGCTTTAGGATCTGTCATCAACGAGCTTGAAAGTTACTCAACACCGTCGGAAGAAGAAGACAAATATGCGCTCACTTGTGAAAAACAGATCGCAAGCATTTTTGCAGCCGTATCTCTAGCATCCTATCCTCCTCCGCTCGTTCTTGTCCACTCCTAGCTCTTGAAAGCTTCCATAGCGTATCATTTGGTCCTACAGCGTAAAACACGTCTCGGGGTCTCCCCTCACCACTGAATCCAACCTTCCATATACGTGAGCCAAGATCAATGATGACACGGTCCTCGACACCATACAGTGAATGTCGACGGGTTGTTGTGTAATGGGGAGAAGATTATATCATATGTGCAGCCGAGATCCGTGTTGTTACTGGTGTCCTTGGATTTGCTGTTGTTGTTGGAGTAGTAGGAGTAGACATGGTGGAGAATGGAAAACAGCAGAATTTGTTATGTTGATGGGATCATTGATACAGTTAACTAGCTACATAAATGTATTATGATTGCTTGGCAGAAAGTCGTGCAACAAAGACCATGATGAGTAATGCCCAGTGTTCGAACTGTTCTTTGGACATGAAAAGGACACCTTGGGATAGAACTGCTTTGATGATTTGCGCTTGCATTCCCTAATAATTATGCCGATTGATCAATCAGTCACGGAACGATGAGGGCTCAAACTGACCTGGTACCAGCCGACGAAACCTTGCTTTTTCCAGACTCGCTTCAAAATCCCAATTGCTCCGGTATGTCTATGTGAGTGGTGAGGAGCTTGCGATGGTGGTGGAAGTCCATTCTTTTCAATGGCATCATCAACATCAGCACTCCGTGCCTGGATGCGGACCTTTGCCATAATATAGGGGTACGTGACCTATCCAGATGAGACTTATCAAAGCATACACTTAAAGGCGACATACTATAGTAGCAAGAGTCTTGCTCAGAGCGCCAACAAGAAAGTTAAGACCCGGGGACATCTTGGTCGAGTTTGTTTGTCGTGCAAGAAGCACTAGACTTTTTACACGCTCAAAAACACCATATGTGATAGCGGGATTGACAGTCAAGATCATACCAGGCTTTATACCAAGCCAAAGCCCAGTTACACCCTCTTCTTGGACGATCTCGCGTGCAACAGCAAAGAAAGAGTCATCATCTTTGTCACTGGCTTTTGGAGGTGATGAACCTTTTCTGTCTATCCGGCCTACTTGCTGTCTTGTAGCAATCACAGCAACAGGAATGGTGAAAATCTGGGCAAGGGCACCTGCAACAGCCCCCAGCATGAGCTCTGCAGCAGTCGAAAGGGGTGGTAATTTGGCCCCCGCCGGTAGTTTACTTGTCAGGCGCTTGATATAAGCTCCTCTAACGAAGGAATAGAAGAAAAAATAAGCATATTCTATTAGGAAGACTGAGACAACGTTCTGACTCTCGCAGAGGAAGACCTACGCATGGAGAAGGTATTCAACATGGTTGCGCCAAACCCACGGAACAAACCAGCGAAACCCTCTTTTGAGTATATTCTGAGGATGACAGAGAGCATCGACCGCTCATTCTTACTTCCTCCAGAAGAAGGAACTGCCTGGATCCTTGTCTTCGCGCTGAAAAAAAAAATAAGTGCTATTTTTTACACGGAGGAAGTGACGTACACATCTAAAGGATACACAACACTGAGATAATTAGTACATGATGGCGTCTGTAGTCAAGTTAGATAGCCTACGCAGTGCTGAAACAGCCCCCCAGGGCACCAGCCAGCGCTGCACCAAACGGGCTGAGCGCCGGCCTTGACTGTACGGACATTGGAAAGAGTAGACATAGACAGGTAAGTCGAGCAATTGTAATAGCCGGTTATCATGTGATTACTAGCATGAACTTTCCGCACAACCTCCACATCACCCCTTCCGTCCACCCTGATCTGCAGCTCACCGAAGACTTTGCAGAAGAGGCCCAGCAACAAACGATTCAAAATTATGGAATTGCTGGCCGTGTCTGGTATTCCTTCATGCCATGTAACGTTGCGCAGTCACCTCAACAGCACCCCGACCTCCCAGGGAAGCCGCATACGCATTATTACTCTATATCAGATCTCCACCGGGATTTACTTTTGATCCTCCTTTTCTCGCTGAGACATCTCCCCGAACCATACTCGAGCTTGGGTCAGGAACAGGCGTCGTAGCTGCCGCAGTCGCAAGTGTTGTCGATCAGCGTGAGGATCTGGTTATTGCAACGGATCTCCCAGAGGCATGTGTTTTATTCTTTATTCAGATCCCGACAAAATCATTCAGATGGGTCGTAGGTATGTCCTCTCCTCCACAAGAACCTTAGGACATCACCGAGCACATTGGTGCGGCCTCTCCCATGGGGAGACGAGGATTTTGAATGTGAACTTGCCTTCGAATTATCATCTGGGTCAAATCCGAGAACCTTGACACATATTATTTGTAGCGATTTAGTGAGACTCAATTTGGTATTCATGCCCTCATCACAAACGCCCCGTTCTCCTTCAGGTTTACTTTCCTGAACTATTCGCGCCACTCCTCCGCTCCTTGATCCAGCTGACGTCCTCCATGTTTGACCGTGACTTGACACACCCAAAAATCATCATATTCCATAAGGTCCGTAGCCTCGTAAAGGAAGCTCCCTTCTGGTCCGCCTTTGGTCTCTGGTTCGACTCCACTCCTATTCTGGTCAGAATGAATGGCCAGGGAGTAGAAGAATGGCGGCGATTTGGCGAAGATATGGATGATATATTGTTCGCTTTCGTCGCCCGCAGGCGCATCGAGTCATATGGGTGGCAGGTGCCTGCGGACGATCGAGCCCTCTTGGCTGGCCTTGGTGCCTGGAATAATGACAAAGAGAAGGGGGATGAATCTTTTGAATCCTTGTTGCTCATGTCCTATTCAGCTTCATAATGATTCGGTACATAAATTTATATCCCATCCTGATGTCACAAAACCCTTTGAAGTGCTCTATCGGTGATACATGGATAAGTTTTTTTGCAGCTGGTTTGAATCTCTCGCCTCATTCTAAAATACTCACAGACTGTGACAGCCGGAATGTTATTGACTAGCAAGAACATTGAAAGTATTCTCATCTTCTCTTTGGGCCTTCTTCAATACGGAATCCACTTAGAAGAGTCGACCCACCTCTGTATCATCCTAGTCGTTCCGTCAGGTGATGCATGTTGCCATCGGATTCGAGCAGATAACTATGGTCTATTCTTCGGGTCTGAGACTAAAATCGCCTGCCCACCAGACCATTGAAAGAAGTCTGAATGCTAGTGCAATAGTGTTTCGGGGGACGATAAATACCCAGCTGTTCTTCACTGGTTCATTGAAAATGCATGTCAGCACTCGCGAAATTTCATGTCGCCGGTGGCGGCTGAATTAATAAAAACAAAGGACTGACTCTTATTGTCCTTGTGCTTCGGCTGCAAGAAAGACCCTCCGTGATGGTATGATATCCTGCAGAGTTCTCAGCAATATAAAGACAACAACACATGAGTGTTGTTATAGCAGGGAAGAGGTACGGCAGTATGCAACATTTTATAGGTATCGAGGTGTGCATACAAGAATTATGTCTTCAGAGAGGGTATCAAGACGATAGCCGTGATAGCATCTATCCATTGTAGACTACAATCAACTATACGTCTTATGCTGATAGGGTAAATGCTTGATGGGAACTCTCGGCCAAAATGAACTCTTCACATTCCTTTCGACTCTTGTCAACGTCTACCATCCAAAGAAAGATAATGCTCAACACTCCACTGGGAAGAGAACTTTAATCAGTAGCTATTTGAATGTTGTCAAGATACCCACAGGGCGAATAAAAATGCGAAAGGCATGTTATCATTACCACTAGCAGTTGTGATAGCACTAGAAACTAATGGACCGATGAAGGTAGACGTTTGCCCCACCTGTTGCCCCGTTTCAGCTGCACAGCGGAAATATAACGGAAACTTACCACCGAAAACAGTGCAAAGAAAAGGGACCTGGGTCAGAGAAACTCAAGCTCACGTATTCTCAGCTAGGTTGGATACATACATTTGAGGAAGCGGCGAAACCTCACTGATCATGGTTTGACTGTATTCAAACCACGGACACGCTGTAAAGCCGTAATAAACCTGGTAAACCCTAGAATGGCATGAGGATGCTCGTCTCATGAGGGGAGAATTCAACTCACCAGATTTCCTATACATGCTTGAAACCGAAACGATCAGTATGGACTCCTATCAAGCCCCAGATCGTCAAGGTCTAATATTGTTAGCTAGCGCTCTGCAAATGGCTTTGTTGAGCTTACAATAATCCAAAATGCGTTGAACAAGAGCATCTAGGGTAAGTTATGACGTGAAAATAGCTCCAGGAGAGGAGAGGATACCTACAGGCTTGGTGGATATCTTAAACCGTTGTTGGACAAGCCAATACGCACTGCCCTTCATGTGAGGAAGCGTATACACCCCACAAGAGATGGCTTACTAGAGGCCCAGAGCCTGTGCAACAATGTTAACAATGAGAAGAAGTGTGAGATCTAGCGTGGAATAGGCCACGATGCTACGATGTGTCAGAAATCTTTACCCAGCGAGCTTCGAAGAGTTTTACCTATTTTGCAATGTCCCAACCAGGGTTCTGTGCAAGCTGTTAGTCGTGAAATTAATCGCAACAAGCACCATAACCATACGTTGTGGTGTTGAACACATCACCCCTTGGTCATCATGAGAGGGAATGTAGAATGACGGGAGTAGAAAACTGACATGAGAAAGTAAAATAAGAGATATAGGAACGTTTGTTTCAACTTCCAGCATTCCTTCATTGCCGCATAGGTTTGCTTGA
>Ga0153942_1000343_pt1 | contig 17718 bp, 17 predicted proteins | sample TSNJ026MetaG_FD_104731 | JGI IMG/M metagenome (GOLD analysis project Ga0153942, IMG submission 104731) | Attine ant fungus gardens microbial communities from New Jersey, USA - TSNJ026 MetaG | ecosystem: Host-associated > Fungi > Mycelium > Unclassified | place: USA: New Jersey, Brendan T. Byrne... | reverse complement strand
CTACTAATTTCCTCACACCGGCTAGAGTGATAGAAAGGGTGCAGACAAATGAGTGATACGCCGAAAATTAACCTGACATTGGAACCCGCCGAAGTAGCGGTGCCGGTTCCCGCCGAAGTGATTCTGACCACGGGGGCCGAGGTGGCTCCTGTCGAGGAGTCCATCCCTAAGGAGCTGGACGACAGCACGTTGACAGAGGAAGAAAAGGCCATGGTGGCGACCTTCTCTAAGCAAATCGACTTGACCAATACCAACCAGGTGCTCCAATACGGGGCCAGCGCCCAAAAGAACATTTCCGCCTTTTCCGACACTACCCTGGGTAAGATGAAGACCCAGGATATGGGTAAGGTGGGTGAATCCCTCACCTCTCTGGTCAACCAGCTCAAGGGTTTTGATATAGAAAACGAAAAACCCAAAGGTATTTCCGGCTGGTTTAAGAAGAGTGGCAACAAGATGTCCCAGATGATGACCAAATATGAGACGGTGGAGAAGAATATTGATCATATTGTGGATGTCCTCCAGGACCATCAGATTCAGCTGATGAAGGACATCGCCATGCTGGACCAGATGTATGAGGTCAACCTGACCTATTTCAAGGAATTGACCATGTATATCCTGGCCGGCAAAAAGAGGCTGGAGGAGGCCTTGGCGAAGGAGCTTCCCGCCTTGCAGGAGCAGGCAAAGCAATCCGGCAAACCGGAGGATGCCCACCGGGCCAATGATTTTTCGGCCCTCTGCAACCGCTTTGATAAGAAATTGCATGATCTGGAACTGACCCGGACCATCTCCATTCAGATGGCTCCCCAGATCCGGATGATTCAAAATAACGACAGCCAGATGGTGGAGAAGATCCAGTCCTCGCTGGTCAACACCATCCCCCTCTGGAAGAACCAGATGGTACTGGCGCTGGGTATCGCCCACGGTCAGGAGGCCCTGCAATCCCAGCGGGCTGTCACCAATATGACCAACGAACTCCTCCGCAAGAATGCGGAGACCCTCAAGCAGGGCACAGTGGAGACCGCCAAGGAGGCGGAGAGGGCCATTGTGGACATTGAGACCCTGCGCTATACCAACGAGCAGCTCATCTCTACCTTGGACGAAGTGCTCCAGATTCAGGAGGACGGCCGCCAAAAGCGCCGTCAGGCCGAGCAGGAGATTCGCCAGATCGAGGAGCAGTTGAGGGGAAAGCTGCTTGAATTTAGAAGCTAGGTGATGAAAGATGGCGGGAACGAAAACTAGGGTTTTTGCCCTATTAATGACCTTGATAATGATCATTGCGGCCGTCCTGTTTGGCGGAATGCGCTCGCTGACCAAGCTGCGCAACCAGGCGGTGGAAGAAGCCTTTAGCAATGGTGGGTATGAGCTTGACCAGCGCGCTAATGAGGCGATTAACTTGATGGATATCATCTATGAATATGAGCATGAAAACTACAGTTCCGTTATGTGGGATTGTTATGACGCCATATTTGCGGTGCAGGATACCGACAGCCTCTCAGCAAAGCTTGATGCCAATGAGCAACTCAGCGCTATGATTGAGAAGGTGTATGTTTACTTATATACCCTTAATTTGACTGAGGCGGAGCGGACTGAGGCGGATTATATCTATGATAAGCTCATGGAGATGGATGCTGCTTTGGTGGGCATTGAGCCCACCGATGCAGAGAAGAAATTTAATAAAGTTCTGGATGAATTTCCCGCTAATGTTATAGCGCAGATAACCGGGGTAGATGCCCTTTAAGGAATCGTAGCCGGTTGGGCATGCTAATCAAGGGGACACGTTTTTGTGTCTCCTATCTTTGTGCCCCTCTGCAGAGGGAGGAAAAAGTCCATGGAGATTACCTATGGAATCCTGTATAATACTAAAGGATACTGTTACAGGTAAAGGAGCGGGAAAAAATGCATAGATATGCAGTGCTGGGAAATCCGGGGCACAGCCGGGTTTATTTTCAAGCCTCACAAAAAATGTCGGTGGCGGAGCTTGCCATAGCAGGGGCAAAACTCTCTGCCGCCTGCCGCAATATTAAAGCGGAATCCATTGGCGGCGTGCGGTACATTACCTTTGAAACAGCGGAGGAGCTGGCTGCGGGGGACATTCAAATGCTGTCCAGGCTTTCCTTTGCCTACGCCCTGTTTGAGATAATCCGGGTGGACAGGCGGGAGATGTTCCTGCCTGTGGCTAAAAGTGATAACTATTATATGGATTTAAGTTTTAGCTCCATTCTGAAATATACCGGTAAAACCAATGAAATCTTTACCCGCATGATGATCAATGTGGGAGTCATGTCCCTGGAAGGCGGCGGAGAGGGTATCATCTTGCTGGACCCCGTTGCGGGGAAGGGAACGACTTTATATGAGGCATTGATCTGCGGCTACCACGCCTATGGCATTGAGATTGGGGAGAAGGTGGTGGGTGAAAGCTACCACTATGTAAAAAAATACCTGGAAACAGAGAAGTATAAACACACCGCCCAAAAGGAACGGGTGAGCGGCCCCAATAAATCCTTTACCGCGACCCGGTATTCCTTTGATATCGCCAGAACGAAGGAGGAGGCGCGGGACAAGAAAACAAAGCGCCTGGAACTGGTTGCGGGCAATTCCCAATATGCGGACAAATACTTTAAGAAAAATTTCTTTGACTTGGTTGTGGGCGACCTGCCCTACGGGGTGCAGCACGGCAATGTCACCGCTGAGAAGCAATCCTCCCTGACCCGCAATCCCAAGGAGTTATTGACAACCTGCCTGCCTGGCTGGCACGCTGTGCTGAAGCCAAAGGGTGTTGTGGTGCTGGCCTGGAATACCTTTGTACTGTCCAGGGAGGAGATGGTTTATTTGTTGCGGGAAAAGGGCTTTCATATACTGGAAGGCGACGGCTATCTGGATTTTGAGCACAGCGTGGACCGGTCCATCAAACGGGATATAATCGTAGTAAAAAAGATGTGACAGACCTTTTAGAGGGGATGGTTATATGGAGAAAAAAGATATTATTCTCAGAGCGATGAAGCAGTTAGCCCTTGACAATGGCTGCCAGCCGGAGGATTTTCTAAAAAGAGAGAATGTGGTGGTGGAATATAAAGCCCTGGAGGGCCGCAGGTTGTTTCGCAAGGAGGGCTATTTCTTTAAAATGACCACATTTGGACACAATGTGGTTGTGTCGGCCCATGAGAATATTTTGCCTTGGTGCCGGGAGTATTTTGCCGGCAAAGAGGGGATACGCTGCTTTGAGTATTCCATCCTTAAAGAAATAGACGAGAAGCTGATTCAGTACGGCTATACAACTACGGGCACGGATGAAAGCTATCTGTTCCATCCCGGCCGGAAATCCAGAACATTGCCGGAACATCTGGAAGTGAAGTGGTTTGAAGGGGAGGAGATAACCCCCTTTTATGGGGATAAGCGCTTTCCCAACGCTATCTTGCGGGAGAGAGACCCGGCCCGGCCCGATATGCTGGTGGTGTGTTCCTTTGATAGCGGCGAAATCACAGGGATGGCTGGGTGCAGCGCCGACAGCGCCGATGTATGGCAGATCGGTATTGATGTATTGCCCGCACATCGGCAAAGGGGTTTGGCCACAGCTTTGGTAAATTTGATGACGGATGAGATACTGCGCAGGGGGAAATTGCCCCACTATGCCACATGGTGCGCCAATATCGCTTCCAGGTCCATCGCCCTTAACTGCGGGTACTTCCCCGCTTGGGTGGATGCCTATTCACAAAAGGCAAAAAACGAATTATAGCAAACGAAAAGGCTGTTGCCAGCGACTTTTATGTCGCGGGCAACAGCCTTTTTCCTGATGACTAGTGATCAATCATATTGTGTACTTTTAGCAGCTGGGGATTAGCAGCAATCGTTCCTTCTGTCACAGCATCTGTCGCAACCGCAGCCGCCGCCAAAGAAGCCGTCGTTACCGCAGCAGCAAACCAATACAATAATGATAATGATAATCCATAAACAACTATTGTTTCCAGAACACATATTCATGTGCCTCCTTTAAAATTACTTTCATCACATATTATGTAGAGCCGGGGAAAGTGGTTCCATCAAAAAATAATATCTTTATGATAGATGCTCTCTCAGAGATGAAAAGTGAGAAATATTGAGCAAGGAAAAGAGATAGAGAGAAAACTGAAGAAAATAGAGGAAATTACTGCAGAAATGCTCGGACATTGACTTTTACTGACTTTGACTTTGATTGACCTTATGATATAATAATATATGTAAGAAATACTACTATTTTAGAAAATGCCGGGGAATGGGGAGGATATGTCCTTACCGGGCAGGCTCCAATTTTTATCTGGATTTCCATTTCTAAAATGTAGATGCTGTTTTATTGGAGGTGGGTCAAATGAGCATTGCTGATCTCATCGCCGAGATGATTCTCAAGGCGCTGGAGGATGAGGGTGAGGCTGAGATTGCCCGCAATGAATTGGCCAGTAAGGTTGGGTGTGTGCCCAGCCAGGTCAGTTATGTGGTTACATCCCGGTTTACGCCTGAACGGGGATATATTGTGGAGAGCCGCCGCGGCGGCGGCGGCTTTATCCGCATCACCCGTATCCCGGTGAAAGCGGAAAACTTGCTTATGCACATTGTCAACACCATCGGGGACGCCATAGATGAAAACTCATGTAAGGCGATTATCAAAAATTTACTGTGCGAAAATATTTTGAGTGAACAGCACGCTAAATGTATGATTGCCGCCGTCAGCGGAAATACCTTAAAAGAGGTCGCCGCCGTCAATCGGGACCGGGTCCGGGCGGCCCTGCTAAAAAGTATGCTATTGGCGGCAAATTGAGCCTTATCATCCCAAAGGGAACAGATTAAAGAGGGGATGCGCCAACGAAACTTATAATAATATTTTAGGCAAAAGTATATGATTGACAAAGGAGGTTTTTTCCAATGCTATGTGAGAGGTGCAAACAAAATACAGCCACTACCCATTACCGCCAGGTTATTAATGGCCAAGAGTCTCAAATAAACCTTTGCGGCAAATGCGCCTCGGAGATGGGTGTGGGCAAGATGCTTAATCCGTTTGCTTTTGATATTAGCCAGGTCATTGGCCAGGTATTTGGGCAGCAGGCCGGCAAGGAGAAGAGTATGCAGGATATGGTCCGGTGCCCGGGTTGCGGCGGCTCTTTCCAGGATATTGTCCACACAGGGAAAACCGGCTGTGCCCAGTGCTATACAACGTTTTATCAGCAGCTTCTGCCATCCATACAGCGGATTCACGGGAAGACGGAGCATATCGGCAAGATTTCGGCGGGGGCTGGCGAACACATGAAGGCCCGGGCGGAGCTGAAAAAGTACAAGGAGGAGCTGGGAGAAGCCATTGAGCGGCAGGATTTTGAGCGGGCCGCCCAGCTTAGGGACGCCATTCGTGATTTGGAGCAGGGGGGTGGCCAGCAGTGAAAAAGTGGTATCAACGTGAGCAGGAGGCTATGGAACAGGATGTGGTTGTCAGCACCCGGGTGCGGCTGGCCAGGAATTTCAGCGACTATCCCTTTGAAAACCGCTTGAGCAGCGACCAGAAATATGAGGTGATCGGCAAGGTGGCCGGCGCGTTGGAGTACGCCAACTTTGGCGAGAACAAAAAGCTTATACAGATGGATTTTGAAAAGATGCAGGATTATGAGCGCACCGCCTTGGTGGAACAGCACCTGATCAGTCCTGAATTTGCGGGGGATCCCAGAGGCAAAGGATTATTTCTCTCCTCCGATCACTCCATCTCCATTATGGTCAATGAGGAGGACCATATCCGGATCCAGATCCTCAGTGCCGGAATGGATTTAAGCAACGCTCTGGAAACGGCCAACCGTATTGACGACTTATTTGATGGCAGCCTCAGTTACGCCTTTGATGAAAAATTGGGCTTTCTCACCCAATGCCCCACCAATCTGGGTACTGGGCTGAGGGCGTCGGTGATGCTGCACCTGCCGTTGCTGGAGAGCACCGGATACTTACAGAAGCTGGCAGCCAATGTCGCCAAGCTGGGGTTGACCATCCGGGGAACTTATGGGGAGGGTACGGAGGCCAAGGGGGCCTACTATCAAATCTCTAACCAAGTGACATTAGGCATCTCCGAGGAATCAGCCATTAACAATCTGGAAGCCATTGTCAAACAGATTATTTTACAGGAGCGTGATCTGCGGAGGAATGCAAACGGCCCAGTCATGGAGGACAAAATTATGCGCGCGTACGGAGTTCTCAGCTGTGCCAGGTTAATGAACAGCGACGAGTTTATGAAGCTGCTGTCTCTGATTCGGTTGGGGGTGGATTATGGTTATGTTCCAGAGCTGTCCTTTCAGCTTTTGGATGAGCTGGCCCTCCGGATGGGCGCGGCGAGCCTCTGCGTAACTAAGGGCGGTAAGCTCAACGACGAGGAAAGAGATGCAATGCGGGCCGATACGGTCCGGGGAATAGTACAAAAAGGAAGGTGAATAGGTGATGTATAAGTTTGGCGGGTTTACAAGCAAGGCCAATGAAGCTCTCAACTACGCCATTGAAATTGCGGAAGGATTAGGGCATTCCTATATTGGCAGCGAGCATATGATTCTGGGTTTGTTGCGGGAGGGCACCGGGGTGGCCTTCAATATATTGGATCAGAACGGCATTGGTTATAATGAGTTTAATGATAAGGTGGTTCAGACCATTGGCAAGGGGGAGGAGGTCCGGTTGACCCCTTCCGACTTCACCCCCAGAAGCAAACGCATTCTGGAGATGGCCGTTATGGAGGCCCGGATGCTGGGCCATGAATATATCGGTACCGAGCATGTGCTGATGGCGATCCTGCATGAAAGCGACAGTTATGCCGTGAAATTCTTGACGGAGTTTGGCGCCAGTCCCAAGGAGATGTATGAGCAGTGCAAGAAGGCTCTGGGTGCGGGTTCGGGCAATGCTGAAAAGGCAGGGGGAGGCCCTGCGCCCGGAAAAGGGGCGGCCCGTACAAAGGGCAGGTCCAACACCCCCAATTTGGATAAGTTCAGTTCCGATTTGACTGAGCGCGCCAAGGAGCAGGGCCTGGACCCTGTAGTGGGCCGGCAGAATGAAATTGAGCGGGTAGTGCAGATCCTTTCCAGGCGCACAAAAAATAACCCCTGCCTCATCGGTGAGCCTGGCGTGGGCAAGACCGCTATTGCCGAGGGGCTGGCGCAAAAAATCGTGGCGGGGGAAATTCCGGAGACTTTAAAAAATAAAAGAGTAGTGTCCTTAGACATCTCCGGTATGGTGGCCGGAACCAAATACCGGGGCGACTTTGAGGACAGGATCAAGAATGCCCTGGAAGAGGTCAAAAAATCCGGCAATGTCGTTCTGTTTATTGATGAGCTCCACACCATCATTGGCGCGGGGGCCGCTGAGGGCGCGGTGGACGCCGCCAATATTCTCAAACCCTTATTGGCCAGGGGAGAGATTCAGGTCATCGGCGCCACCACATTGGATGAATACCGGAAGCACATCGAAAAGGACGCCGCCTTGGAGCGCCGTTTCCAGCCGGTAACGGTGGATGAACCCACGCCGGAGGAAGCCATAGAGATTCTCTATGGCTTGCGGGATAAATACGAGGCCCACCACAAGGTAAGGATTACCGATGCCGCCATCAAATCAGCGGTGAACCTGTCGGTGCGGTATATCAATGACCGGTTCTTGCCGGACAAAGCTATTGATCTGATTGATGAGGCGGCCTCAAGGGTGAGGCTGAAAGCCTTTACCTCCCCCCCTGACCTCAAGAATCTGGAGGAGGAGCTCAAGGAAATCCAAAAGGACAAATCCGCGGCAGTCAATGCCCAGGACTTTGAGTTGGCAGCCAAGCTGCGGGACGATGAGGCTCAGTTGCGCCGGAATCTGGAAAAGGAGCGCGGTGCCTGGGAGGAAAAGAATACCCGCGCCACCGAGGAGGTGGATGAGGAAGCCATCGCTGAAATTGTGGCCGGATGGACCGGCATCAATGTGAAACAGCTGACACAGGAGGAGAGCGAGCGTCTGCTCCACATGGAGGAAATTCTTCACAAACGTGTGGTGGGCCAGAATGAGGCCGTCTCCGCCGTCTCCAGGGCCATTCGCCGTGGACGCGTAGGTCTCAAAGACCCCAAGAGGCCCATCGGTTCCTTTATCTTCCTGGGTCCCACCGGCGTGGGGAAAACCGAGTTGTCCAAGGCCCTCTCCGAGGCCCTTTTTGGGGACGAGGACGCCATGGTCCGCGTGGATATGTCCGAGTATATGGAGAAACACTCCGTATCCCGTTTGGTGGGGTCCCCTCCCGGTTACGTGGGCTTTGACGAGGGCGGGCAGTTAACCGAAAAGATCAGGCGCAAGCCCTATTCGGTAGTGCTTTTTGACGAGATCGAAAAGGCTCACCCGGATGTGTTTAATGTACTGCTGCAAATCCTGGAAGACGGCATCCTCACCGATGCGCAAGGCCGGAGGGTCAACTTTAAAAACGCGGTTATTATTATGACCTCCAATACTGGCGCCCGGCTGATTTCCGACAAAAAGCAAAGCCTGGGCTTCTCCACGGAGACCAATTTATCCGAGGATAACAGGCGCATCCGGGATAACGTTATGGGTGAACTGAAAAAAACCTTCCGGCCGGAGTTTTTGAACCGGATTGACGACATCATCGTGTTCTCCAAGCTGTCTCAGGAGGACATCAAGAACATTGCCGGTAATATGCTCCAGAGCCTCAGGGACCGGCTGGAGGGCTTTGGCATAAAGCTGGAGTTTGATGAATCCGCCCTGGAGAAAATCGCTTCGGTGGGCTACGATGATATCTACGGCGCGAGGCCCTTGCGGAGAGCGATCACCTCCAATATTGAGGATAAGCTGTCCGAGGAGCTGCTGGAGGGCCGGATCAAGGCTGGCCAACATGTGACCTGCACTGTCCGGGGAGGCGAGTTTGTTTTCGACCTGACCATCCCCTCCGAACCCACTGCGGGAACAGTCTGATTTATAAGCGGGCCAAGGGCTGATGACCCTGGCCCGCCGCCATTCCTTGCTTATCCGCTTCCCGCTCATATTCTGTAGGAGGATCTTGCCGCAGAGGATATCGCCCGATGAGGGGCCGTGATAACAAAGCGTCAAATACTTCCGTTATCCTTTATCATATTGCAGTGATTCTTACAAAAACAGACATTTCATTCCTGCGGATCTGTGTTATAATAAGTGCACAAGGAAAAGCAAAGGGGCTCGGGAAGTAAATTACCCAGCTCCTTTTTTGTGTGGGATAAAGGCAGAATGGATAGGAGTAATTTTTTCGCATTCTCTTCAACGGATGGAAATACTTTGTTAATATTTATAGGATAAAATTAGGATGGTGAAAGATGTTTGTGCAGATTGATACTAATCTTCGTTTAAATCGGCAATAAATAAAATTTCTGTTGCGGCCTGATCCGCGCGGTTTTAAGAAATATTATTTACACTTTATTTGAAGATTCGTATGACAAGCGTATAACAGGAGCATCTTGGAGGCTAAGCGGAGTAGAAACGCTGTAGAAAACCCCAAAAAGAGAGAATAGACTTTCTAAGCTGTTCTTGATGCTCATAAAATATTTATAGATAGAGGTGAAGCTGGAATATGGACAGCAAAGCTGCTCAAGAAAGCGTACAGTATTCCACAATTGTACTGGTAACCGATCAGGTGCGGTGCGAAAGGCTGATTCAGGCTGGCAGGAGATTGGCCGATAAAACAGGAACAAGATTGTATGTGGTGAATGTCAACAAAATGGATATTGCAGGCCGGCAGACCGATATTGGCGCTTTGGATTACTTATTTCATATTTCCAAGAAAAATAACGCGGTGATGAATATTTTTTATGGGGTGGATGTGACGGATGTACTCAAACAGGCCGTGACCGACTATAACGCCGTCAATGTGGTGACTGGTCGGCCCTGCAACGAGGAATCGGTTCTGGGTGAGCTTTGGAACGCAGTGGAGGATGTACATTTTCATGTGGTTAACGCTAAGGGCGAGATTGCCAGTACACAGGACTCGGTAAAGGTTTGAAAGGACTGGGATGGGAATGAACCGGATTGAAGAGCTGACATATAGGAGCTATAATGGAGAATCCACCTGCTGGGCTATGGTAATGGAACCACAGGGGGAGGAGCCTAAGGCTGTTGTGCAATTGGTCCACGGCATGGCGGAGCATATGGACCGGTATATGGATTTTGCCCGCTATCTCAGTGGAAATGGGGTAGCTGTCTGCGGCGCGGACCACGCCGGACATGGCAAGAGCTCAAATTCACCTGAGGATTACGGCTATTTTGGGGAGAAGGACGGCGCCCGCACCATGGTTGAGGATGCTCACCGCCTGTCGGAGATGATGCACAGGCGCTTTCATAAAGTGCCCTATTTTATATTGGGCCACAGTATGGGTTCCTTTGTGGTGCGCAAATATATCACCGAGTATGCCGATGGCCTGGCGGGGGCTATGATCAGCGGCACCGGCGGGCCCCACCCCGCGGCGGCGGCTGGCCACCTCTACGCTAAGCTGCGTATGAAACAAAAAGGGCGCCGCTACAAAAGCAGCACCCTGGATAAGCTGGCCTTTGGGGCTTATAACAAGCGCTTTCATGAGGAAAATCCCACAGCATCCGACTGGCTGAGCCGGGACCGGGCGGTGGTACAGGCTTTTGTGGACGATCCTGCCAGCGGATTTATCTTCACCGTCAGCGCCTTTGGGGACTTTCTGGGCCTGATGCGGGAGGTCAATGCCAAGACATGGCCGGGCAAGGTGCCCAAAAACCTGCCGCTGTATCTGTTTTCTGGGGAAATGGACCCTGTGGGCAGCTATGGTAAGGGTGTGACCCAGGTCTATACCCGGCTGAAGGAAGCGGGCATCCAGGACGTCAGTCTCAAGCTTTACCCTGAGGGGCGGCATGAAATGCTCAATGAGACCAACCGTGAAGAGGTCTATCAAGATGTGCTTGCCTGGGTGGATAGCCATCTGTAATGGTCATAGTCTTAGATACATCACCTGGTGCATGCAGATGCGGGGGACCATGAAGGGTTCCCCTATGGGAGCAAAGCCGCATTTCTCATAAAAGCCGACAGCGGATGTGCGGGCGTCGAACCACAAAATGTGGGCTTGACGCCCTTTTAATATATCCACAGCTCTGGTGAGCAAGGCCTTGCCCATGCCCATACCCCGGTAATCCGGGTGAGTGACCATGCCCCGGAGGCGGTATTGAACGGCCTCATCAAAGTGAGGGCATCTCTCCTGTAAAAATGAGGCTGCCGCCGCCAGTTCCCCGTCCATATAGGCGCCTAAGTGGAAATTGCCGGGCTCATCGGCGGTGGGATAGTTTTTATAGGGCGCCATCCCAGCCGTACGCAGATGCGCCTTGCGCAGCTGGGTGGGGGCGTCGCCGCTAATATACTTTACCTCAAATGCGCTTTCATTCATAAACAATGGCCATCCTTTCCGGGAAGTGCTGATTCTTGCGGTATTCGCCTGTTTATGATAAACTGTTAGCTGAAAAAAGTCCAGTGGGGTGACGGAGATGGATATAACGGTCCGGTGCGCTGCAGAGGCTGACTATGCTGGGATTTTGGCCCTTATCCAGGATGAATTGGGGTATCCCGATACCCGGCCTGAGGCGTTCTATAGCCGAATGGAAATGATGGCCGCCGATGACAAGCATGCCGCCTATGTGGCGGAGATTTGCGGTGAAATAGTGGGCTTTATAGGTATTCACAGGGGCATCTCCTACGAGGTGGAGGGGGAATATATCCGCGTGATCGCTCTGGCTACCTCTAAAAACCACCGGCGGATGGGCATTGGCAGCTTGCTGTTGCAAACAGTGGAAAAGGAAGCCAGGGAACGGGGGATTACCGCCTTGGTCCTCAGCAGCAGTTTCAGGCGAACCGAGGCCCATGCTTTTTACGAAAGCAATGGCTGGGAAAAGACTTCCTATACCATGAAGAAGGATTTGCCGGATTGATGGTCAATGCACAGGGGATATCATTTCCCCCCGATTCGTAGGAGGCGTAGGTGTGCAGTGGGATATTTATAACCCCACTCATCTCCCTTGGGACAGGCCGATTGATGATTTTGGTTATTCTATTCTGAGAATTTCCATTAAAGCGTTTGTGAAGGGAATGAAAATAATTCGATATAATACAGTAATTAAGGCTATCTTTCTAAGCCGCCCAAACCGCTTTATTGCCCATTGTGCCCTGGCGGATGGGACGGAGGTAGTGTCCCACGTGCGCAATACGGGGCGGTGCAAGGAATTGCTGCTGCCGGGGGTGACGGTGTACCTGGAGCACAGCCCCAGCCCCAGCCGCAAGACAGTCTACAGTTTAGTGGCGGTGGAGAAGGGTGAGCGTTTGATCAACATGGACAGCCAAATCCCCAATGGCGTAGCCGAGGAGGGGATTGAGCGGGGAATCATCACTTTTCCGGAGGTGGGAAGGATTACGGGGATACGGCGGGAGGTGACCTACGGCAACTCCCGCATTGATCTGTTGGTGGAGGGGGAACAGGCCAAGGCCCTGGTAGAGGTCAAGGGGGTAACCCTGGAACAGGCTAATGTGGCGCTGTTCCCTGACGCCCCTACCCAACGTGGGATCAAACACATCCAGGAACTCCAAGGAGCGCTCCGGGACGGCTACCTGTGTTATATCCTTTTTATTATCCAAATGGGCGGCCGGCTTGAGTACTTTACGCCCAATGACAACACCCACCCCGAATTTAGGCAGACGCTTCAGGAAGCGGTGAAGGCTGGAGTGAAGGCGCTGGCTTACGACTGCGAGGTCACCCCTGGCTCCATAACGGCGGCCCGGCCTGTACCGGTGCGGGTATAGCTGGAATTTGACACCCAGGGGCAGGGGTGGTATAGTGAAGAAACTTACAGGAAAGGGGTGGGCATACATGTATGAAACCGACTTGTATCCGCCCCTTAAAGCCTATTTTGAGGGGCAGGGCTACACCGTCAACGCCGAGGTGATGGGGGTGGACGCCGCAGCCGTCAAGGGCGGCGAGCTGGTGCTGTTGGAGCTTAAAAGCAGCTTCAATATGAAGCTGCTCTACCAGGCCATCGACCGGCAAAAAATCAGCGATATGGTGTACATGGTTATTCCCCGCCCCAAAAAGATGGGCGACCCCTCTTTTAAAAAAATTATGTATATTGCGGGCAAGCTGGAACTGGGGCTGATCACGGTGGCCCTGGACAGTCCTTATCCCTCTGTAGATGTGGTGGTGGAGCCTGCGGGTCACCGCCGCACCAATGTCCGCCGGCAGCGGGCAATGATCAGGGAGATTGATGGCCGGACCATGGACGGCAACCAAGGGGGCAGCGTGGGGAAAAAGATATTGACCGCTTTTCGGGAGCGAAGTATCCGGATTGCCTGTATCCTCCACCGCCACGGGCCTTTGGCGTCCAGGGAGTTGGTGCGAAATTTTGGCTGTGGAGAGGACACGTACCGCATCTTATACGCCAATCACTACCACTGGTTTGAAAAATGTCCGGAGGGACACGGCGTCTACCGCCTTTCGCCCAAAGGTATAGAGGACTTGGAAAAAGGCGATCATTTTCGTGAGGCCATCGGCTTTTATCAAAATTACCTTTCCCAGCAGGTGTTGGTCCGTGAGCTGGCGGCCAGGGAAAGGTCCTTCTTAAAGGAGATGCTCTATGAAGCCGTCTTTATCCCCGAAGGGGAGGAGCGGCCGCCTAAAGCCATTTTGCGGGAACCTAAAATTGCCGCCTATGTGAAGGATTTTGGACGGGATGGGGATTTGGCATTAGCAGCCTTAGTAGATGGCCAGTTAATAGGGGCGGCATGGGTAAGGCTGTTTGATCCTGAAAGGGACAAGGCCTGGGGCTATGGTTTTGTGGATGCGCAGACTCCGGAGTTAAGCATTGCTTTAACCGCCGCCCACAGGGGCCGGAAAGCGGGGTCAAAGCTGATGGAAGAGTTGTTGAAACGGATTAAGGAGAGGGGTTACAAGCGGATGAGCCTCAGTGTGGATATGCGCAACAAAGCCTTTGTATGGTATAAAAAGCTGGGTTTTGAAGCAGTGGAGATGGATGGAGATTCCTGCACAATGGTGAAGGCGCTGTGAATATGATATAACGGGGGTGACAGGGTGAGGGGCATTAATATCGTCAAAGTCGCGGTGGAAAAAGCTGCCCTTAGCTTTGACACCCTGTTTAGCTATGCTTTGCCCCCGGAGCTGGCGGACAATGTACATGTGGGGCAGCGGGTGATCGTGCCCTTTGGCAGCGGCAACCTGACCCGTCAGGGGATGGTGTTGGAGCTGGAGGAGGGGGAGGCCTCCGCGCTGAAAACAGTCCAGCGTCTGGTGGATAAAACCCCTATCCTGGGTGAAGAGATGGTGAAGCTGGTGCTTTGGCTGCGCGAACGCACCTTTTGCACCTACTACGACGCTGTCCGGCTGGTGATTCCGGCCGGACTGAATATGCGTCCGGTTGTGCGCTACAGCTTGGGAGGAGATATGCCGCCGGGATCGAACGCAATGCTTGGCGGAGAGCAGCGGGAAATCCTGGAGGCCCTTCGCAAAGCCAAGGGTCCCATGACGGACAATAACCTTTTCCATAAATGCGGCTGGCAGGGCCGGGAGGAACCGCCGATTCTCACACAAATGGTTGAGATGGGATGGGTTCGGCGCCACCGTGAATTTTTCCGCCGTGTCCGGGATGAATCGGTGCTGATGGCGGCATTATCCGATAAGGACATCGGCGGAGCCAAAACCACCGCCAAGCAGCGGCAGGTGCTGGCCATACTGGAGGAATTTGGCCCGGTGGCGGTCAAGGAGGCGCTCTACTATGCCGGGGTGACCCGGGCAGTGGTGGACGCTCTTTACAAAAAGGGATTGATAGACCTGTATGAACAGCAGGTGCTCCGGGACCCGTATGCCCATATGGATGCGGAGGAATCCCGGCCAGGATTAGTGACCCTCAGTGAGGAGCAGCGGCAAGCCTTGGAGGGCTTGACCGGACTGGCCGGCAGCGGCAAGCCGGAGGCCGCTTTGTTATTTGGAATTACCGGCAGCGGCAAGACCCAGGTATTTCTCAAGCTAATGGAGCACACCATCGCGGGAGGACGGCAGGTCATCCTCCTGGTGCCGGAAATCTCCCTCACTCCGCAGGCCATACGGATTTTTCGCCAGGCCTTTGGGGAGACGGTGGCGGTGCTGCACAGCGGATTGTCCCTGGGGGAGCGGTTGGATGAGTATAAGCGGATCAAGAGCGGCGCCGCCTCCATAGCGGTGGGCACCCGGTCCGCTATCTTTTCCCCCTTTGACAATCTGGGCCTGGTGATCATCGATGAGGAACAGGAATATACCTATAAATCGGAAAGCGCCCCCCGCTATCATGCCAGGGATGTGGCTAAATTCCGCTGTGGATATCACAACGCTTTGCTGCTGATGGCATCAGCTACCCCCAGCGTGGAGACCTACTATTTCGCCCAAAACGGACGTTATCACCAGTTTACCCTCAGGGAGCGGTATGGAGAGGCCCAGTTGCCCCAGGTCTATGTGGTGGATATGAACGATGAAAAGATGGACGGCAATATGGGGGCGTTGTCCAGTGATTTGATTGAGGCCATGGACGACAACCTGAAGCGCGGGGAACAGACGATCCTGCTGCTCAACCGCAGGGGCTTTAATACGGTGGTGTCCTGCGCCGATTGCGGGGAAGTGGTGCTTTGTCCCAATTGCTCCATCGCCATGACCTATCACAAGGCCAATGGCAGGCTGGTCTGCCATTACTGCAACGCGATGGCCCCCATGCCCAAGGCCTGCCCTTCCTGTGACAGCATTCGCCTGAAATTCCTGGGCCTGGGCACCCAGCGGGCGGTGGAGCAGATGGAGGAGCTGTTTCCGGGGGCCCGGATATTGCGGATGGACATGGACACGACCATGCGGAAGTTCTCCCATGAGGAGATGTTGGAGGCCTTTCGCCAAGGGGAATATGACATCCTCATCGGCACCCAAATGGTGGCTAAGGGGCTGGATTTTGATAATGTGACTCTGGTTGGGGTGCTGTTGGCGGACCAATCGCTCTACGCCAACGATTTCCGCAGCTATGAGCGGGCCTTTTCCCTGTTGACCCAGGTGGTGGGCCGTTGCGGCCGGGGCGACAAGGAGGGCCGGGCCTATATCCAGACCTACACCCCTTTTAACGACATCATCGGCTATGCCGCCGCCCAGGATTATGAAACTTTTTTTGACTCGGAAATCGGCGTCCGTAAGGCCATGCTGTATCCGCCCTACGCCGCGTTTTGCGTGGTGGGATTTGCCGGAAAAGAAAATGGGGAAACCCAGCGGGCATCCGAAACCTTTCTGGAGCTCTTGCGTGAAGCCGTCAAGGATTTGCCCCAAAAGCTCCCGCTGCGGGTGATGGGTCCGTCTGCCGCCAACGTGGTGAAGGTGGCGGGAAAATACCGCTACAAGTTAATTATCAAGTGCGTGGACAATGCGGAGTCGCGGGCGCTGCTGCGGCAAGTGTTGTCAGCCTACCACAAACAACCTGCTGCAAGAAAAATTAATACTTTTGTGGATATGAATTATCATGGAAGTTTATAATACAATTAACAGATAAGAAATATTAGCGGACAAAAACTGTAGTATAATAATCTAAAGCGGTTTTAGAGAAGACAGGGGCTACTACCCTGACTGCAACCCTTTAGAAGCTACCTCTGCCGATTCATTTTTTTGTACTATTGGACTCTAAGAAGTTGCATAATAGCTGGAGGGTTACAAATGGCAATCCGTAAAATACTGTTGGAAACTGACGAAACGTTAAGAAAAAAAAGCCGTTCGGTCACTGATTTCAACCAGCGCCTCTGGGACATCTTGGATGATATGAGCGACACCCTCACCGAGGCCAACGGCACTGGGCTGGCTGCGCCCCAAGTGGGCATTCTCCGCCGCGTAGTCGTCATTGATGTGGGTGAGGGCCAGGTGGAATATATCAACCCGGAAATCATTGAATCTGAGGGGGAGCAGAAGGAAGTGGAGGGTTGCCTCTCCATCCCCGGCCAATGGGGGATTGTGGCCCGGCCCCAAAAAGTAAGGGTGAAGGCCCAGGATCGCTATGGCAAGCCCTTTACCGCGGAGGGGGAGGATTTGTTAGCGATTGCTTTTTGCCATGAAATTGATCATCTGGACGGCATTCTATATACCGATAAGGTCATTGAGATGGTGCAGCCGGAGGAGTTGGAGCGTTGAGTATGGACATCGTATTTATGGGTACCCCGGACTTCGCAGTCCCCTGTTTACAGGCCTTGATCGATGAGGGCCACCGGATCAAGGCGGTGTATACACAGCCCGACAGGCCCAAAGGGCGCGGCCACAAATTGGCGTCTCCGCCTGTTAAGGAACTGGCTCTCAGCCACAACATTCCGGTGTGCCAGCCTAAATTCCTGCGCAAGCCCGAGATTGCGGAACAGATGAAAAGCCACCGTCCTCAGCTTTGCGTGGTGGTAGCTTATGGAAAGCTATTACCCCAGAATATACTGGACATCCCCCCTCTGGGATGCGTGAACGTGCACGCCTCCCTGCTCCCCGCCTACCGGGGAGCGGCGCCCATCCAGTGGAGTGTGATCAATGGGGAAAAGGTCACCGGCGCCACCACCATGTATATGTCCCAGGGCCTGGATGAGGGGGATATTATCCTTTCCGATTCTGTGAACATTGGGGAAGATGAGACCGCCGGGGAGCTTCACGACCGTTTGTCCCGGTTGGGGGCGAAGGTATTGAT
>Ga0153942_1000342_pt1 | contig 17718 bp, 13 predicted proteins | sample TSNJ026MetaG_FD_104731 | JGI IMG/M metagenome (GOLD analysis project Ga0153942, IMG submission 104731) | Attine ant fungus gardens microbial communities from New Jersey, USA - TSNJ026 MetaG | ecosystem: Host-associated > Fungi > Mycelium > Unclassified | place: USA: New Jersey, Brendan T. Byrne... | reverse complement strand
GATTCGAATCCTACCTGTTTATAAAACTCCCTCGTATTATCATATGGCTGATAGTCAACCCTGTCGCTTAACGTTTTAACTATCACATACTTACAGCCATTTTCTAACAAGTATGCTTCAGCCAGATTATAAAGGGATTTTCCTATCCCACTGCGATGATATTCAGGAAGCACCACACACACAAAGATATCACCCGTATGACCATAATGTACTTTTACAGAAAAAAAGCCAATACATTGATTATCCTCATTTAATGCCGCCCAATACGGAAGCCCGGCAGCCTTCACTACATAGTCGTCAAGCGCTTCCTTATTTCCAAACCACTCCGGCAACTCTTCAAGTACCGCTTTGGTATAAATCGACTTTGTGGAACTATCCTTAATCTCAACAAATTTTATATCCTGTTTACTATTAATATCCATCAACAATCCTCCCAATTTTGTAACAGTTCAGCATCCCCTCAAACCTCTAAGTAAGCCCTGCCTTCTCAAAAGAATGCATCCAATCTGATTTAAAATAAATAACTTAAACTTCCCACACGCTAAATAGGGATTGAACCTTGAAAACTCTATATTACAGCCAATATTTTATTGATTTATGTTGCAGGATTCATATATCCGAGCGCATCTTTCATATATTTGGGCAGTCGATTAACAAAGCTGGATGTAAATTCTGTCGTTTTCTTTGAAGTAGAACGATCAAATACATGGCATAAATCTCCTTTGGTAGGTTGTTTTTTGGTCGATTCAATTATACCAAAAAAAGGTGATTTATGCTATTTTTATTGGCTACAATATAGAATTTTCAAGGTACAACACACCATTTTCCTATGCCTTTCTTGCCGGTGATACCGGTTTGATCAACGGCATTTTAACCGGACTGGGCTTTGAAAAGATATCCTGGTATACATCGGCCGGGTACTGGCCGGCAATCCTGATCATTGTTAATTGTTGGAAGTATGTGGGATATGGAACGATTATTTATCTGGCTTCAATCATGGGTATCGACAAGTCCCTTTATGAGGCGGCTTCGGTAGATGGTATTACGAAGCTAAAGGCCATTCGCTACATTACCATTCCACTGATCCGGCCAACGCTGATCACGGTAGCACTTTTGAATGTGGGACGAATTTTTTATTCAGATTTTGGACTGTTCTACCAGGTGCCGATGAACTCGGGAGCGCTGATCGATGCAACGAATACCATCGATACTTATGTTTATCACGGACTGATCACACTGGGCGATATTGGCATGTCATCCGCAGCAGGTGTCTACCAGTCCGTTGTGGGATTTATCTTTATAATGACAGCGAATTGGCTGATCCGGCGGTATAGTCGGGAAGACGCACTGTTTTAGGAGGATCATAACAAAGGTCGTTATACTCATGAGTAAACCCATAATGGCAACCGTTGGACTATTCATCGGATTCACTTACTGGAATGATTGGCAGAACGGTTTATATTATGTGACAAATGAAAAGCTTTACAGTATTCAGCAGATTTTAAATAACATACTTAGAAATATTGAATACCTGACCAAAAATGCTTCAGCAGTGGAAAAGTCAACGACTCTGGCGGGGACACTGCCGGCGGCAACTGTCAGAATGGCTATAGCTGTCATTGGATTGATTCCAATTTAGATTATTTATCCTTATTTGTGAGATTATACAAATATACAAGGTCCAGGACAATTAAAACCAAACAATAATCACCATATGTTACAAAAGTAAAATAATGTGCGTAGATATATCCAAGATCGCAGAATATAATGATCTCAAAGAATAAAATAAAAGGATAAAAAAGGTGGAAAATCAAACAATAGCTTTCAGTAACGGAAAATCGGATGTATTATTATAATAAGAAAGATACCAGAGTTGTCTTATGAACGTGGAGGAGAGCATGAAGAAGAACAAAAGGATGGTTGCTTGGAAGAATTCAATTATGTTGAAACATCTGGCTGTATTTGGTGTAGTGATCGCCTTTATTGTGGTACTCACATCACTAATTCATTTAGGTGCTATTAATATTGCCAGGAAAGCGACTTATGATAAGATGAGTGCGAAAGCAGAATACTATCTTGGGATAATTGATAGTGAGATCGGCCATATCAGAAGTATTCAGCTTAATTTTTTTAATGACAGAAAGTTGATTTATCTGGCAGATCCCAATGTGAATATAAGTATTTACGAGAAGCGGGAAGCTTTGTTATCGGTAAAGGAGCGTCTTGGCTCTATTGATGGTATTAGTAATCTGATTGGAGAAATTATTCTTTATCTTCCAAAAACAAAGTATGTGATAACATCCTCCAGCATCCGGATAATGCAAAAATCAGATTTTGACATGCTAAAGCAGTATTATTGCTATAGCAAAGGAGTATTGAATGAAGACGCGCAGGAATTTTTTATGCTGGAAAATGGCAGTACAAAAGTTGATCTAGATGATGATACGCATTATTTGCTGGTTATTACATTTCCCAAAAATAAATTGTCTGACAGAATGAAAAACTCTGAAAAAGTTGATGAAGAAGGCGCTTTTTTCTACAGCAGTAATTTCGGGGTTATTGCAGAAAAAAATGGCAATTATGAGCTGGCAGAGCAGATCTTTGAACAATTAGACATGAGTTATGACTGGGGCTTTATTGATGCGCAGTTGGTATATGCGGGTAGTGAGAGGTACCTGGTATTTGTGGATGAGTCACAGATGCTGGGTGCATATGTCCAGTATTCCAGAGAAAAGCCAATTATGTATGAAATCAACAGGTATCGAAACTATATGTATGTTGTTTGGGGCATCATAGGTCTATTAGCCATGCTATTTGTATTTTATACCCAAAGGGGAATTCGTGCCCCTATAGATAAATTGTTACAAGCGTTTTCAGTAATGAAGACAGGTAAATTTGATGAACATATTTATCATAAGAATAATGATGAATTTAGTTATCTATATACCGGATATAATGAGATGATTGATCAGCTCAATCACTTAGTGAATGAAGTGCTGCTGCAGAAAACATTGATTCAAAAGGTGGAATTGAAACAGCTACAGGCACAGATTAATCCTCACTTTCTTTATAATAGCTTTTTTGTATTAAGTAGAAGAGTAAAAAGACGTGATTACGAAAATGCTGAGAAGTTTGCCGTATTGCTTGGTAATTACTTTAAATTCTTAACAAGAAGCGGACAAGACTTTATTGAATTGAAGAAAGAAGTGGAGCATGCAAGGTGTTATGCACAGATACAGGGAACCAGATTTGCGGGGCGCATTGAGGTAGAGTTTGACGAGCTGCCGGCAAAATATGAAGAAATAAAAGTTCCACGACTGATCCTTCAGCCGTTGCTTGAAAATACCTTTGAGCATGGGCTAGAAGATAAGATCAGTAACGGAAAGATGAAGGTGTGCTTTGAAGAAGCAGGGGATACCTTTTTTATTCATGTGGAGGACAATGGCGAATCAGCCACGGAGGAATTAATTGAGCGAATGGAAAATTCCCTGCAAGGCGAGGATGAGGAAGAAATTACCGGAATTATTAATATCCATAAAAGACTGGGTATCTACTTTGATAGTAAAGCTGGCCTCAAAATACACAGAAGTAAATTGGGAGGGATATGCATGAGTATTTGGATTCAGAATGAGGGAGGGAATACTTATGAATAATCTTTTAATTGTCGATGATGAAAAAGAAATACTGGATTGGCTGGAGGAGCTATTCCTCTATGAATACCCACCACAGATTGAGGTCTATACTGCTGCTTCTGCACTGGATGCCCTTGTTTTACTGCAAAAAATTCAATTTGATGTCGTCCTGACAGATATCAAGATGCCGGGGATGGGGGGATTAAAACTCTTCTACGAAATAAAAGAAAATTGGCCGGGCTGTAAAGTGGTCTTTTTAACTGGATACCGAAATTTTGATGATATCTATGAGGTGATACAGCATAGCGATGTCCGCTATGTATTAAAAAGTGAAGACGATGAAACGATCATGAAAGCGGTCAATGACTCCTTTGTTGAGCTAAGAAGTATGCTGGAGCAGGAGCAAATATCCAAAATTCAGCAAAGCAAGATTGAAAGAGCCAAATTCTGGCTGAAAAGGGATATGTTTCAGACTTTGATATCCCAGCCGGAGCTGTTTTGTTCTGATCAGGAAAGGAAAGAGCTGGGTATTAATATTGACTTATTCAGAAAGATGCTTATTTTCCTGCTTCGTTTCGATAGTCAAGCGGCCGTAAGAAGGCTTGAGACTGATTATTTCGGCTTTAGCCGGTTTGAAGAAATGTTATCGGCATACTTACCTAAAAGAATCTGTCTGCACGCTCATGCTTTGGTAAATGGCTATATTTTGCTTATTTTTCAGCCAGACACAGAAAAGAATGCTGCATGGGATAACATATATGCTGTAACAAAAGGAGCCTTGGAGTATGCTCAGATTACCTATGAGAAAAGTTACAAGGAGACTTTCTGTGCAGTAGTTTCTTCTGAACCCAGGGAATTTTCGGAAATATTATCCAGAATAAATCAGTTAAAAAGGATTATGGTTGGATATATGAGCGTAAAAGATACTGCAATCCTGCATGCTGAAACCTTAGTGAATCAAAGGGAAGAAGCCGCAGCAGAAACAGAGGAACGTCCGGGCAATATTCAGCTGCTAAAATATCACCTGGAGCTTAGGCAAAGGGATGAATATCTTGAATTGCTGACGGAGTTATGCCGAAGGATGGCATCAGATAAAGGACACCATAATCTGTTATCAATGGAAATCTATTATCGTATTGCTGTAACCTTGCTCCAGTTTATTAATAACAGCCATATTTATGAGCAGTTAGCCTTTGAGATTGGCCTGTACAAGCTGTTAAACAGCAACGAACATGATAACTGGATCGAGGCAGGGGAGTATTTACGGACTTTGTCAGAAGCTATATTTCGGGTACTGGGGAACTCTGAGAATACTTTGGCAAACCGTGCCCTTGAGCGGATCACCGCTTATATAGATCAAAATATCAGTGGTGATCTGACACTGACGAACCTTGCCCGGGTAGGTGGATTCAATGCAAGCTACTTGTCCAGGTTATTTAAAAATGCCCATAAGATGACTGTAACAGATTATGTAGTGCGAAAGAGGATGGAAACAGCAAAACAATTTCTGGTTACATCAACTGAAAAAATACAGAATATTGCCGAAAAAACCGGGTACACTTCCTCCCATTCCTTTTCCAGAGCGTTCCGTAATCATACCGGAGTATCACCCATCGAATATCGTGAAATTCATGCTAAAATATGATGTAATAAAAAGACACCAAAGTAAAAACATGCATATAGGAAATTCGGGTAAGCAAAGATATAATTGAGATATCAAAAGTAAATAGGAGGAAATGAGATGAAATTTAAAAAAGTAATTTCTTTAATGTTATCTACAGTACTGGCCTTTACTTTGTTGTCTTGTGGGAAGACAGCGCAGGGAACAACCGATACAAGTGGATCAGTGAAGGATGCCACAGAGAGTACGGGGAGGGCACAGGAAGACTCAAAAGGTGGTGAGATTGATTATTATGGATTTGATCATGAGGTCCCGATAAAAGTAGGTTTTGCATGGGGGCAGGATTTTTCCTTCGCAGGTGGTGATGATGCCATGAATAATCCGTGGATGGATCTTTACCGTGAGCATAATATTATCCCGGAAATACTGTATGAAGTGGATTCGTCGCAGGCAGAAACCAAATTGTCAACAGCCATCATGTCAGGTAATTATCCGGATGTATTTATGATCAATGTTAATGAGTATAGCAAAATGGTGCAGTCAGGGGTAATTGCCGATATCACAGATTACCTGGATCAATATGCAACACCTGAGCTAATGGAGTATTTGACGGTTGATAATGGCTTGGTCCTGGAATCCCTATCCGTGGATGGAAGGATTTATGGTTTGCCGAAAATGGGTAATTCCTATGATTCCATGAAAGTAATGTTTATTCGGGAAGACTGGCTTAAGAACCTGAACCTGCAGATACCGACCACAATGGAAGAGCTGAAAGAAGTAGCCAGGGCATTTACCTTTGATGATCCGGATGGCAATGGTGTCAATGATACATATGGTCTTGCGCTTGATGGAGTCGATGTGATTACTGGTTCCATAGGTACTGCAACTGCTGTATTTGAAGGGTTTGGAGCATATCCGACAAGCCTGGCGTTTATTGAAAATGAAGGAGAAGTGGTTTGGGGTGGATCTCTTTCTGATGAAATGAAAGCAGGTTTAACGATACTTCAGGAGATGTATACAGAAGGTTCCATTGCAAGAGATTTTATTACTATGGACAGCAATTCGATTTTTGAAGAGGCAGGAGCCGGAAGGTGTGGAATCTTTTTTGCACCAATGTGGGGAGCGATGTCTGCGTCTTATAATACAGCAAAATTAGATCCCAATGCAATGTTTATTTCTGCACCGGTACCTGATGGATCAGGGACAGGTGAAAGTAAGGCATTATTTAAAAGTGGGTATGACACTATCTATGTAGTAAGCAGCAAATGTGAAAATCCGGAAGTTCTTATTAAACTTATGAATTTAAGTGTACAGAAACTATGCCATCCAGAGTCTGAAGAAGAGTTTATAAAATATACATCTTACCAAGGTGAAGGTGACTATGCTGTATGGAAAGTCTCGCTCACACCTACATTAGAGCCGCTGAAGAATTATGACAATTATTTAAAGATATCGAAGGCGTTGATAAGTGGTGATGAACAGGAACTGAACATGGAACAAAAGGGTAACTATACAGCCATAAAGGCCTATCTAGATATGCTGGAGGCCGGCGACTTTGATGCGGATGATCCAACATTCCAGGCAGGCAGTGGTCTTTATACTGTATTTGGAAATCCGCAGGGTTCTTATGCGGCACTGGAGACCCTCATTAAAGCAGATCGTTTCGTTTATACAGCATATAATACACTTCCTAATGAAAAAATGTCCGAAGTGGGGCCGACACTCAATAAAATGCTTGTCGAAACAATCGTCAAAATTATTACTGGTGATCCAGTTGAGAACTACGACAGTTTCCTGAGTTCGTGGAAAGCCATGGGCGGTGATGAAATAACGGCTGATGCGCAGGCATGGGTAGATTCAGTAAAGTAAGGAAACATATCAGGTAAGATAAGGCTGCTGTCCAAATATGATTGGCGACAGCAGCCTTTATAAATAAAAGGAAGGAATAAAATAATATGAAGGCAATGAAACAAAAAGGGACAAAAAAGAAGTCCCGGCAAAAAGGGGATCAATTTATGTTCCATCTAATGCTACTGTTGCCGGTACTTTTACTGTTTATTTATAATATTCTTCCAATTCCGGCGGGAATCTTAATGGCATTTCAGAATTTCCATCCGGGAAAAGGATTTTTTGGATCTCAATTTGTCGATTTTGAAAATTTCAGAAAGCTTTTTCTTCTGCCCGATACATTACCGGCTTTACGAAATACACTTGTCATAGCTATATGGAAGATATTTGGGAACCTTGTGATTCCGGTAGGATTTGCCTTGCTGCTTAATGAAATTAAAGTAAAATGGTTTACCAAAACAGTCCAGACAATCACCTATCTCCCTTATTTTTTATCATGGATTATTTTGGGAGGTATTTTGATTAAGTTTTTATCACCCGGCAGTGCTTCACAGGCCCCGGGATTCTTTAATAGTTTACTTGTTAATATAGGAATTTTAAAAGAGCCGGTCTACTTTTTAGGATCAAACAGTGCGTTTCGTCAAACAATGATTATCAGTGACATTTGGAAGAACTTTGGCTATAACACAATTATTTATCTGGCTGCGCTGACGAGTGTCGATCCGACGTTATATGAGGCGGCATCAGTGGATGGTGCCGGTAGAATAAGACAGACACTACATATCACAATCCCGGCAATTGCTCCATTTATTGCATTGATGACAATCCTTTCCATAGGCAATGTTTTGAGTGCGGGCTTTGATCAGATATTTAATCTGTACAGTCCGGCAGTGTATGAAAAAGGCGATATTATCGATACCCTGGTATATCGTCTGGGACTTGTGAATAAGCAGTATTCTCTTTCTGCTGCGGTAGGCTTGCTGAAGTCCGCTGTTTCATGTATCTTGGTACTGGTTGGATATAAATTAGCGGATAAATATGCCGGATATAAAGTTTGGTAGGGGGGGATTATATGTCGAATTGGAAAAAAACATCAATTTCCAGAAAAATATTTCTGATTTTTGACGTGGTTATAATATTGATTATTACTATAAGCTGCATCGTACCGATTATCAACTTATTTGCCTATTCATTTAGTTCTTCTTCTGCGATTATGGCAAATAAAGTTGGTCTAATACCAGTTGAATTTACAACAAAAGCATATAAATATGTCATGGCCAACAAGGACTTTTGGACTTCCGTTATCGTCAGTGGTAAAAGAGTTTTAATAGGGGTTCCTGTTAATCTTATTTTGACAATTATGGTAGCATATCCGCTTTCAAAAACGGAAGAGAGCTTTCGCTGCAGAAAATATTATGTGGCCTATATGCTTATTGTGATGTTGTTTAACGGCGGGCTTATGCCAACCTACTACGTCGTTGCCAAAACGCATCTGATTGATACGATATGGTCTTTGATTCTGCCTGGAGCGGTACCAATTTTTAACTGTATCGTCTTAATGAATTTCTTTCGGGGAATACCTTCTGAATTGGAGGAATCTGCACGGTTGGATGGTGCCAATCAATGGAAGATCATGACGGCTATTTATATGCCATTATCCAAACCATCGATTGCGACCATAACATTGTTCAGTCTGGTCGGTCATTGGAATTCCTGGTTCGATGGCTTGATTTATTCGAATTACACTCATAATTATCCGCTGCAATCTTATCTTCAGACAATTGTAACCTCGACGACAGAAATGCTGAATACCTCTGATCTAAAATCTATTATGGCACTGACAGGAGTAAATAGTACTAATTTGAAATCAGCACAAATTTTTATTGCGATTATACCACTTATGATCGTATATCCATTTTTACAGAAATATTTCACCAGTGGGCTGACGTTAGGGAGTGTAAAAGGATAGCCGGCTGCCAGGGAGGTGCTTGAAATGCTTTATCAATTTAATTATGACGAGAAAGCTCCGAGTCAATATGGGCATTTGAATTTAGGCGGCAGCAATGGCGAGATACAGATCGAAGTCAATAGCCGCTATCTCGTTAAAAATGGTCAGTGCTGGATTCCAATTATGGGGGAATTACATTATTCCAGGGTTTCTTGCTACAACTGGAAAACAGAACTGCTAAAAATGAAGGCTGGCGGGATTACGGTAGTTTCCACCTATATTATTTGGATTTATCACGAAGAAACCGAAGGAAACTATCATTTTCAAGGGAATAATGACCTTAAAAGATTTGTCAGGACAGTACAGGACTGCGGTATGCAAATGGTACTTCGCATCGGTCCATGGGTCCATGGGGAGGTAAGAAATGGCGGATTTCCGGACTGGCTATTGCATAAGGACTGTCATCTGCGTTCAAATGATCCGGCTTATTTGAAATATGTAAGGAACTTTTATGAGCAGATATATAAACAAGTCCAGGAGTTTTTATTCGATGAAGGGGGACCTGTATTCGGAATTCAGATAGAAAATGAACTGCCCGATAATGGGGAACATCTTCTGACGCTCAAAAAGCTTGCAATAGAAGTTGGATTAAAAGTACCTGTCTACACTGTGACGGGATGGAATGCCGAATATGGTGCCCAAATACCGGAATATGATGTGCTGCCCGTTTTTGGCGGTTATCCTGAGGCAACATGGGAAGGTCATATTCACGAACTAGAGCCATCGCACAATTATTTTTTTCAGTCTTCCAGAAATGACTCTGAGATCGGAAAGGATTTGCTTGAGGAGAAAGAAGGGCAGGATAATATTTTTCACATGCAATATGATCTTTATCCCTTTGCAACGTGTGAACTGGGCGGTGGCATGCAGGTCACTCACCACAGAAGACCAGTGATTTCAGGAGACGATGTGGCGGCACTGGCACTCGTCAAATTAGGCAGCGGCAATAATTTGCCCGGTTATTATATGTATCATGGAGGAACCAATGCCATTGGGGAAAATACGACATTACAGGAATCGAAAGCCAGTGGGTATCCTAATGATCTGCCGGTACGAAGTTATGATTTTCAGGCTCCGATAGGGGAATTTGGTCAGATTAGAGACCAGTACCGCAAGCTAAAGCAGCAGCATCTTTTTTTACAACATTTTGGTAATGAGCTTGGGAGAATGGATCCTTTTTTTCAGAGGACGTCAATTGAGAGCGTCTATGACAATACTTCCCTTAGATATAGCTTAAGGACAAATGGTAAGAGCGGCTATGTTTTCGTTAATAATTATCGAAGGCTGCATCAGCTGTCCGAATTCCAGAATGTCCGGTTCGAAGTTCCAATTGATGGGAAAATGCTGATATTCCCAGAAAACGGGATGAAAATTCCGGTGGGTTCTTATTTTATCCTGCCCTATCATTTGGACCTGGAAGGTGAAATGTTAGTGTATGCGACCGTTCAACTACTGGCGAGAGATAATAATACCTGGTTTTTCTTTGCGCTTGACGGAGTCACACCAGAATATATGTTTGCAAAACATAGATATGACCGGATTATCCCTGGTATCAACAGCATTTTTCAGATCAAAAAAGAGAATGGAGGTATGTTTAATATCGTGACTCTGACACAACGGCAGGCAGAACATTTTTATGAGCTTGAAGGTTCCTTTTATCTATCAGAAGGTGATCTGTATATGGAGGATGGAAAATTAGTTGTTTATCGCCAAAATGATTGCGATCTATCCTATTATCAGTGGGGAGGTACGAGCTTTATAAAGTATGAACAGACCGCTGCACCGGCGAAGATACGTGTTGCGGCAAAGCCATTAGAAAATATAGCTTTATATAGCAGCGGCTCTGAAGAAACCGAATTATCCGGTCCGGGTAAAATAGGGATGTGGGAAATCGCAGTAGATAAAGAAGAAAATAAGTCGTTGGAGGACATTTACATAAAAATTGATTATGCCGGTGATTTGGCGCAGATTTATGCCGATGGTATACTGGCAGCAGATGACTTTAATAAAGGGATTCCCTGGACGGTGAGTTTGAAAGCTCTAACCAGAATAGGGCAGAAACTGGAACTGCTTATCTGTGAAAAAAGAGGACATGAAATCTACTTAGAGAATAGCGATGTGCCAGGATTGGAACTTAAAAAAATTGAGGGGCTACCCCTATATTGTACAAGAAAGGATCATAGCTTAGACGATGAAGGAATATATTGATGCTTTACGTAAATATATAAGCAAGGATTATCGGGAAATGTACCGGGAAAAAGGAGGCGTATTTCCATATGGATTCTTGACGCCGGGTTCACCTTCTTACGGTGACGTGCTTTGGGATTGGGACTCCTACTTCGCAGATGTGGCCTTGAAACAGATTCTGATCGATGTCGGGGCTGACTTAGATGAAGCTGGGGTGTATGAAAAGGGGTGTATTTTGAACTTCTTTTCTTTTACTGACGGGGATGGCTATATGCCGATTTCGGTATCGCGAACATCAAGCCCCGGTGAATGGCGGCCGAAGAATATATATAAAGAAAATATGCATAAACCGATTTTAGCTCAGCACACTGCCTTTCTCGTGCGTTACGGAAATGAAGATATCGAGTGGCTTCGTCATGATTTCAGACAACTGCAGTATCATATTAACAATTATATTAATCATCATAAACATAAACCGACTGGCCTTTATTATTGGCAGACGGATAAGATGATCGGTGTCGATAATGATCCTTGTACTTTTTATCGTCCCAATGGATCCTCTGCATCTATTTATTTGAATTGCCTGATGGTCAAGGAATTAGAAGCAATGAATTATCTTTGTGAGAAGCTTGGGATATCGGAAGCAGGAAGCATTTATCAGGAAGAAAAAGATTGTCTGATTAAGGCTATACGGGAACATTGTTATGATGAGCGGGATGGCTTTTTCTATAATGTGGATATTAATTTGAGAAAGATAGATTTTGAAGAAGATCCGATGTATCACAGAGGAATGCCGCGGCATTGGGATTGTCTTATTCAGAGAATTGACGTCTGGTCTGGGTTTATGGCCTTGTGGTCTGGCGTTGCCACGAAGGAGCAGGCGGCAAGAGTGGTACAACGATATCGTGATCCAAAATCATTTAATTGTAGGGGCGGTATCCGAACGCTGTCTCCGCAAGAGAAAATGTATCGGATTTCTGCTTCGAATAATCCCTCCTGCTGGCTGGGGCCTGTTTGGGGAATTTCCAATTATATGACTTTCCGTGGGCTTGTAGAATATGGTTATTTAGAGGAGGCAAGGGAGCTTTGTGAAAAAACAATTACTCTGTTCGGGCATGATGTCATAAAGTATGGAGGTATGCATGAATATTATTCGCCCGACAGCGGTGAACCTATTCTGAACTTCGGCTTTCAGAACTGGAATATGCTGGTTCTGAATATGATTTATTGGTATGAGGGTAAGGAAGTTGTCAAAGAGTTTTAAAAATAAAAGTATCTATGGGATGAAAGAATGAAACCAATAAATGTTAGATTGCAAAATGGATATTCAGGGACAGGAGTAGAAAAAGATCCTGTGATTTGCTGGAAATATGGATTATGTGAAGGCGGGCATGTCCAGGCGGCATGTCAGATCCAAATTTATCAGGAGAAAGAATGTGTTTATGACAGTGGCATTGTAAATACGGACAGACAGAACCAGCATATCTGCAGCTTTATGCTGGAGTCTCATAAGATATACAAGGTTATCGTAAAGATCAAGGATGAGGCCGGAAGCTGGGCAGAAAGTGAGCCATATTCATTTCTGAGCGGTATCGTACAGGAAACAGATTGGAAAGCCAGCTGGATTTCCAATGGTACAGACTGTCCACATTATCTTGGCAAAACAGTGATTTTAGAGAAAAATATAAAATATGCCGCAATTTCTGCTGCAGGTGTGGGACAATACCAAATGAAAATTAATGGCCGGCAGCCGGACGACAGTGTTCTGAATGGCTCCTGGACAGATTATCGGAAACATATTCATTATCAGACATATGATATTTCATCGCTTTTAAGAGAAAAGAATGAAATTCTTATCGAGGTGGGGAATGGATGGTACTGCAATAAAAAGGAGGATTCCAGACATTTTTATACTAAAAATATGGGATACGAGCCATTCAGCACTTGTTTGGCAGCAATTGCGTTAATGACTGTTGTCTATGAGGATGGGGAAGAAATTCACTTTGGGACAGGTGCTGACTGGTGGTACAGTGTCAGTGAGACTACATACACCAATATCTATGGTTCAGAAGATTATGATGCTCGAAAAGAGGGTAGGAAAGAGAAGGCCTACTGTATTACACTTGGAGAAGATAAAGCACCTTGTGGGAAACTGATTCCAATGCTCTATCCTCCGGTAAGAGTAAAAAAAGTCTATCAGGGGATTTTTCTGAAAGAATTACAAGATGGAAGCAGACTCTATGATTTAGGGCAAAACATGTCCGGTTTATTCGAAATAGCAGTCAGCGGCAAACGGGGGACAAAGGTAACGATATTTCCGGTGGAAAAGTTGGATATTTTGGGGCGGCCATGGAAGACGGTTGATAGCTGGTGCTGCTATACGCTCAAAGGTGAGGGGGTAGAGAAGTGGAAGCCCAAATTCACTTATGGTGCCGGGAGATATGTGTCTGTAGCAGTAGATTCCCAAAGTAAAGAGCAGGATTTTCCAAAGATATATGGAATTACCGGGTACTTTATAACAAGCTCCGCAAGAGATATCAGCACTTTTTACTGCTCTGATTATCGATATATGCAGATACATGATTTAGTGTTAAGGGCCATAGAGAGTAATTTGAATCATGTACACACTGATTGCCCAACGATAGAAAAATTAGGATGGCAGGAAGCAAATCATTTGATGGCACCGTCGATCTTCTATACAAAAGAAGCAGAGACATTATGGGAAAAAATAAGCGTCGATCAAAGGGACAGTCAGTATGAAGAGGCAAAATACGATACGGATGCAGGAGCTTTTCCACATAAATATGGACCGGGATTGCTTCCAAGCATTGCGCCTGTCTATGGACGCTTTCTCTTTGATGGAGGAGAAGGAAGTTTTTGGGATATAGTACCGTGGGGAAGCAGCATCCTGCTTGGCGCTTATGAGCAATATTGCTTTACCGGAAATAAGGAAATTCTTCAAAGTAATTATGAAACGGCAAAAAAATATGTAGTATATCTATACCATAAATATCTGGAATATCCCAATATTTATAATAAACCGGCTCATCTTCATTTTCTAAGCCATGGTCTAGGTGATTGGGGAATTCGTCAGAATCGGGGAGAATCAAGAGAAAATATCGAAACAGCATATTTATATCGTGATCTTATGATTCTTGTAGAGACTGCAGGATGGCTTGATATTAAGAAGGATCAGGAATACTATAAAAGAATAGCAGAGGAAATTTTGGATGCTTATAATCGGGAACTTCTGATCTGGAATCCTTTAACTGGGGAATGGGCATATGACTCATATGACAAAACAGGAATTGCACCGACACAAGCGACACAGGCAATTCCACTGCAGTTTGGAATGGTGCCGGAGGATAAAGAGGAATCGGTAAAGAGAAGTTTTTTGTTCACCTGTAAAGAAAAGAAGCTGGAAACCGGGGAAATTGGTCTGCCATATATTTTACGAACTCTGGGTGAATTGGGACAGGTCGATCTGGTACAGAGCATGATTTTTCAAAAGTACCATCCCAGCTATTATCGCTTTATAGATATGGGGGAAACCACACTTCCGGAATTTTGGAGAGATGATTCAAGAAGTAGAAATCATGACATGATGGGAGCTATATTGGAATGGCTCTACCGTTATCTTGCCGGTATTTCATCGGAAGATGGGTATCGTAATATTAAGATTGCCCCCATTCTTCCGCATGGGATTGACTGCATAAAATGCATATATGAGGCAGTGACAGGAACCATCGAAGTCAATGTATTTCGGGAAGAGACATTACGAATGGAAGTGTGTATACCTCCCAATACAACAGGAGAAATATGGATGGGTAAAGAACGGCTTGAGATACAAGGTGGGAAGGTTTATAAACTGTCAGGAAAGGGGGAAATGAATCTTTGAAATTAGAATACTGGCATATTAAATACTTGCAGGATCAGACCACCGGTTATTATTACCATGGTTATAATAATATCACAAAAAACCATATGTCAGAAATTTATTAGGCGAGAGCAAATGCGTGGGCAGCATACACTATGTCTAAAGTAGGCCACATTTTGCCGGAATGCTATTTATATCCATCCCAGGTGCGCTCGGCGCTGTTCCATTTTAAGGAACAGCCCATATGCGGACAGCGTCGCTTGGTCGGAACCAGAATTCCCGCCGCGGCATTCAGACCATTGATGAATAGCTGTAGCTTTAAGATGCTTCTGGACGGTGAGAATAGATCGGCGTAATCATTTTGACGGCCGCAGATCAGATCGGTTAAAAGCCAGGCGGCCACCATCGATGAGGTCATACCCCATTTATTAAAGCCGGTTGCGACATAGAGACCCTCCGTATTGTTTGAATAGCGCTCGATATAAGGGATATCATCAAGTGTCATACAATCCTGAGTGGCCCAGGCCCGAACTTCCTTAGCCTGCTGGTAGTTTTGGCGGTAAATTTCCGCAGTACCTTCCAATTGCCGCCGGAGCAGCCGGTTCGATGATCGCCGCCGCCGATGATTAGTATATCCTTGTAATTTCGAAAGGACAGACCATCCTTTATTTCCTCCAGGTGCATTCCATGGACATCCTGCGCATTTTCAAGGACAATTGCGTAAGAGCGATGCTGATACATTTTAAGAAAGTAGCTGCCATGCTTATTTAGAAAAGGAAAATATGACGCTATAATGATATTATCGGCCATGATCTTACCGGAATCGGTAATGGCCGTATTTTTGCCCAGTTCACGGACATAGGTATGTTCATAAATTCTTAAATCCCGGGCTATTTCATAAAGGAATTTCAATGGATGAAATTGTGCCTGATCCATAATACGTACGGCACCGGCGATGTCCACAGGCAGTGGTGCTGTTTAAAGAAAACGGGCATGATAATTGAGTTTCTCCATCGCATGGACCTCGGCTTCGATTGCTTTGCGGTCGGTTCGGGAGTAGATAGAGGCACTTTTGTTTTCAAAATCACAATCAATTGTCTGGCAGAGCTCACGGTAGGTATCAAGCGCCTGCTGGTTAGTATGCAGATATAAGCAGTAAAACAACGTAACCGTCCGTGCCTGGGTAACGCCATAAGCAATCACATCCGGATCACTGTTAAATACGGATATCAAAACCGGTGAAAACAAATAAATCAGGATACCCACTACTTCTGCCATGGTGATAGAGCAGATAATACCAAAACGGGCACCTTTTTGGGCGCGGTCATACTGCTTTGCTCCCAGGTTCTGGCTGATAAAGGTGGTCAATGCCATGGAAAAACAGGTAATCGGTAGAAAGCCAAAGCCTTCAATCTTGGAATAAGCCCCACAACCGGCTACTGCCAGTTTACCGAAAGCATTGATATTGGACTGTACTACTACATTTGCCAGGGCAATAATGGAATTCTGCAATCCTGACGGCAGTCCGTTTTGTATGATTTGCTTCAGTATAGGAATATCAAATCTGATCTTCTTAATTATGATACGATACTCCTCTTTTACCCTCAACAGACGAATAAAGCATAGTATCGCACTGGTAAATTGAGAGATAACCGTAGCCAGGGCCGCTGAACCGACTCCCCAGCCTAATACTGCAACAAACAGCAAATCCAATACAATATTTACAACAGAGGAAATGATCAAATAAATAAGCGGATGCCTGCTGTCACCAACGGACTGCAGTATCCCCACAAAAATGTTGTAGAGCACAAATGCAAGAGAACCGCAGAAATAAATCCTGAAGTACAGGATAGAATTGGGCAGTACATCCTGCGGCGTTCCCATCCAGCTTAAAATCTTAGGTGTAAACAATATCCCGATAATCGTTAATGCCACTCCGGCAACAATCCCAATAGCCACCGTAGTATGAACTGCGGTGCTGACACTTTTCTTATCCCTTGCACCATAATATCTGGCAACCACCACACCGGCACCCATTGATATTCCACTGAAGAAACCAACCATTAAAAAAATAAGGCTGCCGGAGGAACTTACGGCTGCCAAAGCGTCACTGCCTATAAAATTCCCTACGATCAGAGAATCTGAAACATTATATAATTGTTGAAAGAGATTTCCCAAAAACAGCGGAAATGCAAATGTAATTATTTTTTTCCAGATTACCCCTTCGGTAAGTAAGGTGGAGGACCGCTTCGTTTGTATCATCTGTAAATTCCTTCTCTATTTATGATATCAGCAGCTATTTCATTGCTTCTACTGTAAATTCGTCCTTTTCGCCATCAAAGAACTTATCCAACACTTTCTGGAATACCGGATCATCACTAACAAAAGAAAATAGCGTCATTGATGATTTCAGCTTCATATCATCCGGATATCCCATAACATCACCGGCATCATTAGATGTCAGCTGTAACAAAACATTTGATATTTCAATCAACCTTGGTCCAAGCACCGGATGTTTCATATACTCCCGGGCTTCTTCCTTATC
>Ga0153942_1000337_pt1 | contig 17770 bp, 16 predicted proteins | sample TSNJ026MetaG_FD_104731 | JGI IMG/M metagenome (GOLD analysis project Ga0153942, IMG submission 104731) | Attine ant fungus gardens microbial communities from New Jersey, USA - TSNJ026 MetaG | ecosystem: Host-associated > Fungi > Mycelium > Unclassified | place: USA: New Jersey, Brendan T. Byrne... | reverse complement strand
CGGAAATTCGGTGTTGGATTCCATTTTGACAGCAAAAGGATTTACTGTACCCAGAACAATATTAATTTTACCTGTGTTGCAGATGGGAAAATGATAGATTTTATTGAAGTTATGGATATCTGCACGATATTTGGAAATGCCCTGAATAATGCCATAGAAGGCTGTATTTGCGTAAAATCTTTCAGTCCTTTGGAAAAGGAAGAAAAGCGAGCCTGTTTATACTGAGTAAGACCATTTGTATCATTGATGCCTTAACGGATGACCGATCTATATAATTATGCGAGGTTGCCGCTATGCAGCCTCGTCATTCACTTCCTCAGGTTCTGTAGTTTGCCAACACCTACAAGAGGAACATAACAAGAAAAACGCACGAAAGGAAGATGGAGTTTTAAATGTTTCATGACCCCATTGATGCCTTTCGCAGAAAGGCGGATTAAGGGCGAAAAATGAGGCGAAATCGGCGGAAAAAGTGCACGATTTTGGCCTCTTTTTTTGACCGTCTCCACTGATAACGGAGGGGATTAGGGGATATGATAAAAAAATTGGATGTGAAAAAGTAAAAACAGGGGTGGTGTTTAATGTATGAAAATTTGAGTTATATTGTTAATGCCAACTTCAAATGACTAAATATAGATTTGCGTGCATGTCTCTGGATTGCCCTGTATACTGTCATATAGTATACAGAAAGGAAAAGTTCCAGAGACGCTTTCCGGCAAGAACGCTCATCTCTGGAACCCCATGATTTTCATCATGTTCATTTTATCAAATTATGGTCTAAGCTACAATGCCAAAGATGATATTTTTATGTGTGAGTAAAGAAGCTATTGCCATCTGCCCTTGCTGCGGACATCCGTTAGCTTACCGCGATTGTTTTTTGCAAGTACTTTTTGAAGAAAGTTGCATCTCCATTTTGGAGAAAGTTGCAGAGGCATTTTGAGTAAATGAAGGTATTATTAAATTGCTTTAAGAGATAACAATAATCGAATTTAAACAATGCAAAACAGAAAAGAACAATAATAATATTAAACGTTCGGATTGACACAGTATTAATCGTTATGGTATTCTACCTTATATTGGTTTTTCGTCTCTATTTGTCGTAAACAGTTAGGAAGGAGCCGGTACAATGGGAAATACAAATAACGAAAACAGATGGGTTTCTATGACTGAAATATGCGAGTACCTTGGCATTAGTCGTGATACGGCTATAGGGGGTGGTCATAAACCCCCTCTTTATGGTCAAACGCACCTATGTTAAAAATGGCAGTTTTATTGCAGGATATAATGCCCAGTTTATGGAAAAAAACAAATACGGATTAATCGTTTATGCATATATTTCCAATAAAAATCCTGATTCTGCTGCATTTCTGGATATCATAGATGATTTAGCTGACAAATATCATCCAAAATACATAACCATGGACACGGGATATGGGTCACCAGAGATTTTAGAAAAGCTTGGGAAACGTGGGATAACCCCTGTGGTTAAAACATTAAAAAATGAGAACGCCGCCAAAAAAATAACCAATAATAGCTTTTGCCTGTCAGAAAGCGAAGATTATTTGATTTGTCCAGAAGGCCAAAGAATGAATTTCATAAGAATAACACCAAAAGGAAACCATACATACAAAGCCGGCCATTGTGAGCTGTGCGAAAGGAAAAAAGAATGTACACCAAAAAGCAATGCAAAATCTGTCACCATCAATCTTAATGAATTCAAGTTATTAAAACAGGCAAAAGAAATGATGGAAAGTGAAAAAGGAAACGAGTTATACTCACACAGAGGCAATAAATGCAATGTCTCACAAGGATAACCCTTTGCTTGGCGATAGTGTATGTGAAATGGTTGGAAACCAGATTTCAGCTATTATAGAGAATTCGCAGAAACTTGTTGAAGTATATAGGTTATATGAACATGGACGAATAGTGCCAGCTTCCAATAAGGCCTTCGAGGCTTTTTCGTCAATGAAGCCGCAATTGATGCATAGATATTCCGGCGCTTTTCGCAAAGAAATGTATTATAGAATACGACAGATATCTAACAGTGCTTTGTTTCCGCTTGAAAGAAAAGAATTATTTCATATACCATACAAGAAGAATTATCTGGTAGGGACGGAAAGATATAGTATGCCAGGCCATCCATGTTTGTATTTAGCTTCTCAGGCAGAGCTAGGATGGTTTGAATGTAGAAAACCGGAGAAGTTTGTAATAGCTATATTTTCTATACCGCAGGATAAGGATAATTATCTAAAATACATTGATTTTTCAGAGAAATTGATGCCATTGAAACACAGCTTTTTCTGTTGGTTCCATAATGAAACAGATAAGAAAAATATCAGCCATTATTTTCTGAAATATATTTGTACTTATCCTCTTAGAGCAGCATGCTCTGCTATAGTGGAACATCCGGAAGGAAGATTTTTCGAAGAGTATATTATGCCACAGCTACTTTTGCAGTGGGTATTAAATGATGAAGATATTGATGGAATTCGTTATGAGTCTTGTTCGAAATCAGATGAGGTGAAATCCTTTGGTGGGCACAATATAGTTTTAGTGACAAAAGAATTTGATGCTGATGGTTATGATATAAAACTTAGAGACTGTATCAAAATAGGACTACCAAGTGCATTTGATATAAATAAGGTTACTTGTGATTCTCGTATTGGAGATTCATTAGTAGGAAAAAATATAAAAGAAGAACCTTTCTATTGGAATATGGATAGCATTTCATTAGATTTTCAAAAAATCTGAGTACTTATATTGATGCACATAACAGTGGATAGGTATTTGAACGCAGATTGCACAGGTGCTTTGATTTTTGATTATGTAATTGCTTGCGAAATTTACAAGTGCTGTTATAGAAAAGAGGAGGTCTGAATTATGGCAGTTGTGCAAGATGCTTATGATATCCCGCTTGATATCATGACAAAAATGTTGACGGGTGAATACAGACGAATAGGAAGTGTAGTCCGTTATGCGGTAGGGCCTAATAAAGGTCAAATCGTGAAGCATTTAAAACCTGTTAAGCTGGAAGTGGCTGAACAGACAAAAGGCATAGGGGCAAAAGCACTACAGTTTGCAAAGAACAATAAAAGGACTTTGGTTGTTGCTGGTATTGGGGCTGGAGTTGCAGCAGCTGGCGCGGGAGTTTATTATAAAAACAAGACTAAAGAAACAAGGGTAGTAACGGAGTTCCGCGCAGCACTAAAAGCATACATAGATGCTATACGTAAGGGAAAATTGGATATTGAGATAATCAATAATTTGATGAACATTTTGGAAGAACTAAAGAAAAATAAAGTTTATGAGAAAATTAGTATTCAGCTCACAACGGAAGAGTTGGAAGTACTTGTAAACCGAATTTATGAATATACAATAAAATTGGCAAATGATAATTCTGTTGAATTATCGGATGAAGAACTTACCGTCGAAAAAGATAAAGGTACTATAATTAATCTTCTGAGCTATCTTAAAGCACAAAAGAGGATTTTTGAAACTGCTGCTTAGTGGTAATGAACAGTTTTTACTTCCAAGTACAAGCTATATTTACCAACAGAAGAAGAGTTGCGTATAGAAAACGAAGCGCAAAAAAGAATATTCTATTTTCAACAACAGGAAAAAGAGGATGGTAAAGTGTATTATGACAAGCATATAAGGGCGAATTCAAAGAATCTAAACGTGACGGCTTATTGTAGGAGAGGAACAATATTTTTTATTAAGGGCTGTACATAGTGATATGTACAAATTAAATAATGGAAGAGGAAACTATTATGGAGAGTGGATATCAGTTTGTTGGCGATGTTTTGACAAATAAATATAGAATACCAAAATATCAAAGAGGCTATCGTTGGACCGAAGAAAATGTCAAAAAGTTATTAAAAGATATTTATGAAGATAGATTGTATAAACACAAAGAAAATGAGAAGATTAATGAAAATAATGCTTATAAAAAATTTTGGACCATTGCTTTTGAGGAAAACGATGAAGAAGATTATGAAAAACCAAAGTCCTCCTATTGCATTCAACCTTTAGTTGTAATGAAAGCTAAAAATGAAGATTTCTATGATATTATTGATGGTCAACAACGATTGACAACAATAGCAATTATTCGTGCTGCTTTAAATAGAAGAGGGGAGTTAAGGAACATAGAACATTCTAAAATTTCTTATGAATCAAGACCAACAAGCAGTGAATTTCTTAAATATTTATATAATCCTGAAGTTAAACCACAAGGTAATAATATAGATTATGACTATATGCAACAGGCGTTTGATGTTTCTCAAGAGTATTTTAATGAACTGTTAGAAAATCAATTTTCTAATATCGAAATCAGCAGAAAGTATGCGAGTTACCTGGATGATGTTCTTTGTAAAAATACTCAGTTTATTTGGTATGAAGTTGCTGGTGCTGAACCACAAAAGGTATTTGCCAACTTTAATACGGGCAAAATTGAGCTAACTAATGCTGAATTAATAAAAGCTCTTTTTATGAATCCAGCTAATTATAGCGCTACTAATATTAAGGACAAACAAATTGTTATATCAGAAAAGTGGGATGAAATTGAAAACAAGCTACATGAGGCTGATTTCTGGGCTTTTGTTCCACACCCAAACCAGTATGAATTAAATTCAGCGCAATATAGCACACGTATTGATATTATTTTTGATTTTCTCGTTATGGACATTTGGATTGAAAGCAATTGTTGTGATATAGAAAGTTATATCAACTATCGTAAAAGGCAATCCTCTAAAAAATATATATTTAATGAGATAGAAGCTTGGATGAATAATAAACTTAATGCATCAGCCAACAAAGAGGAAGTTATTGATGATTGCTGGCGTAGAGTTGGAAAAATATTCTCTGGTTTAAAGGAACTTTATTCTGGGGATAGTAAAATTTATAATATAGTAGGACTATATATAAATTTGTGTAATAGAGAAAAAGGAAATGTTGATGAGTATGTTTATGATAATAATGATTTACATTTACATGTTTATAATGAGCTTAATAATGTCTTAAAAATGCCAAGAAATAAAAGAATATGTAGAATAAAAGAAATTATAAGAGAAGAAGTATTTAAAGACAAGGTATCTGTTAAAAAAACGATTAAAAACATCAAGTATAATGACAATAAGAGTGAAACTTCTGATATTATTAAGATTTTATTGATATATAATATTGCGTTGCTTTCTACATCTAAAGGAACTGGTGAACGATTTAATTTTCTTGCAAATGCTAGAAACAAGTGGGAACGAGAGCATATATTCGCTAACAGCGTCAAGCTTGATGCGGATACCATGAAACGCAATGTTGCTTTAGAAATACTTTCTGAAGACGACTACATCAACTATGTAAAGTATATATTTGATATCGAATTCCCTATTGAATTTAACTATGAAAATAGCAAATATCAATTAGATATATCCTCGGATTCTATAAATGATGTAGCTATTGACAATTTTATTGCAGCAAATCCAGTAAAAAACGGAAGTGGACAAAATGAGATGCTTGCCCGTGCGTTGAGAACAAAAAAAAGAGCAAAGGAATTACTTGAATCCTATTGCAATATTAATAATATTGAGCAAATATTAGCTGAAGAATCCTATGATTTAAAAAAACTGCTCGCATATAAATATCTTAGTAGCTTTGAAGGGAAATTTCATTTTTTAGAAAATATAGATTTTAAATTTAGTAAAAACTATGAAACAATTATAAAAAATGCGACATCTGAAGATATTGAATTTGAGTCACTCGAGTTTACATACACGTTGAATGATTATAATGATAACAAGATCAATTGGTACGATTGGCTTTGTCAGCAAGGGCAAGAGGAAAATAAAACTAATTATGATGATTTATTAGAAAAAATACGTAGTACTTATCGAAACAAGCTTGAAAACACAATATATAGCAAAACAAATAATAACACAGAATTGAAAGACTGTTCATCTATATTTGATAAAAGTAATAATAAGTTCATTTTTGCTTCACTAAAGCTTAGTGAGATCACCCTTTTAAATAGGATTGATACATTTTTTGAAGATAGTTTACCTAGTTTGCTTCAGGACAATTGCATGGGGAATATGACCCTTTTAACTGGCAATAAGGAAAGAGGCGGCATTCAAAATGATAAAGACAGTAGTAGCCAAAATCAATCAGTTAGAGATAAACCATATAGTCAAAAGAAAGAGATGATTTACAATTTTTATAAGGAGGGGCAATTTATACCTCTTGGCACGTTATTTGTATTTACCGACCTATATACCAAAGGTACAAATGCGGCTAGTTTTTGGTTGCCAGATAGTAGATTGAAATATCTCAAGGATATGGTTGAAACTATTTCGAGTTTTCTAGGAGAAAAGGAGGGAGACAAGGAATGAGTGAAGAAATAAACACATTGATTAAATTGCTTACGAAATATGAAGTTCGCATTCCGATTATACAAAGGGATTATGCGCAGGGCAGAGATAATGAAAAATCTAATGGAGTAAGAAAAAATCTTATAAAAGATATCAAAACTTGCCTTGATGAGGGTGGTAAACCAATAGATTTTAACTTTGTTTATGGTACTGTTGCAGATGGTGTTTTTTATCCAGTAGATGGACAACAGCGTTTAACAACTCTATACTTATTACATTGGTTTTTGGCTTGTAATTGTGATGGATTTGATAGTTTTATAACGTTAAAAAGTTTTAGTTATATGACCAGAAATTCTGCTTCGGAATTTTTTGCGTTATTAAAGAATCCTAATGATGAGTTAAGGAGTCTTGTGAAAGAAAGCAAAAATCTTAGAAAAGATATAGAAAACTGTTCTTGGTTTCAAGTGGAATGGGGTTATGATCCGACGGTTGACGCGGCATTAACGTTTCTCAATGATTTGTCTAAGATTATGGATTTTAGAAATAACGCAACACTATACTACAAAAGATTGGAAAACAATGCAATCAATTTTACTCATTTAATAGAAAATGGCGATGGGGCAGAAATTAAGGCTGCCAAAAGTTATATTAGAATGAATGCTCGTGGAAAAGCGCTTGAACCATTTGAAAATCTTAAGGCGATGATTGATAGTATTGATGGTAAATTACATACAGAATTGGGTTTTACAAAGAGATATGATAGTGAGTATATTGATACTTTGTATAGTAATTGTAGCGATTTCGCCCTCGAAATAAAAACAGCAAAGATCAATAGGGAAAGCTTAAACTACCTAAAGAATATATATAATTTGAATTGTCAGTTGAAAGGAAAAGATACACTAAGCGATGAGGCTAAGTTTATAAGCGAGATATATGACTATAGTCAGAAAAATCTAAGTGATGAGGAGAAGGGTTTTTTTAATGATTATTTTGGTATGATAATAGCTGTTTTTGATTATTTCAAAAACGAGCCTAATGACACGGTTATAAAAAATGTATTAGAAGACAAAGACATATCTCATGCAAGTGACAATAAGTCTATCGTCGCTGCAGTATTATATATTTATTATTTTTACAAAAGTAATAGTACTGTTTTAGCAAAGGAACAATTTGAAAAATATAATTACGTATTATACAATTTAAATCTTGCTGAATGGTCTGCAGAGTATTTGGAAAGTATAGACAATTTTGCTAACGCTGTTGCAAAGAGTGGAGATGTATTCGATTACTTCTATAATACAGATTTGACTGATATACGAAATACTTGTATAGGTGTTTTAGAAGATATAGTCGTTCGTATAAAAGAGCAAAAAATAAAGGTGAATATTATAAAATCAAAGGGATTATCATGGAATTATTTTGATGAGTTAGAAAAGCAATCAGGAGTGAGAAAAATACAGTATTTACTTTACCTATCGGGTTATTGGGGTGATTTAGGTGATTATAAAAAGTTATCAATGTACATCAATATTGCAAAAGCATATTTAAATTTAACAAACAGAGATTTAGAATGGCGAAAAATCTTTGCAATTGCAGCACATTTAGATTGTAAAAATGAGTTAATGTCACAGAAAAACATCAATGAAAATTGTGGTAGTAAACATATTTGGCATGATAAATTCCTCTTTTGGAATGATGAGGAAGATGAAAATTTATCAACTTCAAAGCCACAACTAGAGGTAATAAAAATAGCGTATGATGAAAAAAAAATAATCGATAATTTAATAATTATAATATTATCTAACGGTTCGGAGTATGATAATTGTTGGTTGAAGTATGCAATAAAATATAATTGTAAAGAACTATTAGATAAAGAATTGATATGGGATTCTGACAATGGCATTGTAAAATTGAAAGATTATGGAAATTACCGATATGATATGTATATAATGTGTATTATTAATGGAAAACAATATGGTTTAAAGAATTTAACTGAAACAGCTAAATCACAATATGAATTTGATAATAATTCAAAATATACGCATAGCGATGGAATAATATCATTTACTACTGGTGATAGAAAATTTATTATGAGATTAAATATTCCGATTTCTATAACAAAAATTAATGAGAATTATGACCAAAATAAATGTTTGTATTTTTATGATATGAAAAAGTACTGCTATAAAATTTATATGGTGAATTCGCCTTATGAATTTAAGAATACTAATTATGATATATCTACTGAATTACAGGAACAAAAAGTTGAATATAATAAGCAATTAACTATTTTGAAGGATTATAAAGCGGACAATTATTTAGAAATTAAAGAAGGGAAAAAACAGGAGTGGCAACAAGATGGACGCAGTTCAATTTGGAAAAAAGAAATTATCCAAATTTGTTTTAATGGAAATTTTTCATGCGAGCAACTTAAACTGTACGTTGATTAAGTCGAAAATGTACTAGACAAAAAGCTTTGCGTTCGTGGAAACAATCGGACGCAGAGAGTCTGTATGAATATGCGAAAGACCCTCGTGTTGGCCTCATTGCTGGCCAGTTCACACCAGCGTAGAGAATAGCCGCGACATTATCCTGGAGGTGCTATCAGCGGCGGAAACCTATGCTGTGACTGGCAAAGGCGATGATGCCGCCATTGGCAGCTTTGGGCTGAAGATTGGCGGGAACAGTAATCTTGGTATTCCCGAAAAAGAGGGGGAAATCGGCTATTGCTATTGGATTGCCGTGCCATATTGGGGTCAGGGATATATTCCAGAGGCAACGAGGGAGCTGATGCGCCACGGTTTTGAGGATCTTGGCCTTATGGATATCTGGTGCGGATATTTTGACGACAACGAAAAGTCCAGGCGGGTAGGCGAAAAGTGCGGCTTTCAGTATGTGCATATAGAGGAAAAATACTGGCCGCTGATCGGCGAAACAAAAACACAGCACGTCACCCTTATGACAAAAGAAGAGTGGATACAGCGGAATGAGCAATAATCTAATGCAAAACCTAGAAAGACTTCATACAACAGAACTGGGCATTCAGCGAATCAGGAAAAATCCAGACCTGTCAGTCGAGGATGTTGTCCTTTAGTGCAAGCAGAAAATCCAAAGTGCTGATGACATCGTTAGAAGAGGCAAGAACTGGTATGTATATGTGGATAATGCCACAATCACGGTGAATGCCCATAGCTTCACCATAATTACCGCGCACAAGGGAATTGTCGGTGTATCAGTACCTTGCGATGAGCCCACAAAGCAGTCATACACAAAAGAAGAATTGCAGGAAGCGCTACGGGCAATTGATTCCACTATCCGCAAGTACGAAAAGGTGCAGCCCAAATTGGGAGAGGGGACCTCTTCACACACACTGCTGGTGCGTCGGGTCAAGGCGCTACAGATAGCAGCCACGCTGATTCAGAGGGAACTGAAACAGGGAGTAGTAGCTTCCGCTTAACACCTGATAATTTGAGGAGACACAAATATGGCAAATAAAAAGAAATATGAGGTTACCATCCGCAGTTCTGCAGCTGAATATCTAACTTATGTAGCCGCAACCGGTGATAATGGAGAAAGCTTTGAAATGCGATATGAAAATGAAAACATATGGTTTACACAAAAAATGATGTCGGTGCTGTATGATGTGACGGTTGCTGCGATTAATCAGCATATTAAAAGAATCTTTGATGATGGAGAATTGTCATCGGCAGCAGTTATTAAGGAATACTTAATAACTGCTGCTGATGGTAAGAATTACAAGACCAAGCATTATGATCTCCAGATGATAATAGCGGTTGGATTCAAAGTTAATAACGAACGTGCTGTACAATTTCGTAAATGGGCGGGGCAAATTGTCAAGGATTACACTGTACAAGGCTGGACAATGGATGTAGAAAGACTTAAGAAAGGACATTTGTTCACGGATGAATATTTTGACCGTCAGCTGCAGTACATCCGAGAAATACGCCTTTCAGAACGAAAATTCTATCAGAAAGTAACTGACATCTACGCAACGGCATTTGATTATGACAAAGATTCAAAAACAACACGAGACTTTTTTAAATTAGTTCAAAATAAGCTCCATTATGCTGTTCATAGGCATACTGCCGCCGAATTAATAGCTGAACGAGCCAATGCTGAAAAAGAAAATATGGGTCTTACAACTTGGGAGGCTGCACCACATGGTAAGATCATAAAGGCTGATGTTTCGGTTGCCAAAAATTATCTAAATGAAGAAGAGATGAATTATCTCGAACGCATTGTTTCCATCTATCTTGACTTTGCAGAGCTACAAGCTGAGCGAAGGATACCGATGTCAATGGCAGATTGGGCCAAACGGCTTGATGGCTTTTTGGAGTTTAACGGTAACGAAATATTAATCGGTCCGGGGAAAATATCGCATGAGATGGCAAAACTTCATGCGGAAACAGAATATGAAAAATATCGTATTGTTCAGGATCGACTTTTTGAAAGTGACTTTGACCGTTTCATAGTACTGGAAGAGTCAGTGGATGAGTTGAACAGGAGATAGAAGTTTACTGCATCTGAAGTGTATATTTGAAAGCGAATGTTTTGAAAAAACATATAAAAGATCACTTTAAACTTTTATGTAGCTTTACACATACGCGGGGAAAGGTACCCGAATCTGATGGCATTGTTAAAGATGCAACCAGTGTTGCAAATATGAGCATAGATGGAGAAAACTATTTTTAAAATTTGCCTAATTATTTAAATATTACAATATCATATATTCAGTTTTGTGGTCATTGGCTTTTAGTGATTTATATAGTGATATATGGAATAATCCCGAATTCAAAGTACTCTTTAGTGTAATATGATTTGGTGATTGATTATTGTGATAGCTTCTTTCAGAGATGACATATTAGCTGATAATTAAACTTGTAGAAGAAGAGGAAAAAAGACTCAAGTGGAAATTGGAGCACAGAAAAAAATATTCTATTTTAGCAACTGATTCTTTGTAAAGTTTTTAAGTATACGATACCAGCATCGATTTATAGTGGCAATATATATGCTTACAACCTGTAAGAGCAGTTGGAAACGCTCAACACCGTTGAGTGTTTCATGAAAATTGCCAGTCGGTGACTGGTGAATTGAGTTGAATCAACTATATTACAAATATAGTTAATTGTTAATAGCAAAGGAGAGTGATCATTATGTCAGCAGCAGAGTCACATGTAATAAGTGAAAAGAATGAAGATGCTTCTGAGTTAGGACTGTATAGATTGTTAGGGGAAGGATACAAGGCAATGCAGGAAGGCAGGATAACACCGCTGGATGAAATAATAAAGAAAATAGAAATAGGAGATGATAATGATGAATTGGAAGACTTGCCGGTTAGGGTCTTGGCATCATATGCAAATCCGCAATTAAGACAATTGGAAGAAGGGGCATTTGAACATGCGGTGGTAGAAAAGCATGGTAAGGGCTGATACGAATATGATGATTTATTTACTTGCAGAAGTATCGAAGACAAGCAATGCTTCACCTTTTTCTTCTGCCGTTAATTCGGTCAGCAATGTGAGCGATACTATACAGAGTTTATGGTGGTTTGCTGTAGTTATATTCACTACATTTGTCCTCATATTCGCTCTTTTTTCAATTCGGAGAAAGACGAACAAGTATACAAGGACGCAGATTGATGTGTTAATTAAAAATGGAAAGTATATTCCGGGTATCTTTGTTGAGTTAAATGAAAGCAAAGAAGTGCTGCGGTATTTCATATACAGCAGGAAGTGGAAAAAACGGCTGATTAAAGGTTTCAATTTTGTGTATGACAATGCTTATGGAGATATTCTAAGATGGGCTTACGATGATCCGTCTGCCTGTTTCCATCTGAACAAGACTGCCACGCTTGATAAAATTGAGAAGACAGTAGCGTCAGCTCTTAGTTTACATAGTACATTCAGAAACGAAAGGGTGGAGCTTAGAACAGACTATAGTGAGTCGCGGTATCTTTTTAAAATGCTGTACTATCCTTATACAGAGACGTTGGGAGCTATACAACAGTATATTAAAGCGGCTAATGGGAAATATCTTGTAGTTACTGGCAGTGCAGGGAATGGTAAGACAAATCTGCTGTGTAACATCAGCGAGCTCTTAATCAAACTTAAGGAAGTTGTTGTATTCTTAAATTCCAGAGATATTGATGGAGATGTTTTAGCGTTTTTATTCAATGAACTGAAACTTCCGATGATATATAAGAAACATACAGGTTTATATCTTGGGCTAGTAAACTTGTTGCTAGCAATTCAGTATAAGCATCTCTTTATAATTATTGACGCCATCAATGAAAATGATAATGAGGGGTTTGGAAATCGGATTGTAACATTCTGCAAAGAAATCCTTAAGTATAATCATGTAAAAGTTATTGTCTCCTGCAGAAATGAATATTATCAGGAGCGTTTCCGGAAATATCTTGTTGAGGAAATTGATATATCTGCATTTGAATTCGATTTGAAAGAACAAAGTTATACATCTGCTGCCATTGACCGTATCATTAAGGCATATAGCAAACATTTCAATTATACTGGAACTATTTCTCCCGCCGTACAGAATGTACTCAGTGAACAACTGCTACTTCTTCGGATTTTTTTCGAGGTCAATAAGGGTAGCAATAAGGACGTGCTTTCTATTTTGAAGCATGAGATTTTTGCACAGTATATAGAAACTGTAAAGAGGAACGGAGGAGAGAGCATGGAAAAGCTACTTGACACATTAGCGGACACTATGCTGGCAAACAATAATTTCGATGAAATTAGTTTATTAGAATTGGAAGAAGCAGGTATTAGTTCTAATATGATTAAGGAGACAGTAGATAGTAGTATTCTGATTAGTAAGAAATTGGTTTCTCATGAAGGAACGATTGCCAGAAATGAGACAGAGGTTGCATATTTTGTTTTCGATGAAATGCGTGATTATTATCTTGCAAGACGAATTATATTAAAGAATACATCGGCAGACCATGTGGACGGGGAGGCTATTCTTGCGAAGGTAAAGGAACTGAAAGAAGCAGGAGTGTCATGCACAGAAGGAATTATTCATTATGCCTACGTTTTTTTCAGAACGGATGTGGTGGTTTCAGAGTCAGGTAAGACAAAAATGCTATGTGAGACAATCCTTGATATTTATCGTATTCCGGAAAGGCGACAGAATCAATTTTATTGGCAGACAAATCATGGAGAAGAGTTTCAGAATCTTGGTTTGAGAATTATTATAACATCCGGTCTTTCTATGACAGATTTTGAGGTTTGTTATATTCAGGATTGTCTAAGAAAGGATCCATATGAGGATGGTGGGTTATTTTTCGATACCATGTTAGACGGAACATTTTATGATGGAATAAATAATCTTGATACCTATTTGGATATCCTGCTTGGAATGAAAGATAAGGATGCGATATTTAAAGCCTTTAGTACGATTATTGCTAGCAATGCCATTGATAACGGTTATCTTCCAGGAGATTTTGTCAAGGATCATAAAGCGCTTGTAGATATAGCTCCAGCCAAGGCATTACAGATTCAGAAGGTAGCTGAATTGTTCCTATGTTGCTTTAAACTAAAAGAGAAAGATGCACAGGATCAGCTTACCGAGTATTTCTATAATTTGCCTGCACACGAGAAAGTTCAGCAGGAGATGCTTGCAAGAATGAGAAAGGCTTGTAGACTAAAGGTGAAAGATTATGAGTGAACCGTCATGCTATGTGAAAGATGGTAAAATATTTTTACGAAGAAAAGACATACCACGGAAATCACAGGTGATGAAAAAGCTAGGAGTGAAGAAGAACACTTTTGCCGGAAATATGATTTCCAGAGTTTACGATTATTATTTTGATGGGGTATTGAACCTCAGAAAGGAATATCGGACATATTATCGGAAAGAATTCAGTTCGGTTGAGGAATTTATAGAAGAGCATTTCAACATTGAACATAACGAGGCAATAAAGCTTGCTGCGGATGATTATTCCATAAAAGGTTATTCTTATCGATCCATTGAGAGTAATATAGAGACATTGAATTTCGATGAAAGCTTTAAAAAAGCTTTTTCAGAAGCAGTAGGAGGACTGGCAGATGAAGATTAGGACTGGATTTATTACAAATAGCTCTTCTACGAATTTCCTGATTATATCGAAAGAAGAATTATCAGAGGATTATTTGTTTGAAAAACTGGGTTTTGTAAAAGGTGGTGTATTAGAGAATCAGGGGCGGGATTTGTGTGAGGACATCATGTGCGCTATCAATGGTGGGTTGAGATACTACGATTACGACAAGCCTGATTACGAGACAATAAAGGAAGTTTTTGGAGAAAAGTCCGCAAATCTGTATGATAGAAATAAAGGCTATCACGCATACTGGGGTTATACGAGCAGCGATGGTCCTCCGATAACACAGTTTTTCACCACGGATAGTTTTGAAATAGAAGATAAGGATTTCTATCTGAATGGTAGAGCATGTGTGTGGTAATGATGATCATTTATAAAGATGAAGCTTTTGGCTTTTTTGAAATTTTTAATGAGGAGAATGGCACTCTGATACGGAGTGATGTGAATGGTGTTGATCCTGTAATGCGGTCATTCCCAGAATTACTAGATGTCGGAATTATGGGGCATTGCGACAGTGGAGAGTATTGCAGAAATGCAGGAGTTGACTGCTACCAGAGCGGCCGAATAATAGATGCCCCACACATGACAATAGAGAATTTTGCTCGAATTGCTAGACAGGCAGCAGGCAAGACATTTCAGATTGCATTAGGAGGAGCAGGGGATCCAAATAAACACCCACAGTTTGAGGAAATACTAAAAATATGTAGGGCATTTCGAATTGTGCCCAATATGACTACAAGCGGTTTTCTTCTGACAGATAGCGAAATGAAATTAATAAAGAAATATTGTGGAGCGGCTGCAGTATCTTGGTATTCACGATTGAGCAACGGAAGAGAAAGCAACCCAGAAACGATAAAGGTCGTGGAGCAATTGATTGAGATTGGTTGCACTACGAATATCCATTATGTTATCTCAAAAGACACAATTGATGAAGCTATCATAAGATTAGAGCAGAATTTGATTCCAGGTGGAATTAATGCAGTAGTGTTTATTCTGTATAAGCCGGTAGGTGATGGCTCAGCCGAGAAGGTGTTGAAGAACACAGATTGTCGGTTTGAAAAGTTTTTTTCTCTCGTGACCGAGAAAAAACATCCGTACAGAATTGGATTTGATACTTGTTTTACGCCTGCGCTTTTAAATTGGGCAAGCACCATTTCGACAGCCTGCATTGATGCCTGTGAGGCGGCAACTTTTTCAATGTATATAGATAGCCAGATGAATTGTTACCCATGTTCATTTGGATTATGGGATAAGCATATATCCGAATCTATGTGTGTTAAGATGTTACGAGAAATCTGGATGGGAGAAAAGTTTACTAACTTCAGAGCCAGGAAGAAAGAAAAATGTATCGATTGCATGCATAGTCAACTTTGTCAGGATGGTTGTAGACTTGGAATGAATATAGATTTGTGTTGAGGAGATAAATTGTCTGCAATTAGTACAAGATATTTGATTTATATCTGAAGGGATTGGGAATTTACAGCATAGCCAGAACCTTGGAGAGAGAAGGGATAAAAACTGTTACCGGTAATAGTAAATGGAATCGTGGTGTAATCCATAAGATGCTTATGTGTGAAAAATATATAGGCCTGAATTATTCATGAAAGTTTTTTCCATGCAGGAACTTCGTGAGGCTGTTGCTGAAAAACTCGAAGAGTTAAATAGCTATCCTTTTAAAAAGAGGGAAGGAAACCGCAACTCTGCTTATCTTGATGAAGAACAAGCCTTCATGAAGCCACTTCCTTTGGCCCCCTAATTGTTATTCTGCACTTTATACAAGGCCGAAAAAGGGCTTTTTCCGTAAAATTATTTGGAGGGCGAAGCACACCCATTTATTTTGCCTCTTGACTATTTCTCATGTCATCTATGTTTGGAAGTCAAGGCCTTTAGCCGTTTGAGGGAAGCCTTGACTTCCAAATATAGATGACATACCGTTCCCATTCTCCGTGAGAGTGGTACCAAAAGTCCGTGCAGATGACACCAGCCCACCGGAATCCACACCGAAACCGGATCCTCGTCCAAGATGGCCGTTTGTAAGTTGTGGGATTGCCCGTATATATCCCAGGGGTTTGATCTGCTTTAGCAGAGAAGGGGACTGTATGAGAACTTATATGCAGAATATCCGGAAGAAAGATAGGAGGCCGATAAATGAACCAAGATGAGGAGGGGATTGGCTGGGAGTCGGCGGCATCGGATCTTATAGAGTAGGAAGAGGTAAGATTTAAATGGGAGATACTGATTAATGTTGCCAACAGCACCTGCCCGATTGCAACCAGCACGATCAGGTTGCCAGCTACGTTATATGAGCTGAGGGATTCATTTGAACGGATGCACATTATCAGTGACGATACCAAATATACAATGGAAGTTGTGGATGGTGGGTTAGGGTATCTGTCTCAATTCATTACGGAGTCGGATAGAGATTGTTTGCCATGGATGCTTGGCGACTTGACTGTTTTGAGGGTTTGGTAAAAAAGGAGATAATCAAGACGCAGAGTGATTTCGTTCCCCTCAACCAGTTGATTAACATGACCTACAGCTATATTATGCACATAATGCTTTATTGAAGTGTGGCATTGAGGAAGCGGCAACATTATTTGTCTGTACAGATCTTAAACGGTATGGAGAAGTGATGATGGATAAAAAGGGGATTTCCATGACAGAGTATGGTGTGCTATATTCCCTTGACGGGCAAACGATAGAGCAGTTCCTTACTGATCTTAATCAAGCAAATGGTATGGAAATGAAGTAAGGGGTGGGAGGTTTTTCTTCCAGAGAGTGAGGTTAGTTAATACAAAGAAATTCAGGAAATATTTATGAATATAATTTTAAGACTATGTTTTAACTAACTCCTTTGCTATAATGAAAATAATCTTAGTGAGATAGCATAAATCTGTGAATTAAATAGGAATTTGGTGAGGAGAACAAAAGTAATAGAGGGAATGTTCGTTGTAATTAGAAACCGTGGGTGAAGCAATAAACGAGGTTGGTTTATGTGAAAAAAACAAAAAAAATTATTATTACTATAGTATTGGTGTTTATTTTATCATTTCTGGTATTGATTTCAGTAATTTATTGGCCTTTTGTTCCTTCGGATGAACCGTGGCTTGAAGACGATGAAGAACCAGGATTTTCAATGAGATTTATTTCGGATAGAATACCGGTCGAAGAACAAATAGAGATTCTGGCTGATTTGAATTACACGGTCAATCCGGAAATATCAGAGTTATATTATGATTGGTTACGCACAGAAGGATGGTCTGACAGTACATTGGAACGATATCCTTTTTGGCTG
>Ga0153942_1000335_pt1 | contig 17840 bp, 19 predicted proteins | sample TSNJ026MetaG_FD_104731 | JGI IMG/M metagenome (GOLD analysis project Ga0153942, IMG submission 104731) | Attine ant fungus gardens microbial communities from New Jersey, USA - TSNJ026 MetaG | ecosystem: Host-associated > Fungi > Mycelium > Unclassified | place: USA: New Jersey, Brendan T. Byrne... | reverse complement strand
GTGGACTTTGAAAAGGTGGTGCGGTTGGATACGGAGTATATTAGTGAGTGGAGTCTTGGGCTGGATGTGCGGATTGTTTGGGAGACGGTGAAGGTGGTGATTAGTGGGAGTGGGGGGGAGTAGAGGGTGTGTGAGGACGATTATTCAGCTTTTTTGTCTGAAGTATTGACATGGGGTGAAGAAGGGGTATTGTAGGAGGCGGAAGCAGCTGAATCTTTTGCGAAACGGGTATTTGATATAAGTGGAGGTATTATCGACTGTATCATAACTGGAGTGATGGATGTCATGTGTCTGTATGCCGAAAAGATTATACTTATGATGGATAATTTCAATATTCATAAACCGGCTTCGTTATATAAAAAGTATCCACTGGCAGAAGAAGGCGAATCATTAGATGGCTGGAGATTCCGCCAAAACATGACTGGAAGTTGATAAACCCAGGAATTTAGCGAAATCAGTATCGGTGGAAAAGAAGAAGGAAAGGGCTCAATAGCAATGAAAATAATGTATTTTTCACAATTTTATACTCCAGAATCGATAGCCCCATCCTTTAGAGCTACAGACAATTCCAAACTCTGGGTAAAAGCAGGTAATGAGGTGACTGTATTTACAGGTTACCCCAATTATCCAACAGGTAAGATCTTTGATGGATATGAACCAAAGTTACTAGAGGCAGAGAGCATAGAAGGTGTCAGAGTATTGAGAAGCAAGCTGGTTGCTGTTCCGAATACTTCTACATTTAGGAGATTAGAGAATGCACTTAGTTTCTTTTTCTTTGGCTTTGTAAATGTGTTTTTTAATCAGAAGAAGATAGGCAGGGAACACGATGTTGTTTTGGGGACTTCGGGCGTTATCTTTACGGCTCTATTGGGCTGGATTTTTTCTGCAATTCACAGAATTCCTTTTGTTTTTGAAATTCGAGACATTACATATGTTCAATTGCAGGCGACAGGAAGAAGTGCTAATAGCTTAGCGGTACGAGGAATGAAGGCATTGGAGTTGTTCCTATGTAAAAGGGCAAGAAAGGTCGTAGTTGTTACAAATGGATTTAAGAAAACATTAATTGCAGATGGTATTCCGGCAGAAAAAATAGAAATAATCACAAATGGTGTGGACGTCAACGAAACTAAGATAACTGCATCCCAAAATAAGTTGGTGTTGAGCTATTTTGGAACATTGGGATTATCCCAAAATATAAGTGATACATTCCAGTATGCAGATACTATTAGCAGATGCAGTAACGAGTTTGAATACCTGATTATTGGAGAAGGTGCTCAGAAAGACAATTTAAAAAAGAAAGTTGAGCAGAGCAAATTTTCATTTGTAAAAATGCTTCCTGGAATGCCTGCTGATGATTTAGAACCGTATTATAGAACCACACAATGGTCTGTAATTACTTTAAGAAAATCGGATAATTTTAAATACACTATCCCTTCTAAACTGTTTCAAGTTATGGGAAGGGGGATTGCTGTACTGTTCATAGGACCGGATGGTGAGACAGCAGAAATCATTAGAACGTATAATGCAGGACTTGCCTTGACTGGAACTATTGAAGAAGACAATGCAGAGTTGGAAAAGTTTTTCGCTAAACCGGATTGGCAGGATGAATTATCCGCTATGGGTCAACGTGGAAGGGCTGCTGTTCTTGAAAACTATTCAAGAAAGAAACTTGCAATGAAATACATCGATATTATGAATGGAGTTAAGAACAATGGGTAAATTGCAGAAATACAAGTTGATATTCCATACTGTTCGTTTCATGACCCCACGACAATGGAAGTATCGATTATGGTATTTAGCTAGAAATAAGGTATTGACCCGAAAAAGCAAAATTCATGCAGTTAATAGCATACGACCGATAAATCAATTCTATAAGAATGTAATTGCTGACGAGAAGCGGATTGGTGTTGCTGATTTAATCTGCAAGGGTACTTTTAATACTGTTTCGAGTATACAGCTTGAATTTAATAATCAGATTGATTGGGATATGAAGGACTATCCTTATCGCTTGGTAGTGTTTCGACTTAACTCATTCAGATGGTTATTGGACCTATCTGCGGCCTATAAGACTACTGGCGATGATAGGTATTTAATACGAGGTTTTTCACTTATTGATGATTGGCAGGAGAAAAACGGAAAACTGATTAAAGGCGATAAGTGGAATCCCTACGTTATTGCTGACCGCTTAATGAATTGGATTGGATTTTGCAGCGAGTGCAGCGATGTATGCGGAAAGAATATTCTGATTTATGCTGGGTTTATCGCAAGCCAAGCAGATGAGTTATGTGGGTCAATAGAATTCCAACTCGGAGCTAATCATCTTTTAAGCGAAGCACGAGCATTAATGTATGCAGGTGCATTTCTTAATGATGATAGATTGTATAGCCGTGGAAAGCAGATATTATCAGAAGAATTTAATGAGCAGTTTTTGGGAGACGGATCCCATTATGAGCAAAGCATTTCATATCATGTTGAATCGTTGCAACAGTATTTTGAAACTTTGGTCTTGATGCAGATTGTAAGTGATGATGATGCTGAATTGTTAGCAAAGAAGTTAACTAAGCCTTACCAGTACTTGAATGACATGATATGTGCAGACGGAACAATACCACTTGTAAATGATGCTGCATATGATTATCCGTTTGATGCTACGGATTTTCTTAATACTGCAAATATGCTTTACAATCCTGAAACACCGAATGGCACTGTGGGTGATTACTCAATACAATGGAACTTTGTGAAAGATACAAAGATTGAAATTGACTGGAAGAAGAATGCCTTTCATGAGAACAGCGGGTATTTGAACTATGAATTTGAGCTAAATGGTAAGCGTTATTCTGTGTTTTTTGATGCAGGCAACGGTGGCCCTGATTTAAACCAGGGGCATGCTCATGCGGATGCACTGAATGTTCTTTTATCATCAGAAAGTGGCTCGATACTGGTTGATAGTGGAGTGTTCACATATATGCCTGGTCCAGACAGAATGCAATGTCGCTCGACTAAAGCACACAATGCTTTGGAAATAGATGGGGTAAATAACGCCGAAGTGTGGTCTGCTTTTAAAATGGCTCGCAGAGGGCATACCAAAGTAAATAGATATGAAGACAATGAGAAAGCTTTGATCATCGATGCAGAATATGATGGATACAAAAAACTACTTAAGAATCCTGTAACCCACACACGCAGGATAGAAATAGACAGGCGGGAAGGAATCATTGAGATAACAGATCATTTGAGTAGTGTTGGGAAACACCATGGAAATTTATATTTTCATTTAGCTCCAGAATGCAAGCCACAGTTTGGAAAAGATGGTTTGATAGAGATTGGTAATATCAGTATGGACTGTTCTGAACCAATGAAAATGGAGCCGTGTCAAATCGCTAGAAGTTTTGGAATAAAAGAAGAAGCAACTTGTATATCAATAGGTTTTGATTTTATAGGAAATAAATCTGTGAAAACCAGATTTGCATTATAAGAATATCTCAGGAGGAAATGAAAAAATGGTTAACGTAATTGGTTTAGGATACATCGGTCTTCCTACAGCACTGATGATGTCATCTCATGGTGTGGAGGTGGTAGGCACCGACTACAATAAAGAGTTGGTAGCAACTCTGAATGCGGGCAAAACTACTTTAAAGGAAGACGGATTGGATGAACTTTATGCCTATGCTGTAAAGGCTGGTGTTAAGTTCACTACAGAGTATCAGGTAACGGATACGTACATTGTTTCTGTTCCTACCCCATATGATAAATTTAGCAAGAAAGTAGATGCGTGCTATGTTATTGCTGCAGTTAAAGATGTTTTGAAGGTTTGCCCGAAGGGGGCAACGGTTGTAGTTGAGTCTACTGTATCTCCGGGAACAATGGATAAATATGTACGTCCTGCTGTAGAAGAAGCTGGATTTATTATTGGCGAGGATATCCATCTGGTTCATGCGCCAGAGCGCATCATTCCTGGCAATATGGTTTATGAGCTTCTTCATAATAATCGTACCATTGGTGCTGATGAAAAGGAAATTGGTGAAAAGGTGAAAGAGCTTTATGCATCTTTCTGCCAGGGCGACATTGTTGTTACAGATATTAAGACAGCTGAAATGACAAAAGTAGTAGAGAATACATTCCGTGCTGTTAATATCGCTTTTGCAAATGAGATTGCCAAAATCTGCCGTTATGACAATATGGATGTATATGAAATTATTAAGATTTGTAACATGCATCCTCGAGTAAATATTCTTCAGCCTGGACCTGGTGTTGGCGGTCACTGTATTTCTGTTGACCCTTGGTTTCTTGTTGGTGACTATCCTAGCCTTGCAAAAGTAATTGACGAGTCTATGAAAACTAATGACGGTATGCCTGATTTTGTACTGAATCGTATCTATGAAATCATGAAGGAAAAAGGCTTAGCTGATATTAAACGAGTTGGCCTATATGGACTTACCTATAAAGAAAATGTTGATGATATGCGTGAGTCGCCTACGCTACAGCTGCTTGAAAGCCAGGAAAGGCACCTTGCTATAGGACTGAAGGTATATGATCCATTCATAACTAAAGATGTTGTTAAGAATCAGTATCATGATCTGGACATCTTCTTAAATGATGTAGATATGGTTGTTGTTATGGTTAAGCATAACGAAATCAAAGAAAATATGGATAAACTTGCTGACAAGGTGGTGCTTGATTGCCACAATATTATTACCTTGTCGGGGATTTATCATATTTGATTAATAAAGGTGAGGAATTATTAATGTCTCTGATTAATAAAGTAAAAAATCAATACTATCGATTTCCGAAATGGTTATTGAATCTAGGCGCTTCAGTATACTATAAGATTCCAGAAAAATATAGGTATGGCTCTGTCTTTACAGATACGATTGAGTATATAAGGAAAAATGAATATAGCTCAAAAGAAGAAATTGAAAAATTGATAGATATTAATTTTGTTAATACAGTTAAGCATGCTTATTATCATGTCCCATTTTACAATAAGCTGTATGACGAGCATGGTGTAGAGATTGAGTCTATTAACGGAGTCAAGGATATTTGCAAACTTCCTTTTATAGATAAGGATACTATTAGAGAACATTCTTCGGAAATGATAGCAGATGGTACAAGTCAGGGCGAGATGATTTATGTAACGACATCGGGGTCTTCCGGAAACCCAGTTGGTTTTTATCAACCGGATAGTATCACCATGGAGGAATGGGTGTATACTGTTGAAATTTGGGGTCGAGTTGGATACAAACCTGATTCAAGCCGCTTAGTCCTTAGGGGGAAAAAACTGCATCCTGCTAGTGGAGATAAAAATTTTTTCTATGATCCTTTGAGGAAAGAATTGAGCTGCAATATATTTGATATGCGAGATGAGACTATGGCAGTGTATTGTAGTGCTATTGAGCAATATAAGCCAGAATTTATTCATGGATATATGTCGGCAATAATTATACTGGCAAAGTATATAGAAAGAAATAATATAGTATTAAAACATCAATTTAAGGCTATTTTAGCAACTAGCGAAAATGTAGTAGAAGAACAGAAGAATTATGTGGAGAAGACATTTAGGGCAAGAGTATTCTCTTTCTATGGTCATTCGGAAAGACTTGTAATTGCAGGAGAATGCGAAAAATGCTCAGATTACCACGTTGAACCTTTGTATGGATACTGTGAGATATTGGATAAAAATGGCGATGAGGCCAATGAAGGAGAAGTGGTAGCAACTGGCTTTCTAAATAACATTATGCCATTAATTAGATATAAAACCGGTGATATTGCCAGATGGAGCCCTGATCAAAACTGTTCATGTGGCAGATTCTACAGGAGAATTGAAAAAGTAATTGGTAGATGGCATCAAGATATGTTGGTCAATTTAAACGGGGCTTATGTATCGGTGACTGCTCTAAATATTCACTCGAACGAATTTGATAGGGTAGTAAGATATAAGATTGTGCAATACGAAAAAGGTCATGTTGACATACTACTTCAAGTAGATAAGTCTTTTTCGAGTTCTGATGCAACAAACATAAAAGAATTATTAGAATCAAAAACAAATGGTAAGATTATATTTAATGTGCAAATTGTTGAACAGATTGCGACTTTGAAGAATGGGAAATATAGTATTATTGAGCAACATATTGAAACAAAATAGAGGGGGGTGTTTTCATGGCGATTTATTATTTAGGAACATTTCCTCCTGAATATGGCGGAGTGACAATAAAAAATCTAAATTTATATACTGCACTTAAAGATTGGATATCCATCGGCAATGTCGATTTTAGTGAAATTAAGAGAAAAAATATTAATGAATTACTAAAACTGATTCGAGTAATCATTAATCCAAATCACACATTTGTTGTGGGGGTGGCTGGAAAAAAAACCAGAAAAAAATTTTGTAAATTATTTTATTACATCAACAGAAAAGCGATGAACCGCTCCATCATTTTGTTAATGGGCGGAACTGCTTCCAATGATATTGCAGAAGATCCTGAGTACACAAAGTATGTAAGGGAATATAAAAAAGTCTATGTTGAAACTGTAGGAATGCAGAGAATCTTAGAAGCTGCTGGACTAAAGAACGTGGGATATTATCCAAACGGAAGATTCAAGCCCCAAAATAATATTGCTAGCAGAACGGTAGATTGCAGAAACTTGAAATGTGTATTTTTCTCATTGATTCAGCCCCAAAAGGGAGCTAGCATAATCTTGGATACTGCAAAGAAGCTACCTAATGTTGATTTCGCTTTTTACGGTATGATAGATGAACAGTATAGGGATGAATTTTATAGTAAGATCGGAGAACTCTCCAATGTGAATTATTTTGGGGTTTTTAAAGGAAATAGCGAAGATGTATATAAAGAACTAAGAAAGTATGATGTGCTATTGCTACCAACATCATGGAAAGCAGAAGGTGTTCCTGGAATATTAGTTGAGGCAAAGATTGCAGGAATTCCGGTTATTGTATCTAATCATAATTTTAATGCAGAGATAGTTGAGGACAAGTATGATGGAATTGTAATGGAGGAAATAACCATAGATTGCTTGGTAAAGAATATAAAGAATTTATTAGAAAATAGCGCATTACTAGAAATAATGAGTCATAATGCATTAGAATCGTCTCATAACTATTATATTGAAAATTACGTTGATACTGTCTTATCGGATTTGATATTTTGGAGGGATGAATATGAAAAATAAAATGAAAATAATCCTGTCTGTTTTTTTATTAAGTAAGGATTGGTGGCTTCTTTTTAATAAAGCGAAAGAAAGTGGTTTGAATTCCATATGGGATTTTGCTTGCAGAATCAAACTTCGCCTTCAAGGAAGCTATATTGGACACGGTGCAATTATTAATGTAAACCTTGTTTTCCACATGGTGTGAGCGGATGTTTTATATCGGGTGGGGCAGTAATTGGATCTAACTGTATTATATTTCAACAAGTAACAATTGGAAGTAATACCCTTAATGGGACAAAATTTCCGGGGGCGCCACAGATTGGTAGTAATTGTTACATCGGTGCAGGCGCAAAAATAATTGGTGGCATAATTATAGGTGATAATTGCAGAATTGGTGCGAATGCGGTGGTGACCCAAAATGTTCCAAGCAATTCAACTGTTGTTTCCAAAGCAACGAAAGTGATTGAACATGAGATAAAACCTGATAACAGATTTTTTCGACATGATATGCATGGTGCAATAGAATTCTATGAAAATGGAAACTGGATTAACGATAATGATTAGTATTGTTTAATGTAAAGTCTATTAATGTGGATTTGAAGAAGGATTCAACAATGTGGCGCATAAATTTTAATGGTGTTTTATAACGAGTTTTTCTGAGGGAAATGTGGAGAACGATCAAAGACACATAATATCCCTGTGATTGGAAATATATGTTTATTTGGGTGCGGGAGAACAGCGATTTTTGGAGATATTGCTATTGGTGATGAAGTGGTTGTTGGAGCAGATGAAGTCGTTTTAAAAAGTGTTGAGAGTTATTGCGCTGTTGCAGGAGTATCTGCTAAACGCGGAATAAAGATGGAGGATTTGATTTGATAGTAGCTTTATTGACTAACACACAAACCAAATCAGACAGATATGATTAGGAGATTATTGATGTTTTGGATTAAAAAAGAGAGCGAGAATGCGACAGTTACTGATTACTATTTGCAAATAATTGGAGAAGCGCTTGAACAGTTAAATGATAGCGTGGTTTATTCGTACGAATGGAGTGAAATTCAGCCTGGAAAAGGGGATACAGTTGTGGTTTGCACAGCAATAGGGGCTTTAAGGATGTATCTTAAGGGGGTTAAGTATTATTTTTGGGCACAAGGTGTTTGGCCTGAAGAGTCTAATATGCGTCACCATAGCAACTTGCGTTTTAGAGTCTGTGTTATTGTCGAAAAATTTGCATTAAAAAATGCCGAGTTTGTATTCATGGTATCAGAAACTATGAAATCATACTATGAAGGAAAATACAAAATCGATTTTTCCAATCGGTATCTTATAATGCCCTGTTCAAATGATGAAATGCATGTCAATAGTTTTCATGAGGATTATAAATATAAGAACAATGTATTCTGCTATGCAGGCGGAACTTCTGTGTGGCAATGCTTTGAGGAAACAATTGAATTATATAGTAAAATTGAAAGGCGGGTTTTAAATGCAAAACTGCTTTTATTAGTAAGAGAGAAACGGCTTGCACTTGAGTGCTTGGAAAAATATGGTGTAAAAAATTATGAAATAGATTTTGTTACAGTCGATCAGCTAAGCGTTAGGTTAAAAGGTGTTAAGTTTGGGTTTGTATTGAGAAAAGAAAGTCCTGTAAACTATGTTGCAACACCAACAAAGCTTTTAACATACTTGTCAAATGGAATAATTCCGATTTATAGCAGTAGCCTAGCCGGTGTTAGTGGAATACTAAAAGATACAAATTATAAAATTGAGTATCAAAATGACGGAAATATTGATCAAATTATAATGTTATCTAATGAAGCACCAGATGGTGATAGCATTTTAAAGGAGTATATGAATGTATATTCAGAGAAATACGATAAAAAAAGGCATATCCAGAGGATTAGAGAATCAGTCGGGAAATATGCATACAAATAAAATAACATGGCCCTTAATCGCAGATATAGTAGCTATATCCATATTTTGCCTGGGAATGGTAAAAAATGGTCTTGATAGTTTTTCAGTTGGCATTGTTTACTTAATGCTTATTGCTATAGGTATTTTATTAGTTCTTAAGCATAAAATTTCCAGAAGATTGACTATCAAAGAGTTGATTCCTTTTTCCATAGTTATAATTCTAGAATTACCCCTACAAAAACTATGTGGACAAAGCTATTATGGATGGGCTAGTGCATTTAATGGTGTAATAATATTCTTGCTTATGGCGGTCACAATATTTCTAATATTGGATGATAATAACGAGTATGTTTTGTGGAAAGTTGTTAATATTGTTGCTGTACTTTCATCATTGCTTATTATCATACAAGAAATAGCTTATTTAGCCGGCATTAGACTTGATCAAGTTTCAGGATTTGGAACCACTTTCTTTAATGCATGGAAATATCAGTTTTTTAGACCATGTGGGCCATTTTCTGAGCCATCGCATTTTGCAGAACTAGGGCTTTTATCCTTATATTATTATTTGTTCCTTTCGTTCAATAAAATTAAGGTTATGATTATTGGTTTGGCTCTTATAGTATCTACTTCTTCATTAGGAATTGTAGGTGTAATACTTCTTGGTATACTATATGTTCTTAATTTTAGCTTTATGAGGGGGATAAAAAAGTGGAAAAAAATATTAATTGTCTTTGTGGCAGTTGTGGCAGGTGTTTTTTTATTGTGGTGGATTAAAAACACTTCAAATATAGTGGTTATTAGAATGATATCAGGTGGTTCGTCATCGGTTAGAGTAAATAGATCTTTCGAATTATTTAGTGTTTTATCCGGAGGACATAAGCTATTGGGGATAGGGATACAGAATCAGCAACTTTTTCTAAATTCTTTTGGGATTGTCCTTCCTAGTGATAATTACGAGACTATAAGTTCAAATAGAGAGTTTGCGCAAACATTTGGATATATACTTTGCACTACAGGACTAGTTGGCATGTTTTCTTTCTGGGGGCCTATTATAAAAGCAGCTACCCAAAGTGATTATCGTCTGAAAGTGAATTTGATTCTTTTTGGATTTGTCTGTGTTACTTGTTGCATTTTTTCGAGAGCGACTTTTCTAGTATATCTAATGATGTTTTTCGCTACGCGAAATATTATGAAAAAAGAGGCTGCAAGAAGTGAACAAGAATAAATTGTTGTATATATTGAATTTATTTAGGGTTTTTCCGGCTTCACTTATACTACATATTTCTACAGATAAATATGCTATCAATGAAGATATTGTAGGTGCTAATGCAGTAGTTGTAAAAGATGTTCCTCCAAATGTGATTGTGTGGGGCCTGCTCGCATTATAAATCGGCATGAAGAAAAAAATGGATCTTAAAAGGAAAGGATAATTTTCATGAAAAAAGTGATGTTGGTCTTTGGCACTAGACCGGAAGCAATTAAAATGTGCCCACTTGTTAATGAACTGAAAAAGAGAGAAAGTCTTCAGATAATAGTTTGCGTTACTGGCCAGCATCGTCAGATGTTGGATCAGGTTTTAGAAACATTTAATGTAGTTCCAGATTATGATCTTTCCATCATGCAAGATAAACAAACGCTTTTTGATATTGCGACAAATATTTTAAATAAGATAAAAGATGTATTAGGTGAGGTCAAACCGGATGTTGTTCTTGTCCATGGTGACACATCCACAACATTCGTAACAGCATTGGCATGTTTTTACCTACAGATTCCTGTTGGTCATGTTGAGGCTGGTTTGCGCACGCATAATATTTACTCTCCATATCCTGAGGAGTTCAATCGACAGGCAGTAGGCATTATCAGTAAATTCAACTTTGCACCTACCAACCTGGCGAAGGATCATCTTGTAAAGGAAGGCAAAGATAAGACCACAATTTATGTAACTGGCAATACCGTTATTGATGCTATGCAGCATACTGTAGTAGAAGACTATCATCATCCGGAACTCGACTGGGTGGGCGATAGTAGGATGATCTTTATTACAGCGCATCGCCGTGAGAACCTTGGCCAGCCAATGCACAATATGTTCCGTGCAATCAGAAGAGTTCTTGACGAGCATCCGGATGTGAAAGCAATTTATCCAATCCACATGAATCCGGTTGTTAGAAAGGCTGCTGATGAGGAACTTGGAGATTGTAAACAGATTCATATCATCGAGCCAATCGAGGTGTTTGATTGCCACAACTTCGAGGCAAGATGCCATCTGTGCTTAACCGATTCTGGCGGAATTCAGGAAGAGTGTCCTTCTTATGGAAAGCCAGTACTTGTTATGAGAGGTACTACTGAAAGACCAGAAGGTATAGAGGCTGGTACGCTAAAACTCGTAGGAACCAACGAAGATACTATTTATGAGTGGTTTACAAAACTGCTTGATGATGAGGAAGAATATGCAAAGATGGCTCACGCTGCTAATCCGTACGGAGATGGACACGCCTCAGAGAGAATTGCGGATATTCTTGAAGAATATTGTAAAGGTTGTGGAAAAAAATGAAAAAATGTCTAGAAACCTTGGTGGACTTTTGGGGTAGGCTTGCCGCATTTCCAGTAAAAATTGGAAGAAAATATAATAATTGTGGTCAGTTAACAGAAAAAATGATGATTTCTATATGCAAAAATGTAGAAAAAAGTTCTCCGGTATATGTTTCCCATTACTTAAGAGACAGGTGCGTCTATAAACCCAATAGTTGTCCAAAGGTTATTAATGGAGATTCTATAACTGTAATTTTGCAGGGCCCCATTGAATACCGGGATGATTTCACATTGCAAACTGCACAGGGTTATATAGATGCAGGATACTTTGATATTATTGTGTCAACTTGGGATTCTGAGAAAGAAGATGTACTATCTGATTTAAGGAAAATTGGAGCAAAAGTTGTAACATCTCCGTTGCCAGCAGACGGAGGATATGGAAATATTAATTTTCAGTTGGTTTCAACACAAAGGGGAATTAAGGAAGCCATAGATTCTGGCGCTAAGTATATCTGTAAGAGTAGAACTGACCAACGCATTGAGAATATTTTTATTTTTAAAGCAATGCAATCCTTATTTGATACATATCCAGTAAGTGAAGCATCGATGCTTTCAGAAAGAATAATTGCATTATCAACAGAATATGGCAGTTTTTATGAGCCTTACTATGTTTCGGATTTTTTGTATTTTGGATTAGCTCAGGATATGGCAAAATTTTTAGACATAAAATTAGATAATAGAGAATGCTTCGAAAGAAAAGGCCTTTCGAGAAAAGATGTTGCTGAAAAGAAAGCAATAGCTGAAGTATATATCATGAGAAGTTTGGTGGAAATATTAGGAAATGCATATGGTTGTAGTATTAGAGATTATTGGAAATTTATAAAGGAAAACCTCATCCTATTAGACAAAAGCATTATAAAACTATATTGGCCTAAATATGACACCCGTTATTGTGAGCATCTTCGAAATGGAGCATATAGTTGCGTAATGGCATCAGAGGCATACAGAGATGCGAACCTAGATTTTACATCATGGTTATTATTATATAATGGATTTTTGATTTATGATGAGGAGTATGAAAAGTTGTTGGAGTTACCACTCTAGCTAGAATTGGAGATATGCCGTATGAAGGTGAGGTCACTAAAGGTCAATAGTTTATTGAATGCCATTAAATCGCTAATGGCTGTATTATTTCCATTAATAACAACACCCTACGTTTCTAGAATTTTAGGTGTAGATAATATCGGAAAATATAGCTTTTCATACACCTTTGTGAGCTATTTTTTATTGTTAGCGGGGCTTGGAATAAGTAATTATGCAATTCGTGAAGGAGCGGCACTTAGGGCCAAACCAGAAGAACTGCAGAAGTTTGTAAATGAAGTATTTAGTATTAATATTTTATATACAATTGTATCTTATCTCGTTATGTTTCTATGTTTGGCATCAATAAATAAGTTCCATGTCTACATGCCAATCATTTTGATTTTAAGTGTACAAATAATCTTTACAACAATCGGAGTGGAGTGGATATATTCAATATTTGAGGACTATCTGTATATTACTTTACGTGGTATAGCATTTCAAGTTGTTTCATTAGTTTTATTATTTGTACTTGTTCGCAACAGAGAAGACACCAATATGTATGCGTGGACTACTGTTCTGGCTAGTGTTGGGGCAAGTATTTGGAATCTGATTACCGTAAAAAAATATTGCAAAGTTCGTCTAATACTTAAGCTGAATATAAGAAAACATATTAGACCAATAATGTACATTTTCGCATCTAATGTGGCGGTTGTGATATATGTAAACTCGGATAATACTATTTTGGGTTTTATGACAACGGATTATAACGTTGGCCTATATAGTATTGCAACAAAAATATATAGGGCTATTAAGACAATGCTTTCCGCACTAGTGGTGGTATCAATACCTAGATTATCATTCTATATAGGAAATGACATGAAAGAAGCTTTTAGCAGAACACTCAGCAAAATTTTTAATTTGATGATGACTTTTGTTTTCCCTATGATAACCGGAGTTATCCTTTTAAGTGAGGAAATTGTGTTGTTGATATCTGATTCTTCATATATTGAAGCCACTTCGTCCGTGATAATCTTAAGTATTGCTACATTATTCTGTATGCTATCATATATTTACGGGCAATGCATCTTGATGCCATTAAAGCGAGAAAAAGTTACCATGTATGCGACAATTTTTAGTGCATCGGTTAATGTGCTTTTGAACTTTGTCTTAATACCTGTTTTTAAACAAGATGGGGCGGCATTTACAACGGTTCTAGCCGAAGGAATTGTATTTGTGATTTATTGGATATACATACACAAAGAAGTGAAGATAAATGAAGCACTACAAACTATAGTTAAGACATTGATAGGATGCGTTGGAATAATATTGATATGCGTGATTATAAAAAAACGCATTGAGTCACTTCCAATTAAAACTGTTCTTTGCATTATTGCGTCTTCAATTATATATTTTATTGTAGAGTTCTTAGTGAAGAATATAGAAGTGATTGATATATACAAGAAAATATTAGTCAAGTTTCAGGGCACTTGGGGGAGCGTACAAAAATGAAACCACATTTAATAATGCCTATGGGCGGAGCTGGATCTAGATTCTATAAAAATGGATATATGGTGCCAAAGCCTCTTATTGAGATAGAAGGAAAACCTTTCTTTTACTGGGCAGCGAGATCCATTGAAAAATTTGTTGAAGTTCAAGATATAACATTTGTAGCATTACAGGATCATGTAGATAGGTTTGAATTGGATAAACTTATTTATGATAATTTCCCGGAAGCAAAAATTATTGTTATTCCAGAAGTCACGCCGGGGCCTGTCTTCACCTGCGTGGAAGGCGCAAAAAACATTGTAGATGGCGGTACATTGCTTTTCAATGACTGTGATCATATGTTTAAGTGCTCTGGATTGAATGACTTGTTAAGTGGCGGGGCAAGCGATACAGATGGGGCGTTAGTAACCTTTAAATCCGACTCGCCTAATTTCAGTTATATAAGATACGACGAGAACAATAACATTGTTGGCACTGTTGAGAAACAAGTTGTTAGCAGTAATGCCATATGTGGAGCCTATATGTTTAGGGATGCAGATACATTTAAAATTATAGCAAAAGAATATCTGCAGAACTGCCCGTATAAAGAGTCATTCATCAGTGGCATGTACAATGTTATGTGTGGGCGTGGTATGGAGATTAAAGATTTTCTTCTTGATTTCCATGTAGAGTTTGGTACGCCTGAGGAGTACGAAAAAGCTAAAGGTTCACCATATTTTGAGGATCTGAAATAAAATTCTGTTAAAAGCAGAATCAGAGAAGGGAAATAGTATGCATATCACAAATTTAGGAGGTCATTCTGGTTGTCAGATTCTGCTTTGTGAGACAGATGATAATATGGTTTTCGTAAGGAAGATAGCCAGCGATATTGAATACATCAAGAGACTAATGATTCAGGTTGACAAGCAAAAAAAATTTAGTAATGATGATGTAAAAGCACCAGCGGTGCTAGCAACAGGATATACGGAAGAGGCTCTGTTCTATTTTGATATGGAGTATATTCAGGGCATTACCTTGGCAGAATATATGAAGTCAATTGAGATCGGAAAGGTTAGGGGATTAGTTGAGGCAATTGTAAAAAGTATTGTTAACGTTGAAATCACTGATGAAGACGTAGATGAAAAGGTCTTCACAGATAAAATAGATTCCCTTGAAAAAAAACTTTCTTCTCTAAAAAATAATACCGTTAATGAAGCTATAGTTCTTCTTAAAAACCATTCGTGGACAAAATTTATAAAAACACCATGCCATGGGGATCTTACACTTGAAAATATTATTGTTAAGGATAATCAGTTGTACTTGATAGACTTCCATGACTCTTTTTATGATAGCTGGATTATGGATATCAGCACGCTTATGCAAGATGTTCAGGCAATGTGGTCTTATAGAATGCAGGATGAAGTAAATATAAATACATTACTACGATTAATTGTTTTTAGGGATATTCTTATGGATGAAGTCCAGAGAACTGTAGGTGACGACTCGGCTGAAGTGTATTATGCACTTTTGCTGAAACTTATTCGTATTTATCCATATACAAAGGATGATAAAACGTATAATTTTTTAAATGAGAAGACGGAGTCCATTATGAAAATAATTAAGGAGGCGCGCTAATGAAAAACTTACTTGTTTTGTGTGCTGGCAGCCGGATGGTAAATAATCAGCCGCTATTTCTGTTACAGCACCCAGATGGAAAGCTTATTGCAAAGAAAGTAATTGAGGGAATCTACCCTGAAGACTATAATCGTATTCTGTATGTGGTGCTTGAGGAAACTGACAAAGACTATGGAGTTGAGAATAAAATAATTAGAGCAATTGGAAATGAATATTCGGTTGAAGTTGTTAGACTAAAAGAGAAAACAAGTGGCCCGGCGGAAACAGCATACCAAGCTATTAAATTGGCAAACATAGAAGGAGAAGTAGCTGTAAGAGATTCGCATAGTTACATAAAGCTATCTGAGAATATTTGCGGTAATTATGTGGCGGGTTTAGATCTGATTCAATATGAGAAGACAATAGACAATCTTAGATCAAAGAGCTTTATTGTGCTGAATGAGCAAAAACAAGTCCTTGATGTGGTTGAGAAAAGATTTTGTTCTGATGTAATTTCTGGTGGTTTATATGGGTTTAAAAAAGCGTCTGATTTTGTTATGGCATATGAAAAGCTTTGCGACCCAAACTATCCCATCAAAAAACTATATGTTAGCCACATTATTTCTTATTTGATCGGTTATTCAAGAAGGATATTTCATAGTGCGGCTATAAAAGAATTTGAAGACTGGTCTACACCTAGTTCGTGGATGAGAGTACAAAAAAAATTTGCTACTTATTTTATTGATTTGGATGCCGTAGGTGGAATCAGCATTCCATTGGAAAGCGAGATTGTAAATATCTTAAGGCAAGCAAGCATAAACGGTTGTTGCTTTGTTGGATTCACATCGAGTACTGAATTAGATGTTTATGGATTGTCACATTATTTTGACGAATGCGGAATTAATGTGTTGCAAGTTGTTCTAGGCTGTACTGTTTCTAAAATTAAAAAGATTATAAATAGTCAAGAACAATTAAACGATGCGTTATTGGAGGTATAACTAATGAAGCTTATTATGGTTGACCTCGATGGAACGTTATTTGATACAAAGGAAGTAAATTATTTGGCATATCAGGAAGCAATAGCTCCATACGGCTATACAATTGATTATAAATATTATTGTGAATTTTGTAATGGACGTCATTATCTAGACTTTCTTCCGCAAATTACCACTACAGATGAGACAATATTATCTGATATGCATAAGCGAAAGAAAACTGTGTATAGCAAATTTTTAGATGTTGCTAGAATAAATAATGGGCTAGTTGATTTACTGAAATTGGCAAAGAAAGAATATAAGACTGCTTTAGTAACAACAGCATCAAAAGAAAACACATATAATATACTGAGACAGTTTGGCCTTGTGGAATTGTTTGATTTAATTCTTACACATGATGATGTTGCTAAATCAAAACCGGATCCAGAAGGATATCTGAAAGCAATGAAGTATTTTAATGTAGAACCGGAGGATTGTTTAATCTTCGAAGATTCAGGCATAGGGATTGAGGCAGCTGAAAAGTCTGGCGCGGAGTGTTTTGTTGTAAAAGGGTACAATTGATTGCAAATGCAATCACTTTTTGGTTCTTTCCAAAGTTAGTTGATTCTGCGCTTTAATTCAAGCCGTAATACTTTCCCTGTTAATGCCAACTCCAAATGACTAAATATAGATTTGCTTGCATGTCTCTGAAGTGTCCTGTATACTGTCATATAGTATACAGAAAGGAAAAGCTCCAGAGACGCTTTCCGGCAAGTGGTTAGGAAATGGAGCAGCCGCAACCCGGTATCAAAGTTCATGCTCGAAGCCGCAGAAGCAGTATGTTGATGAAAGCATGTATCAGCGAAAAACATGCTATTGAACCGGTGTGTCCAGTTTTGTAACATTTTCTTGCTTTGCAGAGTTTTTTGTAATATACTTTATTTAAATCGAGTAGGTTTGTAACCGGAAACGAAACCCTGAAAAGCAGAAACTGATGGGAGAGGAGGAACGATAATTGAGAACAGAAGCAGATGAAATAGAAATTGATCTATTGCGCATAATACAGGTGCTTTGGAT
>Ga0153942_1000331_pt1 | contig 17924 bp, 20 predicted proteins | sample TSNJ026MetaG_FD_104731 | JGI IMG/M metagenome (GOLD analysis project Ga0153942, IMG submission 104731) | Attine ant fungus gardens microbial communities from New Jersey, USA - TSNJ026 MetaG | ecosystem: Host-associated > Fungi > Mycelium > Unclassified | place: USA: New Jersey, Brendan T. Byrne... | reverse complement strand
TTTTCGAATCCACCTCAGCCGTTACAGCTACTCCCCATTATCGCTAAAACTGCTTTAGTAATTGGTAACCACATCAATATCCCGGCCTTTTCCATTAATAATAAAGGAAATGATCCGTTTTTCAGTACCCTTTTGAGTTACGATTTTCAGATTACACGCGTCTTTTTGATACGGTTCCCAGTTGGCGTCGTCAGGCAAATCCGCAATGCCCGTAAATCCGGGCACATAACCGACGATCCCGGTCGTAGAATAGGCGCCTCCGCTTGACATTGAAGCATAATAGGCCTGTGGGACGGCCAAGTTGTTCCAGTCGCTATATTCCCCATAATTGCGGTTGGCCTCGATCTTGATTTCCTGAATTCCCTTTATATATCCCTTTATGGTGCGAACGCAAGCCTCCGCTGTGTCTATATCATCAAATTGAGATAAAATTGTAACTGTCTCCATGTAAAAACCTCCTGCATTGAATACTTGTGATATGAATATTATGAGAGGTATCAGATATTTTACTCATAAAAAAATTTGCCTTTATCCAAGAAAAATAATATAATAAGCCTTGTAGTTAACTGCGGTATTTAGATACAGCGTTTTTTTGCAAAAAATCTATTTTTTCCAATAATTGTGGATAAATTTCTTATTGAGAATTGATGATTCGTGATTTACCAGTAAAGGGGATCTGAGATGGACGTACAGGTTGGCGACGTTTTGATGATGAAAAAAAAGCACCCCTGTGGTGACAATAAATTCTTGGTGCTGCGGTCGGGTATGGATTTTCGTCTGCGCTGCCAAAAATGTGGCCGGGAATTTTTAATTCCACGGGTAAAGGCGGAGCGGAATATATCCAAGATTGTCCGCGAGGAGGCGTCAACCTAGCAGGCCAATTTGCCTACCTATGACTGTATCGTAATCACTTAATACATCTTGAGGAGTTTTTTATGTTTGATAAATTAGCAGAGGCGGAACAGCGCTATGAGGAGATCAATGAAAAATTAATGGAGCCTGACGTCGTGGCCGACAATAAGCAGTATGCAGCCCTGATGAGGGAGCATAAGTCCTTGACTCCCATTATTGAAAAATTCAGGGAATACAAGGTGGCTAAAGCCAATATGGATGAAGCCCGGGATCTGCTAAGTGAAGGCGGCTTGGATAAGGATTTCAGGGAGATGGTTCAGCAGCAGATGGAGGAGAGCCGTGAAACCACCCAGCAGGTCAATGAGGAGTTGACCATATTGTTGCTGCCCAAGGATCCCAACGATGACAAGAATGTTATTGTGGAGATTCGGGGCGGCGCCGGCGGAGAGGAAGCGGCTTTATTTGCCGCCCGCCTTTACCGGATGTACTCTATGTACGCCGAGCGCAGGCGCTTCAAGACGGAGATCCTCAACATCAATGAAACAGAGTTGGGCGGCATCAAGGAAATCAGCTTCTCCATTGACGGGGAGAACGCCTATTCCCGCTTTAAATATGAAATGGGGGTTCACCGGGTCCAGCGGGTGCCTGAGACTGAGGCGGCCGGACGGGTGCACACCTCCACGGTCACGGTGGCGGTGCTGCCGGAGGCTGAGGAAGTGGAGCTTGAAATCAACCCCGGCGATATACAGATTGATACCTTCCGGGCAAGCGGCGCTGGTGGACAGCACGTCAATAAAACGGAATCCGCCATCCGCATCATCCACCTGCCCACCGGACTGGTGGTGGAATGCCAGGACGAGCGGAGCCAGCACAAAAACCGGGATAAGGCCATGAAGATTCTTCGATCCCGCCTCTATGACCGAATGATGCAGGAGCAGAGCGACAAAATTGCGTCTGAGCGCCGGTCCCAGGTGGGAACGGGGGACCGTTCCGAACGCATTCGCACCTATAACTTTCCCCAAAGCAGGGTGACGGACCACCGCATTGGCCTGACCTTATATAAGCTGGAGCAGTTTTTGGACGGGGATATGGATGAGGTGGTGGATGCCCTCACCACAGCCGACCAGGCGGAAAAGCTGAAGGGTGGAGCTGAACAATAAGTGAATGCTTATAATATCAGCACAAAGCTACTGAAGGCGGAGAGCCCCGATTCTGGGGCTGTGGATTTGGCGGTCCAGCTCCTCAACCGGGGAGAATTGGTGGCTATCCCCACGGAAACGGTTTATGGCCTGGCCGCCAACGGGCTTGATCCCAAAGCGGTGGAAAAGATATATGAAGCAAAGGGGCGTCCCAAGGACAACCCCTTTATTCTGCATATTGCTGAAATGCGTGAGCTTGCGCCTCTGGTGCGGTTTATCCCTAAGGAGGCATTGGTACTGGCCCGGCACTATTGGCCGGGACCTTTGACCATGATCCTAAAGCGCAGCAGCATTGTGCCCTCCATTGTATCGGCAGGTTTGGATACGGTGGCGGTGCGGATGCCTGCCCATCCAATTGCCAGGGCAATTATACAGCGGTGCGGCTTTCCCTTGGCGGCGCCCAGCGCCAACCTCTCAGGCTCTCCCAGTCCAACAAAGGCCTCCCATGTTTGGGCGGATATGGAGGGGCGAATCCCCTTGATTGTGGATGGGGGGGACTGTGCCGTGGGATTGGAATCTACGGTAGTTGCCCTTACGGGCAAGGTACCCAGGCTCCTGCGGCCCGGCGGAGTCACACCGGAAGAATTGGAAAAGGTGCTAGGCAGGATCGAAATCGATGAGGCGGTGCTGTCCTCTGTTGACCAGGAGGGGCCGGTGGCCTCCCCTGGAATGAAGTACAAGCATTACGCTCCCAAGGCTGAGGTTGTGCTGTACGAAGGCAGCAGCGCCGCTTACGCGAAGTATGTCAATGGGCAGGAGGGGGCGTATGCCCTCTGTTTTGAGGAAGATTTGCCTCTTTTAACCGGGCCGTATATCTGTTATGGCCCGGCCAATCAGCCGGAGATGCAGGCAAAGAAAATTTTTGCAGCATTGCGGGAATTGGATGAACGAAGAGCGGAGAAAGTGATTGCCCACAGTCCGGCGCAGACCGGAATGGGCATGGAGCTGTCCGTATTTGACCGCTTGTTGCGCAGCGCGGGATTTCGAATTATTACAGAACCTTAATGTAAGGAGGTATGGGATGCTTGGCGAAAAGCTGATTGTAGGCTTAACTGGCCAAACCGGGGCAGGAAAGAGCACCGTATCCACCGTTTTGCGGCGCTACGAGCTGGATGTTATTAACTGTGATGTGGAGGCCCACAACATCATCGCCCAGGAACCCTGCCTGGGCGCGTTGGTGGACAGGTTTGGGCCTGAAATATTGGATGAAGAGGGCAAGCTAAATCGGCCGGCCTTAAGTGAGATTGTATTTAACAACGCTGACAAGCTTTCAGCCCTCAATGAGATTACCCACCCCCGCATTGTTCAGTATTTGTTGGAAATCGCGGAAACGTCTTATTTTGACATTGTTGTCTTTGACGCGCCGACCCTCATTGAGAGTGGTTTGGACCAGCATTGTGATCTTGTGGCTGTGATAACCGCTGAGGAAAAGCTTAGGGTGCAATGGATTCAAAAGCGAAGCGGCCTGACCCATAAGCAGGCCTTGGTCCGCGTACAGGCGCAGCCCCCTGAGAGCTTTTATGTTAATAGGGCGAATCTGGTATTGGCCAATACGGGGAAACTAGATGCGTTGGTGGTCAAGGCGGAACATCTGGCAGCCTATCTCCAGAACTATTTCCAGCGAAAAAGAGGTGCCGCGGATGGATAACCGGCCTGTTAACCAGCTTGTCAAAAGACGCAAAAGAAGGCGCAAAAAGGATCATCTAAAAAGAAATCTCATTGCTCTGGCTTTGGCGACAGTGTTTTTGGTCATCGCAATTATCGTTTCCCGGCCGGTACAAAAAATGTATATGAATGCGGCCTATCCCAAAGAATACGCCGAATTTGTGGAAAAATACGCGGCGGTGAATGATCTGCCGGAATCCTTGGTATATGCCGTGATCTACTGCGAGAGCGGTTTCAAGCCAGACGCGGTATCCAATGTGGGAGCCAGGGGACTGATGCAAATTATGGAGGATACCTTTGAGTGGATTCAGTTTAGGATGGGCGAGGAAGACAGCGGTGTCACTTATGAGGACATGTTTGACCCCGAAACCAACATCCGCTACGGCACGTATTTGCTCCGTGACCATTTGGATGAATTTACCTTGGCCCACACCGCCCTTTGTGCCTATCATGCCGGGCGCTCCAGAGTCAACCAGTGGCTGGATAACTCTTTATACTCCAGCGATGGGACGGCGTTGGATGAGGTTCCCTTTACAGATACCCGCAATTATGCCAGAAAGGTACTCAATATCCAGGAAATCTACGAGTCATTATATTACTCTAAGCAATAATTATGGAAATATATCCTTGGCGGAGGAATAAGTATATGGCCTACGAAAGAATGCTGGATAAGAAAAAGAAACCCTCTGAACAGGACATCGATACATATATTGGGAATGAGGCTGCCAGACGGCTGGCCGCTATAGAACAATACCTTAGCGGTCATTATGATCTGAGCCGGGAGCTCCGGTTCCCTTTTGGAAACAATTACGGCTGGGGCTACAAATATAGCCATAAGACAAGGCATCTCCTCTATGTGTTTTTTGAAAAAGGAGCCATCACCGTCACCCTTCAGGTAGGGGACGGTCAAGCGGTGGAGGCCATTCTGGATACGCTACTGGAACGGACTCAAAAGCTTTGGGAAGGCCGTTATCCATGCGGCGATACGGGCGGATGGGTGCATTACAGGATATTGGAGGACGCCGAACTGGAAGACATCTATAGGCTTACAGCCATAAAATGCAAGCCTATAGCGCCTAAAAAGTATCGCTAAACGGCGTGGAGACAGTTGTATATGCTTTAGAATGATAGATGCCCTATACCAGTGGATCAACGTATAAAGATATAAGCCGATTTTTTGAGAGTGAGGAATTTGCGTGTGCCGGTGGGCGGGTCTTCCCTCTTGCCTCCGCCAAGGATCACACCAATGACATGCCGATTTATTCTGAAACAGCCCTTGACGGTGGACAGGATTTATGGTATAGTTATTTTACCTCATTTTGGGGTTCTTTTTGTGTGTATAAAAAGTTCCTTCAAAGCGACCGTGAGGGAGGCAAGAATGGCGGCCGAACCATAGTGCATACGACGGTTGCCGGCCGGCAAAAATAATCCGCATTCAGGAGGTGCCGATATGAGAGTCAAGATCACCATGGCTTGCACAGAGTGCAAACAGCGCAACTACAACACCATGAAGAACAAAAAGAATTCGCCTGACAGGCTTGAAATGAGCAAATATTGCCGTTTCTGCCGCAAGCACACACCTCATCGGGAAACGAAATAGGGGGAGGATGAATAGTGGCGGAAGAAAAAAAAGTCTCAACGATTAAAAAGGCCTCCCGTTATATTCGGGATGTTCGCAGTGAAGCCAAAAAGGTCCACTGGCCGTCTAAGAAGACGCTGCGCAACCACACCGCGGTCGTATTGGTGATGATGGTGATTTTGGGCCTGTTTATCTACGGTGTGGACATGCTGATGATCCTGCTGTCTAGATTGCTGTTTTCCTAAGCGAAGGGAGACAAATACATGGCTGAATCAGCGAAATGGTATGTGGTGCACACTTATTCCGGCTATGAGAATAAAGTGGCGACCAATATTGAAAAAGCGGTGGAGAACCGCGGTTTTCAGCAGTATATCGAAGAGGTGCGCGTTCCCACCGAAAAGGTCACGGAGATCAAGGATGATAAGACCCGGGAAGTGGAGCGCAAGATATTCCCCGGTTACGTGCTTGTAAAGATGGTGATGAACGACGATGCGTGGTATATCGTCCGCAACACCCGGGGCGTTACCGGATTTGTGGGTCCCGCGTCAAAGCCCGTACCCCTCACTGAGGAAGAGGTCGCTAAATTGGGTGTGGAGACCATCAATGTGGAGGTCTCGTACCAAATAGGCGACAGCGTTCAGATTATAAGCGGCCCTCTTAAGGATTATGTCGGGGTTGTTGACGAGTTGGACGTGTCTAAAAACAAGGTAAGGGTAGTCGTTTCCATGTTTGGCGGACGTGAAACCCCTGTGGAGCTGGAGCTTCACCAGGCTGCGCCGCTGGACTGATCCCCAGCAGTAATTAAGGCTCTTTTTGCCGGCTTTGCGGTGCGCCGCGACGCCGGTCCAGTGGGAGGAATGCCAATTCAGTGACCGCAGGCATTCCGGCAATTACCACATAAATTTGGAGGTGCAAGCAAAATGGCTCAAAAGGTAGTGGGCTTTATTAAGCTACAGATACCCGCCGGAAAGGCAACGCCAGCTCCGCCTGTCGGTCCTGCTTTGGGACAGCATGGCGTCAATATTATGTCATTTACGAAGGAATTTAATGAGCGTACCAAGAACGATGTGGGTATGATTATCCCTGTTGTCATCACTGTATACGCTGACCGTTCCTTTAGCTTTATCACAAAAACACCGCCGGCAGCCGTCCTGATTAAGAAGGCGTGCGGCATTGAAAAGGCTTCCGGCGAACCCAATAAAACCAAGGTAGCTACAATTACCCGGGATCAGATTCAAAAGATTGCGGAGCAAAAAGCCCCTGATCTAAACGCCGCCAGTGTTGAGGCAGCCATGAGCATGATTGCCGGCACTGCGCGTTCCATGGGTATTGTTGTAGAAGACTAATGCTCCCCTGTATTGGTGGGAGGAAATTTCCGTTATTAACCACTTAAGCGGTTTTGGATGAAGCTTATTGCAGTGATATTGAATAAGCTCCCTTTTGGCCAAAACCGTTATAAAGGGAGGACTGGATTAACGATGAAACACGGTAAAAAATATCAAGACAGCGCCAAACAGGTGGAGCGTACCAAATTCTACGACACCGCCGAGGCTCTGGATCTTTGTGTAAAAACGGCGACAGCAAAATTTGACGAAACAGTCGAACTGCATGTCCGTCTGGGTGTTGACTCCCGTCACGCTGACCAACAGGTTCGCGGCGCGGTTGTGTTGCCCAACGGAACCGGTAAAAACGTAAGGGTATTGGTGTTTGCCAAGGGCGAAAAAGCCGATGCCGCCCAGGAAGCGGGCGCTGAATTTGTAGGCGCTGAGGATATGATGGCTAGGATTCAAAATGAAGGTTTTATGGATTTTGATGTGGTTATTGCCAGCCCGGATATGATGGGGGTTGTGGGCCGTTTGGGTAAAATTTTAGGCCCAAGGGGCTTGATGCCTAACCCCAAGGCCGGTACCGTCACCCCTGACGTAGCTAAGGCTGTTCAGGAGGCTAAGGCCGGTAAGATTGAGTACCGTCTGGACAAAACCAATATTATTCACTGCCCTATTGGCAAGGCATCCTTCGGGCCTGAGAAGTTGCAGGAAAACCTATCCACCTTGATGGACGCCATTGTGAAAGCAAAGCCTTCCGCCGCCAAGGGCCAGTATATTAGATCCGCCGTTGTAGCCACCACTATGGGCCCCGGCATCAAGCTCAATCCCGCCCACTTTATATCATAAAATTAGACGATTTTCTTGACAAGTCTACTTTTTGTGTTATAATGAAAAAGTTGTTAGATTCCGGAGACAGCAGGTGCCCGCCAGGGCATAATGGCTTAGGAGGCCGCCTGCCGAGGAAATGGGTTAAATGGTAATTTATCTGCTATTTAGGCTCTTTCCGATTTCCGGGAGGAGCCTTGTTTATTTTTGAACGAGTTCGGGAGGTGAATGTAAAATTGCCAAGCGAGAAAGTACTGAGTGAAAAACAGCAAATCGTCGCTGAATTGGCGGAGAAGATTAACGCCGCCGCCGCAGGTGTCGTCGTGGATTACAGAGGCATCACGGTGGAAGAGGACACCAAGCTGCGCAAGGAGCTTAGGGAGAACAATGTGGATTACTTTGTGGTCAAGAATACCCTGTTGCGGTTTGCCACAAAGGAAACCGGCCTTGAGGAGCTTGACTCCGTCTTAGAGGGCACTACGGCCCTAGCCCTGTCCACCGAGGACCTGGTGGCGCCCGCAAAGCTGTTGTGCAAGTTTGCGGATTCCAAGAAGGCGTACTTCAACATCAAAGCAGGCTTTGTTGAGGGCAAACCTTTGGACGCGGCGGGAGTTAACCAGTTGGCTAAGCTGCCGGCCAAGGAGGTGCTTATTGCCCAAACTTTAGCCGGGTTCAATGCCCCTATTACTGGCTTTGCCAATGTGCTTAACGGCAACCTGCGTGGATTGGCCATCGTGCTGAACGCCATTGCGGAAAAGCAGAGCGCATAAAATTTTGTCCGGTATGCAGGCGCAGGATATAATTAAGAATGCGTCTAACTATGAAAAATTACATTTTGTGGAGGTAAATACAAATGGCTTCTGAGAAAGTATTAAAGTTAATTGAAGATGTAAAAACATTGACTGTTCTGGAACTGTCTGAGGTTGTTAAGGCCCTTGAAGAGGAATTTGGCGTGTCCGCCGCCGCACCTGTGGCTGTAGCCGCCGCTCCCGCTGCCGGAGCTGACGTTCCCGCTGAAGCTGAGAAGAGCGAGTTTGATGTTATGCTGCTTGAGGCTGGCGGCTCTAAGATGGCTGTTATCAAGCTGGTGAAGGAATTGACCGGCCTTGGCCTGAAGGAAGCTAAGGAGGTCGTTGACGGCGCTCCCAAAGCCGTTAAGAGCGGTATATCCAAGGCTGACGCTGAGGATATGAAGGCCAAGCTGGAAGAGGCTGGCGCTAAGGTTGAACTGAAATAGTTTGCGGCACAAGCGGGTAGAAATGGCCCGACAGGGAAGGTTTATGGGGCCCGCCGCAAACAAACAACGTAGAACAGAGGACGCCTTAATAAATAGGCGTCCTTTTTGCTTATTTAGGCTGGGTTTCTATGCTATACTGGTTGCGTAGGTTATTTATATTTTGCAAATAAGACATGCTGTTGTCATAATATGTTTGCTATAGTTTTTTTGGGAGGTGTGTTTAATTGAAAACAATGTTAAATGTAATGAAGCGGAAAAAAAACAATATTCCTGAAAGCTGTCTGCTTGTGTTTGAGAAAATAATGCTTACATATGACGGGAATGAACGCGATACTAAATTTATGAATGCCATGGAGGAATATCTCACTAAGGAGCAATGTTTCACAATATGGGCGCAAAACGGTGCGTGCCGCGGCACAGGGTACGATAAGAAACGCAAGGCTTTCGCGGCCGAACACAGCCATAAACCCCTCCGCGAAAGATTTGATATTTTTATAAATACCATAGGAAGCGGTTATAAATCGAAACCTAATGACATCGTTTTAGATGAAAAAAATAAAACCATTATCCTCAGTTTCGCTTGTAAGCACGGTCTAATGCATCTGGAAAAGGGGATTTCAACGTCCCTTGACGCATATTTCGGACATTGTGCGGGCGGGCGTTTGCATGAGCTTCAGCTTGCTTTAGGCATAAACCTCAAAATCAAAGACGTGGACGTGACCGCAATCGAAAAAAGCATAAAAAACCCCTGCGTATTTACGTTTGAGATTATTGGATGAAGTAGCTGAACAACAGCTAATCAGCTTACTATACGAAACAGCACCCGATAGATTCCTCACCTATCGGGTGCTGTTTTGCGACAAAGACGCTCTATTGCGGCCTCATCTTCTTATATTTGGAACTGTCAATTTACTTGCGGTTGGATTCCCGAAAGAGCATCATAGCGGACCTATGGGAAGCCATCAAAGTGGGCTCACCGGTATGGGATATGGGAACGGTCCCAAAATCCACATCATCGTTGAGTACCATGCCACAAAGGGTAATCATGTCCCTGATTAAATCCTTAGTCAATGGGTTGTAGGCGCTTCCCTTGGGGTGCCCCAATTCCTGCCAGCGGTGGCCGCCCAGGAACCACAGGTCCTCCAATCCCTCTTCACTCAGGCGGGAGATAAGGTGCTCCAAGTTCCTCTTGTATTCACTCAGATCCAGCGCGCCGGGCACTTGCATCCAGACACCCGCGCCGCTGCCAATGGCGTCGCCGGTGAAGCAGAGATTGTGGGTCCGGTCCAAATATGCCACAGAGCCGGGGCTATGGCCGTTGATCTCCAGCACCTCGATGACTACGCCGCCGCCCAGGTCGATGATATCGCCATCCTTGATGTCAAGGATATCGTCGGCAGTGGTTTTGCTGTCGGACATCATCATCTCCATGAAGCGGGGAAGGACAGCCTCTTCCTTCTTGGACATATAGAATTTGCCAAACTTGTCGGAATGCATCATATGGTCGCCGTGGGCGTGGGTAATGGCCAATTCAAAGGGCAGCTTTGTCAGGGATTTGATCAGGCCGATAATGTCGCCGCCGCCCATGCCGGTATCTATCACCAGGGCCTTTTCCGTGCCCTCCACAATATAGAAGGAGCTGTCCCGGAAATCATCGATAAACCACACGCCGGGCTGAATCAACTCCACCTCATAGCGGTCATAGCGGGTTTGGCTAAACATCCACTCCAGGGCTTCCTTGTCGCTGTAAGCCGGGATCCAGGAGGCGTGAGCAGAGAGGCCCAGCTTCTCCATATAGCCCGGCTCATACTCGGTGTACCGCACATTGGGATTGGCTGTGCTGCGCAGGGCCGCCACCATCGTGGCTGTGCCGAATAAGCTGTTGAGGTAGGGGTGATCCATTTTGTGGGCCGCCGGAACCGCAGGATCATCCGCCGCGTGGAAGGCCCAAACCGGCACATTTTTGGCATTCTTAACCTCCATGGGATTGCCTGCGCCACAGATGGGCATAGCCGCTGCGACAAGCTGCGGATACTTGCTGATCAACTCCCAGGTACCCATGCCACCCATGGACAGGCCGGTGACATAGACGCGGTTGGTGTCAATGGGATACTGGGTGGGCAGTACCTGGATGGCTTTAACAATCAGCTTGATATTCTCCTCGTCGGTCCAGAATTTGTCAGCGGGACATTGGGGGGCGAAGACAAAGCAGGGATGCTCCTTCTGCCAATCAGGATGGGCGAAGGCGGTACCGCCGCTGTTGGCCAGCGCTAAACGGGTGTCATCTCCCCGCTCACCGGCTCCGTGGAGGTAGATGACCATGGGGTAGGTCTCCCCTTCCCTGCTCTCAGGCGTATAAAACATGTACCCGAACCTGTGTCCGCCATCCCGCATTTCCTCCACGGTAAACAGGTCCTTGACAGCCTCATTCTCCGGATCTGGGCGGCCAAAATGAAGGTTAGCCGGATCGTAGAGATAATCCGCCACCATGCCGTAACTGATGCGCTTAAACTTCATCTCGCGGCCAAACATATTGAGTTCCCCATCCTCACCCTCCAGCACACCGGATACCAGCTTGCGGGTGACAGTCAATACATCCTTGACATATTGGCCGGTGAGCTGCACGGGAGATTGGTTTCGGTGGCCGGGATAGATCAACAAATTGTGAAGGTTCTTGGTCTTGTCATACAGCTTCTCCAGGGTTGAAACAAACCTGTTGAGGGGAATATCCGATAACTGCATCCAAAAATGGCCTGATCCAATGCTGTCGCCGGAAAACAGCAGTTGCTTGTATTGCTCTAAAAGGACGATGGAGCCGGGACTGTGCCCGGGGACGGCGATCACCTCAAAGATAAAATCGCCTAAATCAAATACTTTCCCCTCCGGCACCGGCTGAAACCAATCTGCCTCCAGCTTCTTTGGGATCATACTGTTGAGAATAGGGAGATCCCGGATATCCATGTAGATACCGCAGCCAGCCTCATGAAATTCAGTTAAACTGACGCCTGCGTGGTCTAAGTGGCCGTGGGTGACGACCACGTCAAGTGGAAGGTTGGTGAGCTTCCGGATCTTCTCATAGAGGCCGGTGGCGTACTGAAGGGAATCCACTAATAAAGCCCGTTTGCTGCCAATAATCAGGTAGGCGTCCACATAGGGTCCGCCCACCATTTCATTGGGTTCGTTAAACTGCCAGATGCCGCCTCCGATTTCTGTCACGGTAATTTTTACGTCTGCCATTATGGTTCTCCTTTCTGAATAATGCTTACAGGGAAGCCGCTGTATAAGGGTGTACAGCGGCGTATACAGTGAAGGTGTAAATTCTTTCAATGGCTATGCCGTCACAGGTGTGACGGCATAGCAAAATACAATAATAAATTATGAAATCTTTGCGTTGAGCTCATCCAATACCGGCTGGATCAAGTTCATTTTTTCATTGACCCAGGCCTGCCAGTTCGCTTCAATATCCCCTTCCTTAGTGACAAGGTTGGCGTACTCATCCGTGTATACCATTGTCGCCAGGTTGAGGGCCGTGGATTCATGGAAGAAAACTGTCCAATCGGGCTCAGAGGGGAGGGATTTTTCCGTGGAGTTTGCCTCACGGGTGAGGTATAGCTCCTTTACCAAATCACGGTGGTTCTGGGCAAAACCGGGGTTGATGAATTGGAAGTCGTCGGAAAGGATGAACATGTTGCCGTACATGGGAAAGATGGCGTATTTGTCACTAGCGGAGGTGCCTGTCTCCAGCAGGCTGACATAGCCGCCTTCACCATCACTTTCCCAATCCACATCCTCAAAGCCCATGCGGATAATTAACTGCGCCTCTTCAGTACAGGAATAATCCAGCATGTCCAAAATCCTCTCCAGCTTGGCGTCCTCAATGTGGGGGGAGAAGATGTTAGTGCACCAATAATTGGTGACAGCACTGCCATGGTAATAGCCATCCTCACCCACGACGGTGACTAGCTTCACCACTTCGTCAAAATCCAGGCCTTGATACTCCGCAAAGTTTTGTTTATGGCGGGTAAACCAAGCGGCCATACCTTCGCCAACATAGATGCCGGATTGTCCGGTGGTGTGGAACATGGCGTAATCATCAGGGTCCTGAATAGTATAGAATTCAGGATGGAGCAGCCCTTCCGTATACAACTCACTCATAATCTTCAACCCGGTGAGGGTATCTTCGCTGGCGGGGCCCCACTGATAGGCGCCGTCGTCTCCCAGATAATAGGGAAGGCTGGTAACGCCGCTATAGGTGCTGTTAAACTGAACGAAATAGCTGATCTTGGCGGAGGTCATATTGATGGGATAGAAGCTGCCAAACTGCTCGGCCACATTGCCGGGGTCATTTTCTTTGAATAGATACGCCAACTCCATCAGCTCGGAGGTCTTCATGACATCTTTAACCTCATAGCCCACAGCCTCGGCCCAGTCGGTGCGGACATAGGCGGACATATGGGTGGAGAGCTTTTCGGTGGGGCGGTTGTTGGAGAAGACGGGACGGAATAGGAAGTAGGTGCCGTCAAAGATTTCCTCAACGCCCTCATTCATAATGGTGTCACTGTAGGCGGAGGCCAAACTGGGCCACTGGCTCTTCCAGTTGTCGGGAAGCTGCTTGACCAGATCCTGGTCCACATAGTTGGCAGCCTCGCCGTGGAGGTAGTTCCAGACAGCCATGTCCGGCATGTCGTCGGAGTTGATCCAGATGCGCAGCCGCTCTGCCCAATTCTCAAAGGTCAGGGAGGTGATGTCCCATTCAATGTTGAATTTCTCGGTAAAATGGCGAGTCAACTCATCGCCATAGTTGTAATCCTTGGTGTCGTCAATCTGGATGCCGGCCCAGGAAATGACCATCTTTTCGCTGTAATCCTTTTCACCAGTATCGCCAGCGTCGGCACTGGATTCGCCGCCCTCATTTTTAGAGGAGGAGCTTCCGCTGTTCGCGTTGCCTGAGTCGCCGCAGGCCGTTACAGCCAGCACCATAACCAAGCATAAAATTAGGGCAATTGTTTTTTTCCAGGTATGCATGTGTTTTCTCCTTTCACACACTAAATCATTATCCTCCCGCATGGGAGGTGGGATACAAAAAATAATAAGGAATCAGGACTTGATGGCTCCGATCATAACCCCTTTGGCGAAGTGCTTTTGCAGGAAGGGGAATACACACATGATGGGGAGCATGGTGACCATAACGGCAGCCATTTTGATGCCGTTGCTGAAGGCCTTTTCTTCAATGGTTACTTGGGCGCTCATATCCGCCGCCACCTGGGAATCGATAACGATGGAGCGCAGGACCAATTGCAGAGGCTGCCAGTCATTGCCGCGAAGGAATATCATGGAGTTAAACCACTCATTCCACCGGTCAACTGAGGCAAAGAGGATAACTGTAGCGATGATGGGCATGGAGAGGGGCAGAACAATCCTAAAGAGAATGGTCCACTCCCCCGCACCGTCCAGCCGGGCCGATTCCATTAAGGATTCGGGCAGGCTGCTAAAGTAGTTGTACATGAGGATCATATAAAAGGTGTTCATGCCGCCTACTAAAATAACGCCTGCAACATTGTTCAGGTTCAAGCTTTTAACCACCAAGTACAAAGGGACAATGCCCCCATTAAAAATCATGGTAATCAGAATCAGAGTAAAGATCAGCTTCCGGCCTGGATAACCTCTGCGGCAAAGGGCATAGGCGGTGCTGCAACAGAGAAATAAAGCCAAGGGTACGCCAAAAGCCACATACAGCAGCGTAGTCTTATAGCCAGTCCAGATGCGGCCTGTCTTAAACAATTCCTGATAGGATTGCAGGTCTATCCTCTTGGGGAAAAGCAGCAGTGGAGTCTCCAGGTACTCCTTATAGCTAGTAAAGGAAACGGCAATTACATTTAAAAAGGGTAAAAAGATAGCCAATCCCCACACGGTTAGAATCACAATCAAGATAAAGTCCATCAGCTGGAACTTCTGGTTTCCAAATTTTGTTTTACGTGCCAACGTTTTCACCCCTTTCTATTAACCAAACAGACCGCTGCCGCCCATGAACTTGGAGCCTCTGTCAGCCAGGAACAGCAGGATAGCATTAATGATGGAGCGGAACAATGAAACGGCTGTAGAGAAGGAAAAGTCGGCGGAGGATTGGAAGGTGATGCGGTAGATATACATATCTAAGGTATCCGACACTTCCTTCAAGGCGGCGTTGTTCAAGTTGAAAATTTGGTCAAAACCGGCGCTCATCAGGTTGCCGGTCATCAGGATGAACATGACGGTGATGGTGGGCAGGATGCTGGGTATCGTGATATGCCTGATTCTCTGCATCCTGGAGGCCCCATCAATCTCGGCCGCCTCATATTGGTCCATATCGATCCCGGAAATGGCCGCCATATAGATGATGGCGCTGTATCCGGAGGACTTCCAGATTTCACTGATATAAAGCATGGGTTGGAAAATCTTAGGATTTCCCAAAAAATTGACCGTGTCCCCGCCCATAGATCCAATAATATTATTGACCAAACCATCATAGGAAAGCAGATTGGTCATGATGCTGGCCACAATGACCCAGGACAGGAAGTGGGGAAAGGTATAAATACTTTGCAGCACCTTTTTGCTCCGGCCCACGCGCACTTCATTGAGCATCAGGGCGATCAGGATGGGGGCGGGAAATTGGAAAATCAGCCGACCAAGATTGATGATCAATGTTCGCTTAATGGATGCCCAGAAGGCGGGATCGCGAAAGACGTATGTAAAGTTTTCCAGTCCGCACCAGGGACTGCCCCAGATGCCTAAATTAGCCTTGTAGGTTTTAAAGGCCAGGCTCAGTCCGCCCATGGGCATATAGGCAAAGATAAAATACCAGACCAAGCCGGGAATAAGCAACACATAGATGGATTTATTTTTGACGATGTTTTTGCCAAGGGTTCTCAATTTGGATGGGCTGGGATTGGGCTGCCTTATACGCGCTTCCAAGTTACCACTCCTCAAAAATAATCATAATACACAGAACAGGTAAAAGATGTTTGACAAATTAATGCTGTTAATAGAATAGCAATAATTCATGTAAAGGGGTACCGACATTTTTATGGTATTTTCGGACAAAATTAGGTTTTCCACTATTTACATTTTATATATTTCTCCAAGAATGATATAATTGCCCCAAAGTGGAGGCGTATCATGAAACGAATTTGGTATTCGCTAAATGGAAGATTGATCCTGTGTGTGGTTGTGGCCATTCTGGGTATGGTGTCCATCATTCTTCAATATTTTTATGAGTATTGGAATGATGCCCAGATCCAAGTGCATCAATATTTCGAGAGCGTCAGCGGTGAGATGGAAGCGAGGCTGGACCGGTGGTTTGAAGAAATAGGAACAGTGACCAGGCTCACTGGATATTCCACGGCGGTCCAGACTTACATGGTTTCCACCAGTCCAAATGAGATTATTCAAAATAGTTCTAAGGCGACTGAGGCCATAAGGCTATCCATGATGGTCGGCAACAGCTGTGAGGATATTTTTGTTTACAGTGACACAAAACGGGGGCTTTCTTACCGGAACAGCCATATGGACACCTTTTATGAGGTGTTGGACCGCTATGGGCTGCGGGAGGACCTGTCTATGGACAGCCCTTTCTTCAGCGATATCTTTTTTATTGACGGTGATACATCAAAACCCTATGTCATTTACCTTAACCCCATCTACACCGTTCTGCCCGGAACCTTCAGCAAAACGAACCGGATGATCTGCGGGGTGATGTATGACCTTGGATCTATGACAAATTGGTTGTCTCCAGAAGCGGAGGACAGTATTGCCGCCATGCTTTACGACGGCAAGCTGGTGGCTAGCAGCCGCAGCATGGAGGACATAGAGGCTTTAACTTTGGCCTCTATTGACGAGGGCAGGGGAAATATATATATCAACTCCCAGGAATACTTAACCAACCGGGTCACCATGCCCAGCTACGGCTATGATTTTGTCCTTATGGTCTCTATTCAGTCTGTTTCAAAGGGCGTTGTTCAGGCGAGAAATACAAGCCTGCTGCTTATGTTGGTGTCTGTGGTGATTTTAGGGGGGTTGCTTGTGCTCCTGGTGATTTCCATAAACCAGTCTGTGAGTCAGATTGTCCACGATGTGGATTTATTGGATGGAGCGCGGAGCGGGTTTAGAGTAAAAATCCCCAAACTGATGGACTTGCAAAAAATATCCGCTGCCGTCAACGCCATGTTGGGGAGAGTTGAACAGTCAGTCCAAAAGGAAAAGGACACTCAAAAACAGCTATATGAAGCTGTCATTGCTCAAAACAAAGCGGAGCTGATAGGATACCGCAGCCAGATCAATCCGCACTTTCTGTTTAACACCCTCGAGTGCATGCGGAGCATGGCGCGGCATTACCGTGCGGAGCCGGTGGAGCGGTTGATCTCGTCCATGGCGCTTATGTTTCGATACTCCCTCCATGCGGGCATGGTGGTCCGGTTGGAGGATGAAATCAAGCATCTATACAACTATTTCAATGTGATGGATATCCGCAATCCGGGAAAATTCAAAATGCAAATGCATGTGGAACCTGAAGCTTTGGAGAGGCCGGTATTATCAATGATTTTGCAGCCCATTCTGGAAAACTCCATTCTCCATGCCTTCGATGGGCAAAAAAGTAACTGTATAGTATCTGTTCAGGCCCATGTCGATGAGAAGGACGTATTAATTGTCCGTCTGGCGGACAATGGGTCAGGGTTGAATCCTCAGGAAGTGGAGAAACTGGAGACCATGATGCGGTTGCCTGACGACGTTGTCCGTCAGCAAGAAGACAGCATAGGGCTGCAAAATATATTCAGGCGGATGAGATTGACCTTTGGAAAGCATTTTCATGTAAAAATCCGTTCCCGAAAGGATTATTATACGGTGGTTGAGTTGAGGATCCCCAAAACCATCAAGGAGATTTTAGGGGGAGGCGAAGGCTATTGACATAAAAAACAGAACAGGCAAAATTGCCTGTTCTGTTTAATTGCAAGGAGATTATCGCATTGTCATCAATTGAAGGTTGCTGTCCTTCTTCCTGTATTGATCAGGGGTCAATCCCACGAACCCCTTAAACAGCCGTCCAAAATAACTGTAATCTAAGTAGCCCACCTGTTCGGCAATCGTTCGCAAGCCCAAATCCGAGCGAAGCAAAAGGCGCTTAGCATGCTGGATACGCACCTCCTTAAGAAAAAAGGAAATGGTTTTCCCGGTATATTTTTTAAAGAGCTCGCATAGGTAGACCT
>Ga0153942_1000329_pt1 | contig 17969 bp, 17 predicted proteins | sample TSNJ026MetaG_FD_104731 | JGI IMG/M metagenome (GOLD analysis project Ga0153942, IMG submission 104731) | Attine ant fungus gardens microbial communities from New Jersey, USA - TSNJ026 MetaG | ecosystem: Host-associated > Fungi > Mycelium > Unclassified | place: USA: New Jersey, Brendan T. Byrne... | reverse complement strand
TACTTTGATGGACTGACAATCATATTTTTTTTCCTCATCGTTAGACAAATATTCAATTGCTGCATGTATTAATCTGACTGATACTTTACGAAAACCGTATTCTAGATGAGATCCACGTCAACTATTCATTTTTCTTCCTCTTGAATTTGCCTCTATTCTCACTGTGGAAGTCATGTCAGTTTTGTACTCGAGACTTGCAATGGCAAACACTCACGCAAAGCTCCTCTCTTTTCGTTTTCTACTCTCTTTCTTAATCACATTGCGCTGTATCTTCCGCCTGGCCGCTGCTTCGGGATTAGTGGTGGCCTGTAACGTCTTCATCACCTTGCGATTCCGCCGTATCTCTAGAGTTTTTTGGCGAATCTGGTTGTAGATGATGGAAAATTTTGTAGTCCCAACTTTCGCCTGTACTAGGTCCTGTAATTCAACAGCAGTATTTTTTACTTCCTCTACATCGTAGTTAATGATCAACGGAGCTAAGAACAAAAATGAGTACGTACCCATTTGCGGATCCCTGATAGTGTCATCCTCTATCAACCTATATACAGGGGTAAGAATATGCACGAGAAATTGTTCAACCCTATCCGCATCCATATAAGAAGTCATAGCAGCGAACCAGCGTAACACCGCTAGTGGGTGTTGATGCCAATTAGCCTAGGAGGGTATCTTCAGCGAAAACCAGTGCCTACAAAACTGACGAAGGCCTTACATTGCTCTTTGTCCGGCTTCTCCTGGCAATATGGGCTGATTTTATTTGATACGAAAGTCTCGAGAACAACCAAGATAAAGGGTCTTTTTGCTTTGGTACCTCATCTACATTCTGATCCCCTGTCTCGTCGTTCATTAAGGCCTCCGGAAACTCAGCACTGGAGGTTGCTTTCGGCATGGCACAAAAACATTTTCCGGAAAAGAAGAGGTTTTTCACTACCTGCATGCTAAGGACCTCGTCGAGATTCTCACTCTTCAGCTGCGCTGACAACTTTTTAGTAACGTCTTGCATCCCTACCAGGGATGCCGGGTGATCGTCAGTGAGATCAGCTCGTGGAGCAATAGCAGGTAACGCAGCGAAAAGCAATCCAAGAACTCGGCAAGCGGCAGTACGGACCCATGCATGCGGGTAGAGTAGGTGAGAGGTGACCAAGCTCCAAGATACTTTGGTGTTTTGGCTACAGAAATCCGGGAAAACGCGGAGCACTTTGAGGAGGACCGTGAGGGAATGGTAGGAGACTTTCCATTCCAGGTCAACATCCATGTCCATATCTTCATCATTTTCTTCGTTGTTAGCTAGGGACCTGACGCTCGAGACAAGGGCATTATGCAAATCCTCCATCACCAGTCCAACGTATGGCTGAACTTCGACCTGTGCTGCATCCACAATAAAGCCTGATACTTGTGAAGAAACCCAAACAAGCTGAATCTGTGCATCCTGGATGGCCCATGCATGCAGGTGCGAGAAGATGAGTTTCTTCCTCTCATCATCTAGGCGGGTGTACAGGCTCTTGATTAACTGGGCTGACATCTCACGACATTTCGCGGATTCATCGTTAGCAATGACCATGACCAGCGCTACGAAGAGTAAGTCGGCGTATTCGTAAATCAGCGCATCTTGGAACTTGGCAATGACAGCACTCAGGAGTTCCATGACAGACCTTCGACCGGTCTCATATACATACGAGAGATTTTTCGCAAAGAAAGCCATTTGGTTACGTAGACGACCCTTGCCTTGAGGGTAATCCAGGAGGAACTGCAAGAGGACACCACGGCACATTTCTTGTACATGAGGTGACTGGCTGGTAACCATAATTTCTCCGACTTTCTCCATAATGTCGTAAATCTCTGGAATAACAAATCTGCGAGCCACAATGGCTCGAAGCATCGTGAATACAGCTGTTTGACGTTCGTGGTCCTCCAGATCAGGCGATAACAACTCGAGGAGAAAGATAAGATCCTTTTCCTTTGCTTGAGCAGTAGGAAAATCACGAAGGATATTGGCAAGGGATTTCAAGGCGACTTGAACGATCTCCGACTCTGTACTTCCAGCTTGGCGGATGATATTGATTATTTGAGATATGAAGGCAGGCACCGATTTGGAGAGATTCTTCAAAGGACACTTAATCAAACCAGCGGCACACTTAAGACCCAGAGCAATGACAGAAGCATTGGTTGAATAGAGAGTATTGCCGATCACGATAATCATGCTCTCCAGACGTTTAATAGTCTCAGCATCATGGAAGTCAAAGCGGCCTCTCCGGATGGCGGTATGGAACAAATCTAGGCCAAATGCCACAAATCTAAATATCAAATGAGTAGACGATGAGACATGATACAAAATTCTTTACCTGAAGGAGTTGTTTGCGTAGTGGTCCGTATTCACAGCAACCTCTCTCTTCACTTGAACGATGGCATCACCCTTAGGATTTAGTTTCTTCTGTTCTGTTTGCTTAAGAAATTTCGCATTTTGACTTATCAACGTATGGCACAACACGATGAGCTCCACGGGAAGTAAGCGCTGATTGCTGTTTAATCCAGAAGTTATGCGCCTAAGTACCTCCTCGACGAGGTGCATGACTTTCTGAGATTCTGTTTCTTGCATAATGGCACGTAAAGGAGCGAGCAGGCTGCTAATCCTGTTCGGACTTATGACCTTAGCAATAATAGCAAAAGAATCGAGACCTCTGGATGATGAACCTCGAACTTCGCGCATCTTGGTTCTGAAATCCTCTGAAAGCACATTTTTCCCTGATTCTCCGAATATGACTTCAGCAGAAACGTGGGCAACATCATTGACGCAATCATCAAGGTTGTGAAAGGTCTCGACGTGTTCTGTTGATGTGACATTTACCAGGATTGAATGGGCCACAAATGCGAGGACATGTAATTGAGGACCCCGAGTCAATGCACCTCGGAGTTCTTTGAAAACCAAAGAGAGATACTGTGGGCCAAGACTTGTGGAGATACGAACCAGGGCATCACGCACGAGGTCTCGGGTTTCCCGAGAGCGACTGCGAAGAATCTGGCCGAGAATTGTCAGAAGGCGCGTGATCTGAGCTTCCCGACTGCTATCTGGGAGGTGTCGAGCGACAGTAATAATGCCAATGGAGACCGGAATTCGTGTGTTATCATCTGTCGTTGCATCATGTTTCTCCAGATAATTAAGCAGTTTTGGAAGAAGACGCAGATTGACAGCATCTGCAATCCGAGAAATCTGTTCTGCAGAAAGACCATTAAGCTTGATGCTATCCTTCGTTACCGGCGCCGTCAATGATTCCTCTGTTTCATCTTCATCTTCGCCTTCTTCAACAACCATTTCGTCCATTGGAAAATGGAAATTGTCCAAGACAGCAACAAGTGCCCTGACATAAACCCTCTCCGACTCGTCTTTGACTTTGGATAATTTGATCAGCTTTTGAACAAGGGCGTAATATGCCGACCAGCTTAATTGCTTTGCCATACGTCCAGTAGCTGTAATTGCATCAGTAACAAGATGATGGTCAACGGCTGCCGTGGAGGTGATATAATTCCCCACGAGAGGAATGAAGATCTCGGAAAGAGTACTGCTTCGCAAATGTCCTTCATCACAGTGATCTCCTAGACGCCTGAGTGCTCGAGAACGGCGGTGCAACTGGACATGAAGGATGTTATTGAAAAAATTGGCCTCCTCATCTCCACCTTCTAATAGAACCTGCATATCCTTGAGCGATGGAACGAACTCTAATTTTCTAACACCATAGGCAATGACGCCTAGGATCTCAGCTCTGACAAGTTCGTTCTTCGATCTCAATCCATTCTTCAGACCAGGGAGCAGCAACTTCATGAACAAGTCCTCGAAATCATGATCATCATCTCTCTTGATAAGGACAATCTCAATGAAGTGCTTGATTGAAAAGGCGGCATTGTTCCTCATCGCCAGCTCCACAGCGTCTTGGATGCAGAATAACGAGTTGTAAAGAACAGGTGCCCAATCCGCAGGTGAAAGCGTCTTGTATTCTATCTCGTTCAAACGAGCAAATGCGCCGAGCCGTCGATCAAAATCTGGCTCGTCTACACGCTTCACCGAGTAAGCATTCAAGTCACCCAACAGCGTAGCCAAATGCTGAAAACTGCCGAGACTTGCAAACTGGTTGAAAGTATTAATGAGACTATTCCGAGCAAGCCGTGACCGGAGTGACTGGAATAACTGGCTGAAGAGGTCATAAGTATTGACGTGGAGATCGTTTTGCCTGTTGCGTAAGTCTGGGATGACTAGCATGAGCTTTGACAAAATCCTCAGCATGTCAGTTTTAGTTTTTTCAGCTACAATCTTAGCAGGTTTACGAAGAAGGGGCATGAACAAAGTCAGTAGTGTTGTAGCTTGAGAAAAGTCTTCAGTGTACTGAGCAATTTCCGCAAGAATGTTGATCTGCCGTTGACCGATGGGTGTAGCAATTGTTGCAGTGTCCTTGACGCGTTCAACTAGAAGCGCGATATTATTCAGCAGTTTTGAGACATGCGGCTTGAGGACAGCGTCACGTATAATATCGTCAGAGGCTGCATGAACTAGGATACACTCAGCTATGTCAAAGACACGCATGATGACTGTAGGTTTGACATTGGTTGCGACGAGGCAATCGTATACTTTGGGTAGGAGCATATCGGATCGCTGGGAGAGGAAAGTACAATACTCGCTCCGTGTTGACCATGAGAAGAAAAGTTCAATGAGAGTCGAAGGGGCTTGGGTATTTTCCTTGTCCAAATTCGATAGTCGAGGAAGGATGAAAGCATCAAATGCAGAAGGAAAATAAGGTGCGAAATCAAAAGATACAGGACATTTGAAAAAGCCTGTAAATCGTTTGAGGCCGAGCTGCCGAATACTTTGAAGCACCTTGATTGGAGTCGCGGAAACCTCAACTTCCTCTTTTTCATCTGTCTCTTCAAGACCTTCAGCATCTTCTCCATCCACTAATTCCTCGGCTCCTTCTACAGTCATGTCGTTCAGTTGTTTCTGGCAGCTCGCCAAGATGTTGATGGTTGAACCTAGGAGAGCAGGCCAATAAGGAACCAACCTCGATCCCAGGTTCTTCAGAACATCTCCAAGCAAGGTAAGATATCCGACGATCTGCTTATTACTCGTACCCAGTGGAAGTTCCCTGATCAAGAATACACCGCCATCCTTTTGGTCCATGTCCACTAGTCTATTCAGGCCTAGCGATTTTAGCATCAGATCAACAAGCAAACCAAGTTCGTCGTCTGTACAACTTGCTAGGGTAGTCAACACCGCCACTCTGCGATCTGCTCCCCTAGCTCGACCCTTCCTTTCAATCATCAGACCAAACAACAACCGTATGATAACATGGACGACGTCTTCTCGATCCTCCTGTTTGATTGAGTCAATTTCCAGCAAGGTGAGCTCATCTCGCCATCGGGTATCATCGAGCAGGAGCCGTATTTTCTCTTCGTGATGAGCAAGATGTGGAGATCTGTATGTCAATAAACAAGATAATGCGAGGGATTGAATTGATCGGTCGGGATAGGAGAGATGGTTGATATAGAATGTGCGTAGAGTGTCAGTCGAATGCAATGCTTTGGGATTGGCAAATTTTGAAAAGAGTGTGAGCCAATTGACGAGCTTTTGTTTCGACAATTTGCTAGAGTTTGATGACGTCAAAGAGAGAAAATAGGAAATGATGTCACGATTATGTTTCTCGGCCAAGCTGTGGCATTCACCAAGTGCCAGAAGCAACTGGTGTTGGTACGAAAGTGGGTCAAAGCGATCATCGCAGCGGGAATACTAGATACTTGTCAGGCTCCATTGTAACGAGCAATATACTCTACGCACGTTTATAAGTTCCCTTGTCCTGTGTGTTGGATCTAACCACTTTGATAATGCAAGCCGGAGTTTATGTGCACTGGGATCTCTCCATGACCGCTCATCTTCCCAGATATCATTATCGTTACTCTTTACTTCCTCACTTTGCAGGCTGCCAGATATTAGATTTCGTGTGACCAGATTACTGTCCTCTCCTCGTTGGATTTCTGAGTATATGAGATCCCAAACAACATCTCCAAATCGTTGTGACAAAACTGCCAGGGCGGCAGCAGCAGGAGACCAGAGCGGCCTCAAATTTACTTTCAATTGAGCTGAAAATTAAATCAACCGTGAGTATGATGTGTAGAGTAAAACGGATTTGTAGCGTACCAATAAGCCACCTCGCACAGAAATCAGCTGCCTCGGCATCACCCACAACCTGAACAACTCTGCCTATCCTCAAAACTCGCTCCCTAGACCCCTGCACATCACATGGCACCTCTTCTCCCTGAAGGCACCGCTTCATGATTTCATGCAGACCTGCAGGGGCCGCGATAAGCTTTGAACTCATCAATCTCATCGCGCCTAGTCGAAGGATGCGGGAATGGGAGAGGATTGCAGCGCGTAGGTGAGGGTAGATTTCAGCGAAAGGTACGAATCTTGTGGCCACACTGTCCAACAATGAGGAACTGGTTATCGGAATATGTCAAACAGGTGAAATTCCCACCTCATTCGAGCTAAAGGTACTAGTCCTGCAATTACCTCAGGAGCCTTGCCCCAACGCTTGGCCCCGGTGCAGATCCAATTGAATATATCCACAACCGTATCCCACTCCTTGTGATTACGTTGTTGAAGTGCTTGCATGCACGTACCCAAAATCCAGGCTGGTGTTGCAAGCACAATACCATCATTGTTCGCTTCTAAAGATGTTATTTGTACATCCTCGCCATGAGACGGACATAATTCGCGGTTAATGAGTCCAACGAGTCTTGTCGTAAGATTCTCGGTCATGAAAGAAGAAAGTGCCAAGATATTATCCAGTTCCGTGGCCTGGCGGCAAAGTTATCAGGCTGAGATGGAGAGGATCCATGATAACTTACAATATCGTCCCCGCCTCGTCCCCCTGCTTCAAAGAGGGTCAATCGATCATTAATAAGCCATCTTTCCCAATTCTCCTTCCAAACTAGATCGACGTCTTCCACGTTTAGTTTCCGTGCCCTTACTATTCCGGCCAAAAAATCGATCAATACCCTTGGGTTGACTGCTAAGTTCTCTGGTTTCCTGGTGGCTTTGAGCAAGGGAGGAATTGCGACAAGTTTCCAGCCACCCCAATTGAGATCAGCCAGGATACCATGTAACCTAAGGGAAAATTCTGTTGATGCAGACGCAGAAGTAGATGTATTTGAACCCGTAGATGTAAATGACCATGTATGTTGGAGGAACCTGAGACCAGGTCCAAGCCATAGTGAGGCTTCTGATGCGAGGAATAATGCGGAAATCAATTTGAGCAATGCAGGGTGTATTATTTCTTTATCCAACGGAAGGGAGTTGATCAGGGTGAATAGAACTGTATGGTGAGTTTCTGAGGAAGGAGGGTTGCATTAATGGAGGAAGTTGTTCGAAGTACGATAGGACATACGGGTCATCCGGGAGCCCTGGCGGACCGAGTAGGGTATGCTAACCACCTCAATGACGCGTCGCAGCTTCTCCACATCGCCACCATCATGCTCATCGATTATTTTCTGAAGCTCACGAACCAAGAAGTCCGCCAGTGCGGAGAATTGGTCCGTATGCTTAACATGGTGAATGAGAGCAGTCAGGGCACGTCGAAGGACGACGAAGGTAGCCTCGGGATTCTCAGCAGAGATATGCCAAGCCAAGAGCTGTGTGAAAAGGGGCACTGTGGACGTATGTAGCGTTTGTGATATCGACTAGAAATGTATCAGCTTTAACAATGTGATACTCCCATGAAGAAAACAAACCTTTGAGGCGAAAACAATAGCCCATGCAGAAGCATCCTCCACACCCTCCGCATTTTCTGCTAACAGTCTGACTGCATGATCTCGCGAGGTACTTTTCAGTCTGCGAAGGGCTGATCCCCATACTTCAGCAATTGCTCTCTGTATCTCGGGCTGGCATTTTGGTAATATGGATCGGACGGCATTCCACGAGTGCGTGAGAAGCTCCGTGTAAATAGAGGGAACGAGAAGGTAGCGTATTAGAGAGGAAATGGTTTCGAGGAGCACGGTCAAGGCAGCTGGTTCAAGGACACGCGGAAGGAACTTGAGCAAACGCTTAAGAATCGATGGATAAACCGGGGATAGCGTAGTTCGCAAATCATATGCGAGCTTTTGCATTAAACTGAGGAGATACTTGAGCTATGTATTTCGGCCAATACAAATCCATCCACTTACTCGAGCAGAGCTCGCAAACCTTCGTCGTTGGTTGAGTCCATAGCTGCCTCCCAGTGGACGATAATCTCCTTCCAGTGGTGCAGAAGAAGGGGCATTGAGAGGGACAAAGGACTTGCATTGTCTGCAAATACGATAAATGAAGGTGCGAGGTTCAACTGTCTCCAATGTTCCAAGGATTCATGGAAGTGGGATTCATTGTCCTGGTAGAAAAATGGGTAAGTTTTCTAATAGAGAATCCGTTACATACGAGTATCTCGCGTTCGAGCTGATTCTGGTTGAATACTGAGGGTAGATGAACTTCCTTCAAACTTTGTGTATAGGATTGGTGCTAACATCAACATCGTCGGCACCCAAATTAAACAGTTCACGGACTAAATTCACCTTGAAGCGTTTGGTTGACTGGGAAGATTGCGCAATTTCATGAACCTGTTCGTTCGAAGACATGATAGGGTTGCTCTCTGGCTCCTCAGCAGCGATATTCTACCAGCCACTTCTCACGAAGATCTTATTTGAAAAAAATCTCAAGCCCGTGACAAGCAGCCCCAAATAGGCAGTCCTGTAGGCATGTCTTCCAATTGATTGCTCATTGCGTTTCACGAGTGCCTACAACAATAAGCTGACTGGACTGTTCATGTTCCATCGGGTTCCAATGATGACAGTAATGTGCATTCGCAGTGGGAATTTTCCTCGCACTCGAATTTGTACACCAAGACTGAACGACTTTTTCGACTACAATCATTCGGCCTGGAGAAACTCTACATCGTTAGATGAATGGGACGGTTCTTTCTGATCGGAGTCGTGCACGATTCTCTTGAAGATAATGCCTGTCCACGAATATAAGATAAACATAGTAAAGTGTTTCAACAGAGACATCTTACATGATTTCCGTCACAACCCACAGCCGCAGAAATTACAAGAAAGCCTTATATACATTGACCCTCTTTCTCGTCCTCTATCTCATTTGCACTGAAACCGTTTTCTTGGATGCTGCTTTTCCTCGAAATCCAGCAAATATGCCTTCTTCTGAAAACTTTTCTTTTGTTGATGAAAGCAGTCCCGGCAGAAAACCAAAAATCCTGCTTGTATCCGCATTTTTCCCTCTCGAACAATCCAAACACCCACAGAAAGATTATACTCTCTGGTTGTCCCGGTTCATTGGATCCATTACTACCCCTATCTACTTTTACACGACACCTTCTTTCGCTACGGTCATTCTTGCGCAGCGGGGCCCTCACCCTATCCACATCAATACCTCCTTCACGTCGCCTTTCGATATCCCTCCACTTCAGGGCCTTGAGAATAACTACACGCATCTACATTCACTTGATCGAGAGGCCTTTCGACACAATCCAGAATTATACGCAATCTGGAATGCCAAACCGTGGTTACTTGATAGGGCTGTGCGGCAGTTAATGTCGGAAGGGGATGAGTATGATTTCGCTTTCTGGAGTGATGCAGGTGGCTTTAGGAGTGAACATCATTATTCAGAATGGCCTGATCCGAAGCGAGTGGAGGACGTATGGCAGGCTGGTTCTTCATGTGTGGAAGCCGCAGGAGGCGCAAAATCAAGGAAGTTGGACTTGTTGTTTTTCCCGGTAAGAGGAACGTTCAGCTGGTCGAGGAGATACTGGCACGAGGATGATGGGCCCGTCGACGCTGAAATTAGCGAGGGTGAGCAAAAACATATCTACCATATCTTTCATTAAACATCGTTCCAGGATCGTTTTTTGGTGGTCCTCCAGCCACAGTATCCTGGTGGTCAGAGATATTTTATGCTTATCATGACCGCTATCTACGCAAAGGTCACTTCGTCGGCAAAGATCAGACTTTAATTAATTCCCTCTTCCTTCTTTTTCCTTCTCGGGTCATTGGAGTCCGGATTTTTGACCCTTCTGCTCAAACCGGCCTACCCCAATTCAGTACCGTCTCACCGGGCTCGTGTGGGAGTCCATGGTTCTATTATCAATTTTTTTTAGCATCTAATAAGGAACGGCAAGCGATGAGTGGCGAATGGATGAGGGACCTAGAAGACCAGGTCATGTGGCCTTTTAACAGCTGGAGGTGGTGGTTGAAGCAACAAGAATGCAAGCTGACACAAGTTGTATGTATGCGGGATATGCTCTTCGATGCATTTGGGATGGGCTGGAATGAGAAGAAGCATCGTAAGTGTAACACCCTCCACTGTTAATATACATGAGAATCTAACCACTCTTCCAGGTGACTGATTCTAGCTCTTTTGGAAGAATGCCCACTACCAGAGCACTCAATGTAAATACACTCATACTTTTACTTGATCCATTTCCCACCAACAAATTACCTCGATCTCGGGATATTTTTGATCCCCACTTCATCCTAATGGAGATACCTTCCGATCATGCATTGATCAGACTTCTTGATTTCATATATCAATCTGGACTTATACCGAAGAGTCAAGTATAAACACAAGTCCACAACTGCTTATCACTCCAGCGTCCACTCAGCACCGTTGCAATATGTCTTTCTAGTTCCCCATGATGTGTATACGAGGAGTGGCTGCGAGCGTCTCTGTGTTCGAGCCCCGCGTCATGAATTTGGGAAATGAAAAGGCACAGGTCCACAAAATAATCCCGAATTCAGTCGTGGCGCCATCATGATTCCTAGTCGAGAAGTGATACGACATTAGGTCCAACGCTCAAGAACCACCACAGTCACAGACTATATACATGCCGGCAGTTAGTCCCTTTGATGGAGAGCTTGATATTTCTTCCCCATGCTTTAGCATCAAAAGAGAGCCACTTGGGCATAATTCTAGCCTGCCGTACAAAATGATGAATCCCGCGAAGCTATCTGGTGAACTGCATAAATACCAGGTTGAGACTGCAATAATCGTATTCAAGGTCTCTGATGATTGGTCTACTCGCTGTTGCCGCTGCGCTGTCTGTCCTACAGGTTGTGAGTGCTGAGACTCACACAGTCTCATTTACTAATAAGTAAGCTCCTTTTGGTCAATTACTCTATGATTGAGCTTCAAATTTTTGTTTCGCAGTTGCGGATTTGGAACTGTAAGTGCTCGTGATTTCTCTCTTCCTCTTATGGATTCATGCCACCGGATTCCATCCATAGCCCATGCTTATTCAAGGTGGTAACGTACTATCAACGGGCGACGCCTTTACCAGCAACGGTCCATTGCCAGCTGCTATAGCGTCAGTGATAGGTTTCTTAAATACTAAGAACATCTTGGGCTGAGATGTTGACTCAATATCTACAGCTTCCTTCAGACTGGTACGTGGATGGGATTTTCCTCCCATTTATCAAAAGGCTGTTCTCATGTTGGGTGAAACTAAATTTCTTCCACGTTCAGGAGGCTGCGGCTTTAACGGGGATGGTTGTACTCTTGTTGAGTTCACTCTAGTAAACCCAACATCTCCTGGGAGTGGTTCCAGCGCCGATATTTCTTTGATTTCACCGTAGGTTTCACTTTCTCCAAGCATGAGACCATTGTAGATTGAATTAAATCGTCCAGTCACTCTTTCTCGGTTACCTCTGGCTTCGGGTGAGTTTCTGGTTTCTGGCCACAATGAAGTTTTCAATCGGTTAACCCTGATCTAAAGATACTATGATGGGTGTGATGGTGCAGGTACAGATTGTATGTCGTTGCTCCTCATGTTTGGTTCATGTCTGACATTTTCTGTAACCAAGGTGCAAGTGCTGACTGTCCAATGGCTTTCCGCCAACCGGGTGATACCTCTGCTCAGGTAGCTTGTCAAGCCAACGATGTCAGCCCAGTTTGACTCTCCTGAGTACATCTTACTGATCATTTTCCACAGGTAAGCCTTGCCATCACCTTCTGTGATTAACTAGCATCGATTCTCCATGTAAAACCGAACTGAATTGTATTGCTCAACGTTTTGATGGGTTCCAATTTATGCCAAATAAGTATATTGTAAAAGTTTGATCAATCTGTCGGCTGGCTGCTTCTGTGCTCTTTGATCTAAATCTGGAACCGAGGACTCGTATACGGCTACCAAACCCCTTCTCATTAGGCGCTCGTTAGTATACCTGTCAAAATACGTACCTTGTGCTCAACAATTGCGGTTACACCGTCCGTAGTACACTATACTTGCACACCTGTAAACTACGTCGAGCATGACTTGACAGCACCCTAAACGTCAGCCGCGCTTCCCACATCAATCATCGACCATTCTCCCACTCGGCAAAGAAAGTGTCACAGCGCGTAGGGTTGACTCGATAATAATTTGCACTTCCCATCATACTTCTCGGATACTGGCTAACCTCAGTCAGTTCAAAGAACCCAATCCAAACCCCCAACCGCGACGTAGTCTATCTTGAACGTGCACGGGCGGCCGGGACTCATCGGGCAAGTCATTTATCAGCCACGATCAGAGGTGCTGGGGGTCCATCATCAGTTCCACTGGCAGGAGGGTGTTGGAAGCCACCATGAAGAAGGAAGAGCTTGAGCATGGGACTGGATCGGATGGATGTGGATTTAGACAATCACCGTCGTTGATTAAACAGCTGTACGTTGAGAATCGATGACAAAATAGTGCTTGCTCATGATAGATGGGTGTCCAACCACCTTGAAATTTCAAGATACCGTTCTTAGAAATCTTTTCTGTGGCATACTCGAACTGGTCAGCGAACGCGATGGAGCAGTCCCCAAGAGATCGGAGTCTACAAATTCATGCTTGTGATGCACAGTTGTCATTTCGATGAGACGAAGTCACCGGAATTCCAAAGACCCTGCACTTAGACAAGGAAGACGTGGACAGATGAGCTACGCAAAAAGATATGTCACCAGTCACTTTACCAATTCATCAGGTTCTCTCTTTTCGAAGGACCCGAGTTAAATGTTCAATCGTTCCTTCCTCATTGTCTTGACAGCTACAACGAACAATTTGGATTCCTCTTATTGGATGCAAAATTGAATTTTATTCTGATCAAAAACTAAATTCGCAAGAATGAGGCTTGCTGCCTTGGTCTCACTTTCTCTGTTAACAATCACGGTTGCTCAGCTTTTTCAACCAGACGAGGTGGCATTCACAACTCCTGTAACTGTTGCCCCTGGATTAAGAGCTTCGGTGATTTTCTCTAACCTCACAGTCCCTCGTGGCATCGCTATAGATTCTGAGCAAAACGTACTTGTCGTTGAACGTGGCGCAGGAGTGACCGCGTTCTCGAGAGTTCTTACCCCATCTCTTGGATGGGAGCGCACTGTTGTAGTTGCGAACGATGGTTTCACGCATGGCATCCAAGTTGATGACAAAACTTTATACGTTAGCACCGCTTCCGATGTGCTGGTATATGCCTATAATCCGAGCACTATGACAGCCTTAATCGTGCCTACTGTTCTCATTACTGGTTTACCGGCGGATGGAGGTAAGAATCTCATCAATATCCGGGAAGACGTGATTTTTGAGTCCTAACATGTGTAGAGTTAACGACTCACGCCCTTCAGCTCATACATGATAATACAGGCTCAGTAATTGCCATTCTCGTTGGTTCGGGACCCGAGACCAATATTGATATAACTGCCCGTATCCCTAGTTCTGGTCGATCTCAAGTCAGACTTTTCCACTTAAACACATTCCAATCCATTCCGCTCGAATGGACTGATGGAATAGTGATTGCTTATGGTATACGTAATCCTGCGGGCTTCACAATTGTCAATGGCACCTCTTCTGCGAACACACTGTTGATCGTTGAGAATGGTGCTTCAATCGATAATGTGACTGGTACAACGTTCGCAAACGATAATCCTGCGGATGAGATCAACACAGTGATCCTCCCCTCCGACGATACTCTTCCGCCCTTTTTTGGTTTTCCCGATTGTAGCACGCTTTGGAACCCAGAGGCAGACCTGGTTGGTGATCCTCAGTATGCCGCCCTCTCTCGTGGAGCTCAATTCAGCTTCAACCTGCCCACTGTCTCATCAGAATCAACAGGACCTCGCGATGATGCCTGGTGCCAAAATGCGACGAACAACCGACCTCCTGCTTTCAATTTCCAGGCAAGCAAAGACCCTTTTCTCAATTGTAGCTATTGACACAGCACTAGGCGCACTCAGTTCCGCTAGATATTAAGCAATATCACCTTGGCAAGACGTCCAATCTCATGGGACTTCCAACTACTTGGGCCCGAGATATCTTTGTCTCTTTCCACGGTTCCTTCGATCGGAATCCTCCGACTGGTTACGGTGTCGTCCAGTGAGTGAATTCTTGAGAAATTTGAGGGAATAACTGAGAACTCTGATCTTCCAGTGTCCCATTTCCTCTCAACAGAACCAAACCAGAATCGGCCTTAGGGTATACATTTCTTATTCAAGCGACTGATATGACTTCTTGTCCTGGAAAATGTATCAGGCCTGTCGGTCTGGCTTTTGGTAGTGATAATTGCCTCTATGTGAGCAGTGATGCAACTGGAGAGGTGCGTCAAGATACACATTTGTTTTTCCCTCGGCTGAGTTGATGGCTTCGAACTTTGAAGCTTTTTGTCCTCAAATCTGAAGTTGCTATCAACATCTGAGAGGTCACTGTTTCTTCGAGGTCCTCAGGATGGGGTATCTTATATACCAAGCAGTAGTCATATAAACCATGTCTTCAATCCCACATGAATCCACATATAGATAAACCTTTCGAGCTTGAAAACCGGTGGTATATCATTGTCAAGAAGGATGTTCACCAAGTCTTGCAGGACTTATATCCTATTGCTACAGGGCCCCTTTGACAGGTAACAGCTGCCTTAATCTCTGCGCTAGCGTTGTGAGAATGCACTTTTGAAGTTGGGTGAGGATGTTCCACTGGCAGCAAACTTACCAGCTCCAATCCAATCAAGTTGACAGACATCCTCAAGCAAGATCACATCCTGGTCTTTGATATTTCTGTACAATCCCTTTGGTGTAGGAAATGCTGATTTGTTTATACGATGAAGAAGTGGTGCACTTTGCACCCCTTTGATAGCCGCCCCCGGCAGCGGGATGTCAGATAAAGCTCCAGAAATTGTCGTCTGATGTAATCCAGAGAGGTATCCCATGGATCTTGAGAGGTTGTGACTCGCATTAGTTCTGAGTACCCTCTGACTGAATCTTTTGACGGATGGATGATATGGTTCCAAAGAATTTGATAAATATTTTCTGAGAACATCTGTCTGTTCTAGTACATCCAGCATAAATAGTTTGGCCGCCCAAATATCTATCATGGTGCTATCACTGTTACTTCCTCTTGCCTACATGTTGGTTCAAATGCATCAGAGCTGATGGGGCATTGACATTCATCTCATCATGGCAGCGTGGAAGTGATACTTAAGGGCAAAGTGGCAGACAAAGTCATGACGAAGTGGCCATATATTTCAAAACAAACATTCAATGGAGCACGAGCTGTCGATACACAGCTAAAAGGACACAAAAAAATACGCAAGAAATTATGCTTTTGAGAGCGAAAGGCAACCTGCAATTTACCAAAGTCTAGTCTCCAGCAAGAGGTCACTGTTGCCCTCCAAGCCAACGCAGGCCTTCAAGAAGCTCTCGAGGGCGTTGCGCTGCCTGTTAAGACTATTGACAACATCAATACCTAAGGAAAATCAATTAGGATATCGTTCTGTAGTCATGATAGAGTCATACCGGGTTTCACAAGAGGAGCCTTGAGCATATAAGACAACAAGGAGAGGACAGAGTACAGCGGGAAAAAGTCCTCTTGATGGCCAACCTTGCGGTATTGAACGCGAGTGAGAAACTCAGCGAGGATAGTCAAGTCCAGAATAAGGGGAGTAGCGAGAAGGGAGTCCTGAGAAAGATCATCAGCCATCGGGCTATAGGAAGCAGATCTCGAACTCGTACCTCGCACTCGTTGAAGATGTTGATGACAGACCTACCACCGCAGAAGATCTCGGAATAATACTCGTCGATGGCACGCTTGGAATCACCAACAGCCGGAACATATTTGATGACAACAATGTGGTCGGGATGTTCGCCCTTGCCAATGGAAGCACCGTCAGAAACTTCGGGAGCCTTGAAAAGAAGGCGATTGGCGTTAACCATGTCATCGACAACGCTGCTCTTGCTGATCTCCTTACTCTTGAACTGCCTCTCAGCAGACAAGTTACGACCATCATTGTTTCCAAGATGGTTATAAGAAGCAATGGAAAGTGGCTTAATACCGGCGTTGACAAGAAACTCGGTAAAAACAGACTTAAGCTTAGTCTGGCCGGACTTGAGATCATCGCCACCGATAAAGGATTTATGACGTTCAGCGAGTTCGATGGCACCAGGAACAAAGGTGTTCTGGGGCGCACCATTAACGAAAGGTTGGTTTTCGAGGATGGCAGCAACAGCGAAGAGAGTGGAAGGGGAAACCTCAGAGTGGGAATTCTTGATTGCATTCAAGAGGTTATCCGCAGTATCATTGACACCGGGGATGATGTCGCTGTAACGCTCGGTATTAGCGGTCCAGAAGACGATAACGCGATCGAGACCGTTGTCCAGCTTGAACTTGCGAATATCAGCGCGAATTTGATCAAGATGAACTTGTTTGTCAGTCCCAGGAATCAGGTTGTCAGCACGCTCCTCCTGGTTAGCCGCGATGAAATCGGGATAATATATGGACGGAAGAGGCTGGCCGAGGAGAGCCATGTGAGGAGCAACCTGACGCTGAAGGTCGTAATCCAAGACTTGAGCGCGCACCATAGCTTTTTCGAGACTGGCACTAGAGATATCCCAACCACCAAGGACGAGGTCATTGGGGTGGACCATGGGGAGAATATCGGATATTGGAACATGTATTTCTTTGCCATTGGCATCGGTCCCAATGCTGATAGTAGATGCACGAAGGAGAGAACCAATGTAGTTGGGCTGCTGGACGCCCTCTTTGGTATGCCACGTGATATTGTGGCGATTGGCTAGGATAGTCGCACACAAGGTCGAACCGTTGTTGCCGCCAATACCAATCATCATGAGACTGCGCGCAAAACAGGTCAGTACACGACGGATGCTAGCGATAAAGAGAGGAAAGTCACCCGGTCTTGCTAACGGCTTTCTTGGTGCGGAATTGGTATTCTTCGGCCCTGGGAACGACAGTGAATTGGCCATCGGCGATGGTGACCGTAGAGCCACGGTTGAAAAATTTTGATGTGATGAACTCGTCATCGTAGAGTGTATTCTCAGACTGGATATTGATGTAGTGGGGGCGACGAGCGGCCGTAGGGTGAACAGACGATGCACCCTGAAGCTGAGGCTCGGAAACGTGAGTAGGCTTGGCCATGAAATCAGTTGTTAAAAATGAATCCGGCGGATGTGTGCTTGAGACCTCGATGAGAGTTATGTGAAGAGCAAAGCTGGTTTGAGTACATGCACAGGTTGCAAGGGACTCAAAGACTCAAAGACGATCGAAGACCGACTGTGAACTGGGCAAAGACTGATGGGTTATCAGCGAGCAAAGGGGTTTATATAGGCAAGGCGTGCTTATCAAAAAAATGTAGTGGGAATGGGGTGATCGCATGGCACGAGATCAAAATATTCAGGGTTCATTTCGACATCATAACTCAATCGGCTACATGAGGCTGACTCCAACCTTACGACTAGTACAAATACACCTCATGAATACCCATTGCCTCTCCAGAAACAAACCGCGTGCTAAAATCTAGATAATCAAGCCCAATGACACCAAATATTAGCTCGGGTAAATCTCGATCAATTGATAATTACACCAGTTTTATCAAACTGGAATGGTCCCTCTTTTTATTTTTAAATAACATTGAAGTCTGATAGCATGAGGTTTTCC
>Ga0153942_1000327_pt1 | contig 17991 bp, 23 predicted proteins | sample TSNJ026MetaG_FD_104731 | JGI IMG/M metagenome (GOLD analysis project Ga0153942, IMG submission 104731) | Attine ant fungus gardens microbial communities from New Jersey, USA - TSNJ026 MetaG | ecosystem: Host-associated > Fungi > Mycelium > Unclassified | place: USA: New Jersey, Brendan T. Byrne... | reverse complement strand
TTAATAATGAAACACAAAAATAATAAAAATAGTGCGAGAGAAAAAACAGAGCTGTTACGAAATTAATTACTTAATTTCGTAACAGTTCCATTTTTATTTAAACTTCTCATATTCGATTTATACATCGCAAAATAATTGTATATTTTATTTATTTTTCTTTTATTATTAAGTTTTTTTTAATAAATAAGGTATTCTTATTTAAAATAATAATATTGACCGGTTCATTCAAGGTTTTGATTTTTCTTCCAATAATATATTGCCATTTATATTTTCGTCAATTATTTTTTTATATAATTCAAAATCTTCTATGGTTACAAAATGACAATGGCAATCAAATATATTTCGCATTTTAGGCACTCCTCACTTTTCATCACAAGATAAAGTTATATCCAGTTTTCTTTTAAAACCATTTCTTTCGTAAAAACTTATACCTTTAGCATTTTCCCAATAAACACTTACATCATAATGAAAAATATTATTTTCATTACAAACCTTTTTAAATATATCTATTAACATAGAGCCAATATTTTGACCACGGTATTTTTCATTAACATACATATTATCTATCTCTGCCACCTTTTTTATTAAATATGGAAGTCCTTTATCAAATGAACCAGCAATATAACCAACAATATTGTTATCATCACAGGCAATATAGACAATCCCATTTTCTATTAAATCACTAAAATATTGTTTGCCATCTTTTGAAAGTGGCCAATTTAATACTAAATCTTTATCATACTCATATTGATTTTCAAATAATTTGGCATTTAACTCTTGAACTTCTTTTAAATCATTTAAACTGGCTTTCCTAATATCTATCATTTTATGAATCCTCCTAAATTATTTTTTAAGTCATTTAACTATATTACAAATTTTCAATACAATTTATCAATCATTTCACTAAAATTTTTCATTGTTTCTTTATCATATTTGAATAACTCATCTTCAACATTTTTTAATGTTGCTAAGGAATAATAGATTTTTTCATTATTATAGTCTTTCTTTGTCATTCCAATTTTTTTCTTATCTTCGTTAGAGAATACATCTTCAATTGTCATATCACAATTTTTATCTTTATTTGGCACATTAGTTCCATTTACAAAGATTAAATTCTTTACATCCACTAATGAACTATTAATCAAAACTTCGTATTGGCCTCTACCTTGATGATCTTGATCAATGATTATTTTATATTCAAAACCCCATCCAGTTAATATCGTTACAATATTATGAATATTGTCTACACTAGTTGACGGCATTATATTAGGGATACTGTCTTTATCTTTTTGATAAAAGTATGCCCTTAAATAATAATAGTCAGACATTCCTTCGACAATAATATTAGTTTTAGCATTATCAATCCCAAAAATATTATAATTTAAATTCATACCCATAGTCGTCAATATAGGAGTAATAGTATCAGATTTCGAACCCATCTTATGTGGTAATGTATAAAATTTGTTTCCTATGTTACTATTACCATTTTCGTCCTTTATAATTGATTTTGATCTATATAATTTATCTTGATATATCATAAAAGGTGAATGAGTTGTATATATTATTTGATTTCCACGATTTTTTAAATTTTCAAAAAGATTTAACAATTCTTTCTGTGCATTAACGTGCAAGTATACTCCTGGCTCATCAATTAGAATTACATTATTTTTTAAATCATTATTTCCAATTTTAGCAATTAATTGAAAGTATATATTTAAATACCATTTCAAACCATTACTTCTTTCATTGAAATCCATATATTTTTTTGTGGTTTTGATTATAAAATTAACAGAGTCATTTTCGAAACATACTTTCATAGTTACTTGTTCTTGAGTGTAGTAGCGGTTAAATTCTTCTATTACTGAGGAAATCTTTTCATTAAATTCTTCAGAAAAATTTTCCTTATCCGCTTGTTTATTCAAAGTCCAATAACTTAATAGTTCTTCCATAGAAGAATTTATTGCTTCTAAAAAATAGTTTATCATCCTTTTGTCTTCTTTGGCATCTTTTAAAGCAGTTGTAGTATACTTTGATTTCAGTGTCAAATCATCTAAAGAAACAAATGTTGGATATAATTTGGTCAATTCATTTAAAAAACCTATACAATTCCTAAAATGTTTCAAGAATTCCTGGCATTCATCTATTGATTCTAATCTATCAATAATATTTTTGATATAACCATGATTTATAAATTGCTTATTTTCAGCATTGTTAATTGCACTAATTACTTTTGAAAAGTTTGTTCTTTGTGCTTGATCTGAAAATCGATTTAAAATCCTAACATTTAATTCGTTCATATTTTCACGATTCTTTAAAAACGTTTTATTAGTTGAAATTAGTTCCGTAAGAGCACCTTCAATTTCAAAATCGGTTTGATCATTTAAGGTTATTTTTGTTTCTCCAGTAGAATTAAAATTCTTTTCCTCGAAATCATATGGAATTAGCACTAAACTGATATTAGGATACTGATTGTTATTTTTATTAAACTCATTAAAAAATATCGTATCTTTCATTCCAGTAAGATTTATTCTTGATAAACAATTAATCAGATTGCTCTTTCCCGACTCGTTTTTGCCAATTATTGTACTAATGTCTTCTAGACCAATTATATTATTTTCAGTTCCAAATGATTTATAGTTTTCAATTTTCACGGATTTTATTTTCATACTTCACCTCACATAACTAATATTATAACATTAAATGTACCAAAAATTTCATATTTTCAAAGAAAATAGGTACAAACTTATGTAATGAAAGCCAGCAGGTTAACTGTGTCCGACAAGCAACTAGCCAGTGGCTAGTTTATCACTATTTTAAAGGACTTGTGCAATTTTGAATTGTCCGACATTTTTGATTTTGTACGACAATTGGATACACAATATTTTCCCATAGAATAAGAGAATATTATTTTTGTACACACAATTTGGCACACAAAATATAGCCAATTTTGTACATTTTGACTAATATTTCATCAACCAAAATTAATCACTTGATGTACTAGCATCTAACAATTTCATATCAATATTATATTTATCTTTTAATAGTTTTTCTGTTTCAATATAAATACATTCTTTGTACCCGTTATGATTAAACTGGGTATGAACCGAACTATAAACTGATTCAAGATTCATTTCATCTAATCCTATTTCTAATGAGTAAGCATTCTTATAAAGAATTTATCATTCGCACTTTCTGTATTTATTTCTTCTACTGAACTTTCTAGACTACAATCATACTGTTCTAATAGTGAGCAAATCGTCTCTAAATCTTTTATTGATTTAGTTAAGCAATCTAACTTATAAACAATTATTTTGTTTATATTTTCTAATTTCATATCAGTAATCATTCTTGAAAACTTGGTCGATCAGTTGTTTTAGTACTTATACCTGTGTCTTCATAGATTTTGTAAACTTCATAATTTTTGTAATCACATAATTTTAAAAGTCTATTCTTTTGTTCATCTAAACTATGTCCATGTCTAAATTGATCTTCAGTACTTACCCTGATATAGATTCCAACTTTCATTTACATCTCTCCCTTCATTTTATTTAAAACAAAAAGCACAAAGAACATTTTTCCTTGTGCCTTGTGCATAATTATTTTATTATATCAATTTTAACACGACAATTAGGTTTCGTTTACCGTATTTTAGTCGGAATTGTTGTGGAATAAATATGGGTTATATATGGATTTTATAAGTATTTATTCACAATTGATATTAATCGGTTTAATGAAAGTGTCTCATTAAAATTAGAAATATAAAAAGATTTATCATTTGAATAAAGCAAGACTTCTAAATAATCAATTTTATTACTAAATATAATCCTACATGGATCTTCTATTGTTAGATTAGTTTTCTTGAAACTTATTTTTCTGCCAACAAAATCAATATCGATTTTTGAAGTATTTACAAACTTTTTCAAATTATCTTTTACATCACAAGGAAATTTAATTGTTTCATTGGTTATTTCCCTTAAATCATCACCTCCAAGCATAAGAAAAAACCATATTTTCAAGAAATATGATTTTTTAAACAAACACTTGGGTTTGTACAATTACATAAATGGGGCGACTAGTGGGGATCGAACCCACGCATACCAGAGCCACAATCTGGCGTGTTAACCACTTCACCATAGCCGCCATAACAAAGAAATAATATCAAATATTCAACAAAAAAGCAACACTTTACATTAAAATATGTTTTGTTTTAAGAAAAATGCCAAAATTTGCTAAAATTTGTTATAATTAAATAACCAAAAAATGAAAAGGCAGTATCTTCATTTGCGAAAGTAGGATGAGGGATGAATATATTAGAGAATCTGGTTTTGATTGATGGAGTCGATCGAACGGATGATATTTATTATTTAAATAATAATGATAATATTTATGATATCACTTTTAAAAAAGGCGAAAAGAATAAATATTTATTAGAACAAGTATCAATGGAAAATGCAATAAGGGAATTAAAGCCAAGTGAAGTATGTGTGTTAGCAAAAGGCAACCTTTTAAACAACATATCAACTATAGTCGAGTTTCCTTCTTTTTTTCGAGTTTTTTTCAATTCCACTTTTTATAAACTTTATAAAAAAGAGGAAATAGAGATTCAAAAAAACTTTCTTGAAGAAGTGAAAAACGATTCAATATTTCAATATCATTATGAAATGGCAAGAAATATGAATGTAGTTATAAAAGATAAAATGATTCGATTATCTAATTATTATCAACAATTAGAAATAATTAGAGAAGATTCTATTTTATTAAAATATTTGCATGACAAGAATCGTTTATCTAAGCAAGAATTTAAACATTGTATTTTTCCATTTGGAATTAATAATGCTCAGCTAAAAGCTGTTATTAATGCTTTTAAATATAATATAAGTGTGATAGAAGGAGCATTTGGAACTGGAAAAACAAATACTATCATCAATATTATTGCTAATGCAGTGATGTATAATAAGTCAATAGCAGTCCTTGCAAATGAAAATGATATTAAAGCTATATATAATAAATTAGAAGAATATGGAATATCTTTTCTAGCATATACTGGTTCTTCTCAGCCAATTCCAAGTATGGAAGGGTGGTTATTAACAAATGAAAAGTTTAAAGAGAAGCTACGAATATATTTGAAATTAGAGATTGATTTAAAAAATCATTTAGCCGAACAAGAAGAATTGATGATTAAAACTCAGGAATTGGAAGAAATTAAATTGGAATATCAAAAAATCAAAAAAATTTATTCTGAAGATTATAAGCGGAAAGGCCCTTCGTTTTTTAAAGCTGATTTAGGTCATTTAGCTTCTTCTTGTGGGACTTTAAATGAATTTTATTTCAATAATAAGAAGATTCCAGTTTGGTTTAAATTAATTGATAGTTACGCTTTTGGAGTAGCAAATTATCATTTTTATGATAATGAGATTAAAAAAATTATTAATTTTTATCGAAGTAAAGTACTACTTAAAGCAATTGAGGATTTAGAATCAAGAATTTATTATTTAAAAACAAGATTACAGTCTAATGGAATAGAAGAATTAATAAACACATGTAGGGAACTAAGTCTAGATATGTTTAAGCACATGCTGGCTTTAAAATTTAAAGGAAAAATAAGAAAGAATTCAGAATATTTATATGATATTGACAAAATAATGGAAGATTATCCTCTTGTCTTAGGAACGCCAGCTACAATTGGTAGAATCATTCCAAATATGATATATGATTATGTCATTGTTGATGAAGCTTCTAATGTGGATATAACTTCAGGAATACTTGCAATGAGTGTTGCCAATCATTTTGTAGTAATTGGAGAAGATAAAGAATTAAGTATTTCTAATGAATTAAATATCTTAAATGAAGAAGTGAAAAAAAAGTATACAGTGAATGAAAATTATGATTTTAAGCATAGTTTGATTAAATCAGTAAAAAGTCTTTCTAATACTCCAGTTGTTACATATAACGAATATTATATAAATAATAACTTTTTAGAGAAAAAAGATGATATGATTGATTTGGTGATACAATGAAACGAATATTAGAATTAATGTTAAACGAAGCTAGACTAATCTCAGACAAAGAATTTGAGGCAACATTTGATTTGTGCTGGAATGAAATGGAATATGATTTTCGTAAGTTAGAGATTGAAAGTATTTATCAGTGTGACATTGATGAAAATTATGAAGCATTTCAAAAAAGAGATTATGAGGCGATTTTAGAGAACTTCAAAGAGTTTAAAACCTTTTGGGCAGAAAAAGTATCTTCTAAAAAACTAAAAGTTTCAAAAAGACTTCATTTAGTGGATTTACCACTTAATGACTATTTAAAGTACGAGGGATACTTTTATTGTATAAATGAAGGAGCTCTCGAACAAATTCGCTATTTAGAATATAAAGATATTGAAGAAATCAAAGAAGAATTAATTGATTATTTGATTTTTGATAATAAAAAAGTATTGTTTAATAAACATGATTCTAAAGGTAATTATCTTTATAGTTATCTTTATGAAGGAGCTTTAACAGAAGAATTAATTGAAATATTTGATGTTTTTTATGAAAAAGGAACTGATTATAAAGATTATTTACAATTTGATGAGAAGATAATTGATATATTAAAAATCATTGAAAAATGATTTTTTTTGGTATAATAAAGCTGGATATATGAATTGAATTAAAATAATAATTATGGGAGGTTATTGTGAAATTATCGGATATAGATGAAAATAAGCTTAGTGATGAATTAGTAAATTTTATTGTTTTTTCTGGTGTAGAGGAATCTAATGATATTTGTGAAATTGGCATTGTGTTTGGTAACTATAATTTACAAAAAGAACGAATTTTAAAAGCAACTGAACTTTATCACCAGAAAAGAATTAAGAAAATGATTTTGCTAGGTGGAAAAGGTGGAATTAGCAATGAACATTCTAGTGATATTTCTGAAGCATCCTTAATGAAAATAATTGCACTTCAAAATGGAGTCAATGAAGCAGATATTATAATTGAAGAAAATTCTAATAATTCAATTGAAAATTGTCAAAATGTTATTACAATATTACAAAATCTTAATATCAACTTAAATAAAATAATGTTGATTAGCTCTGATTTTCATTTGAAACGATGCTATGCAATTTTTAAAAAATATTATGGAGCGGATGCTGAATATATTTTAATACCGGTTAAAAATGGATTTTCTGATAAAGAAAATTGGTTTAATTCTGAAAGAATATGGAATTCAGGTCGAAGCTTAGTAGAATTTGAAGCGAAAGCGTTAATAAAATATGCTAGAGAAGGTTTGATTGAAGATTTAGAATTAGGTTCTATAGAAACAATTAAGAGGTGAAGTATGAAAAATTATGAATGGATTAAAGATTATTTATTAGCAAAAAAAGAAGTAGAAGAAGAATATAAGGTGGAATGGGAAGCAACTTTATATAAAGTAGATAATAAAATGTTTGTTATGATAGGAGAAGATAATAAAGGAAAAGAAATTATTACCTTGAAGCTTGCTCCAGAAACAAATTTGGAGTTACAAAGAAAATATCCTAATATGATTGTACCAGGATATTATATGAATAAAAAACATTGGTCAAGTATTTATGTTGATCAAGAACCCGAAAACAAGTTGCTACAAGATTTATTGGATGACTCTTATACTGTGCTAATTGCTAGTTTGCCTAAGAAGCGCCAGGTGGAAATTAATGCAGATTAATCGTTTGCTTGAAATTGTCATTATCCTTCTTAATAATAGTAAAGTGACTGCAAAAGAATTAGCTGATAAGTTTGGTGTTTCTATAAGAACGATTTATCGAGATTTAGAAATTTTGAGTACTTCGAACATACCAATTTATACTACCAGAGGAAGTCAAGGTGGTATCTCTTTACTTGAAAACTATACTTTGGATAAAAGAATTGTGAATGAGGAAGAACAAAAGGAAATATTAGCGGCTTTACATAGTTTACAAGTGGTTGGCGTGAGTGATAATGAAGTTTTACTTAAATTGAGTTCTTTATTTCAAAGTAATCAAAATGAATCTTGGATTGAAATTGATTTTACTGAGTGGGGTTCAACAATAATTGAAAAAGAGTTTTTTGAATTATTAAAGAAATCTATTTTACAAAATATTGTCGTTACATTTACTTATTTTAATTCTTATCGTCAGTCTGGAGTGAAAGAAGTAGAACCGGTTAAATTATTATATAAAGCACATCATTGGTATTTACTTGCCTTTGATCAAACAAAGGATGATTTTCGTGTTTATCGATTATCAAGAATCAAAGATTTGCAATTACTAAATAAGCATTTTATTAAAAAATCATCTGAACATTTTGTGATGGAAAAGGATATGGTTGAACAATTTGATTTAATACTTAAGTTTGATTCTGTACTTGCTTATCGCGTTTATGATTTATTTTCCGATGATGACATCGAAGAATTAGAAGATGGATCAATGTTAGTAAATATGACATTTCCTTATGGAGATTGGCCAATTGGTTTTGTTTTATCATTTGGTAGCAATGTTGAAGTAGTTGAGCCTCTTTGGTTAAAAGAATCGGTTCAAGCGGAAGTGAAAAAAATTATAGAATTATATAGAATATGACAGACTGATGTCATATTTCTTTCTTTATAATGTATATAGAAAAGGAGAGATTACAATGAAAGAAGAATTATATTGTCAAAGTTGTGGAATGCCACTTTTAAAGGAAGAGGAATTTGCAACGAATGAAGATGGTAGTAAGAACAAGGAGTATTGTATTTATTGTTATGAGGATGGTAAATATACCAGCGATTGTACAATGGAGGAAATGATTGCTATTTCTTTAGAACATTTAGATGAAATGAATGAAGACCAACAAACAAAAATGACTAGAGAAGAAGCAAAAGCATTTATGGAAAGTTTCTTTCCAGAGTTAAAAAGATGGAAAAAATAATTCAAGTTAAGTCTGGATTATCGAAAAATAAAAAACCAAGTAATTGGTTCGGGATTCACTACAACGTGAATCCTTATCGTGGTTGTGGTCATCAATGTATTTATTGTGATGCAAGAAGTGAATGTTATCAAGTCGAAGACTTTAATCAGTTAGAGATTAAAGAAAATATTGCCGAAAATATTCGTAAGGAACTAAGAACCAAACGGCAAAAGGGAACAATTGGAACTGGTGGAATGTGTGATCCTTATACTCCACTTGAAAAAAAATATCGCATTACCAGAGGAATTTTAGAGGCAATCGAATTTTATTCTTATCCTGTCTTTTTATTTACAAAAAGTGCTAATATTTTAGAGGATTTAGAATTGTTAAAGAAGATTAATTCTAAAGCTAAATGCAGTGTTGCTATTACAATTACAACGATTGATGATGAAATAGCTAGAATCATTGAACCAGGCGCGAGTAGTTCCACAAAAAGATTAGAAACATTACAAACTTTATGCGAATCTGGAATCTATGCTGGTGTTACAATGATGCCAATTCTTCCATTTATCAATGATAAAGAAGAAGATATTATAAAATTAGTACAAGCTTGTGCTTATTATGGAGCAAAATTTATTATTGCATATTTTGGTGTTACTTTAAGAGATCGTCAAAGAGATTATTATTATGAAAAGTTAGATCAACATTATCCTGGACTTAAAGAAAAATATCATAATTTATATGGTAATCGATATGCTTGTAATGTTACCAATGCGAAAAGATTGTATCAAGTTTTTGAAAAGGAATGTAGAAAGTATGGAATTGTTTATAAAATGCAAGATATAATGACTTATGAAAAAGAGAATACTTTATCACAATTACATTTTGAACTATAAAGGAGCTTAATAATGGATTATATAAATATTGATATTGATAATATAGAACAAGAACATTTATGTTGTGCTATTTCAGGAAAAATGCATCAAGCTGGGGTAGATTTAAAAAAGAAATGGATAAAAGAACAATTCAAGAATGGCCATGTCTTTCGAAAATTAAATCAGAATGGCAAGGTTTTTATTGAGTATGGCAATTTAGAGCAAGAATATGTACCAATTATAGGTGATAATTATCTTTATATTTATTGTTTTTGGGTTGCTGGTAGTTTTAAAGGAAAAGGGCATGGGAAAAACTTAGTAGAATATTGCATTGAAGAAGCTAAAAGACTTGATAAAAATGGTATTTGTATCGTTGGCAATACCAAGAAATTACCTTTCTTATCTGATATTAAATTTTTAAAAACTTTTGGTTTTGAATTAGTAGATAAAGCAGAACCTCATTTTGAATTGTACGCGTTAAAATTGAAGGATTGTGAACCGCCAAAGTTTACTGATAAAGCTAGAAAAAATGAAATTGATGAAGATGGCTTAGTTATTTATTATAATGCGGAATGTCCTTATATTTTAAATTGTTTAGAAGAAATAAAAGAAGTTTGTCAAGAATATCAAATTGATTTAAAAACACATTATATCGACACTTTAAAAAAAGCCAAAGATATGCCTTGTTTTATCAATAACTTTGTTGTCTTTTATAATAAAAAATTTATTACACATGAATTATTAAACAAAAATCGTCTTATTCATTTTTTGGGATTATAAAAAGCGAGGTATAACTTCGCTTTTAATAGTAATAAGGATAACCATAATAAGGATAAGGGGGGTAATAATAAGGATATCTAGGATAAAAAGCACCTGCTGTTGCAGCTCCTAATAAGAATGGAACTCCAAAACCGCCAAATCCTCGACCAAAGCCTCCACCGAAACCTCGACCAAAGCCTCCACCGAAGCCTCGACCAAAGCCACCGCCAAAGCCGCCCATACGACCGAACATATACAACACTCCTTTCTTTTATAGTTTATGTCTAATCTAAACATTTGCCTTTAAAAACAAAAAATATCTTAATAGAGATATTTTTTTTGAAAAGACATGAATTTTAGTATCAAAGTTGACATAAATAGTATTATAAACAAATTATAATAATTAAGATAAATTAAACTTGATTTATTAAAAGTACCAATTTTTAAAAGGAATTATGAATTATTAAAATAGCTTTGCTGGGGGGCATTTAATTTGGCTAGTTTTCTTTCTAATTCATAATTACAAGTCCTTTCTCTTTATATTATGTAATAAAAAGAAAATGGTCATTAAAGTACTGAATTTGTAATTTTTTAAAAATTTGTTATAATAATTTTTACTAAGCGAGGTGATTATATGGAGAAAGTGGAATATGAAAAAAGATTAGAAGAAATTAAAGTTAATTATTTAAATAAAGTAACTCCTAATATTCTTTATTATGATTCTAAGATTTTGGTTGCTTCTATAAATGAAATGAAACAGTATTTATTGACTAATTATGCTAAAAATTATGATCAAAAGTTACAAGGTTTTATTGATTCAAGATTAGCTTCAGTAGTTCCCAGTTTCTTAAAAGAAAAACCATTAACTTATGGTTATCAAATGGGGTTAAAAGGAGACTATACAAAAATTTTCTTGTATGGAGGAAAAGAAAGTTCTTTAGAAGAAGCAAAAGATATTACTTCTAAAACTGTCTTTGATACAGCATCATTTACAAAACTTTTAGTGATTACTTTTCTGTATGATTTACAGGCTAAAGGCGAATTTGATCTAAATGCTAACATTAGAAAAGATACAAGAAGGATGTTTGATTTAAATTGTACTTGGCTTCAAGCTTTAAACTGGGATTATAATATTCAATCACTTGGTTCTATAAAAGATTTGGATCCAATCCAACCATTAAGTCGAATAATTGGAGAAGCTTTTTTAAAAGGTAGTTATATTTTAAATGATCAATTTGTATATAATGATATTATATATATGATTTTATCTTATCGAATTGAAAATTTTGAGGAAAAATTTCATTATTTTTGTGAAAAGAATAAAATGAATACAGCAAAATTTCAACCCAATAATTACGGATTACATGCAACTGGAGGTAAAGCTAATAATCTTCATGTTCCAAGTGATCCAAAAACACAAGTAATGGGAAATGCCACTGGAGCAGCAGGGGTTTATGTAAATGCTAATGATATGTTTGCCTTTGGCAAAGTTTTAAACGATTTAAAAGAAGAGGATTTGGCTTTATTACTAAAATTAAGAGATCCTAATAATATATTTGCTGAAGGAAATAAAAAAAGTCTTGGTGGAGTGTATCATCCTCATCCTAATGGAATGGCTAAAACCGATACGCCTCCTAGTGGTACAAAAGATAGTATTACTAGTGTCGGCACAAGTGGAGTCTGGTTTTATTATGAAAAATTATTACAAACACTTGGCTTTTATTTATTTAATCCATGGAGTAATTTAGAAGGAAGACGAATTGATCCAAGATTTGGAAGTAATACTAATTATTTGAAAATATTAATTGGAGAATTATGTCATTGTCTTCGATATATGGAAGAAGTAGAGCGATTAGAAAATAATAATCTGAAAGATATCAAAGTTTTAAAAAGAATTTCTTAAAATATACAATTTCGATTGTATATTTTTTAATTAATCTTTGTTATGATTAATTTAGAGGTGAATGGTATGGTCAAGACGATTAAAGAAGATTACGATTATCTGAAACTAAAATCGGAAGAAGTTGATTTTGAAAAAGATAATGTGAGTGAAATCATTCAGATCTTGGAAGATTATTGTGTTGAGAATAAAGTATTTGCAATGGCTGCCAATCAACTAGGATATTTAAAAAGAGTAATGTATATTAAACATGCTGATATGGAAAGAGCCCTAGCTGATGATATGACTCATAATGAAAAAATTATTATGATTAATCCACGTATAATTAAAAAGAAGGGACATACAACATTTTGGGAAGCTTGTGCAAGTTGTTTAGAGTATGTCGGACTTGTTCATCGTCCTTATAGAATAACAGTAGAATATTTGGATGAACTGCAAATTAAACATAAGAAAATATTAGAAGGATTTGAAGCTACAGTCTTTTCTCATGAATATGATCATTTAGATGGTATTTTACATATCGATATTGCTGAGAAATTATTAATTATGACTGTAGATGAAAGAAAAGAATTGAGAGTTAGAGAACCTTATAATATTATTTCAAAGACTAAGGAGTAGTTATGTTAAAACAAATTCATGAAAAAATAGAAAGTTGTCAAGAATGTAATGATATGATTGAAAAGTTTACACATTCTGAATCAGTTTATATTGGTAATAATAAAGAATTGTTGTTATTAGGAGAAGCTCCAGCAAATAATGGTTGAAGAAAATCTGGAATGTTATGGAAAGATCTGAATGGAAAGCTTTTGCCTTCAGGAGTCATTTTACAAAAATTACTAGATATTTTAGAAATTGATCTTTTTGATATCAGTTTTACGGAAGCTGTTAAGTGTTATCCTAAAGAACGTAAATATTTACCGGTTTGTGTCAAATCTTGTCAAAAATACTTGAGTGAGCAAATAGAAGTGTTAAAACCAAAGATAATTATTTCTTTAGGAAATCATGCTACAAGAAGTATTATTAATATAGAATATAAGAATTTTTCAAAAGTTGTAGGTAAAGTATTTAAGTATAGTGATGAAACTATTATTATTCCAATCTATCATCCTTCACCTATATCTCCAAAAAGTTATAAAGGAAATGTACCGATATTTTATAAAATAAAAGAATTATTAGATAAGGAAGAATTATAATGCATACAGAATATGAAATTAAAGTATTAGAAATAGATGCTCTAACTATTAAAAGAAAGTTAGTAGAACTTAATGCAACATTTAAAGGTGATTTTGAACAAAAACGATTTGTTTATGATATGATTCCAAAAGTTAAAAAAAAATGGATTCGTTTAAGAACAAATGGTAAAAAGACTACTTTAACTATTAAAGAAGTAACAAGTAAGCAAGTTGATGGTACAAAAGAATTAGAAATTACAGTTGATAATTTTGATAATACTCATTTGATTTTAAAGGAATTAGGTTATGAAGAACAAGCTTATCAAGAAAATAAAAGATCATCTTATTCCTTAAATGATTGTGATATAGAAATTGATACTTGGCCATTAATTCCTACTTATATGGAAATTGAAGGCCCAAGTGAAGAAAAAGTTTATGAAACACTAGCTTTATTAGGAATTGAACAAGAAAAAGCAACGTCACTTGATGTTGAATCTATTTATAATGAAATTTATAATATTAATCTTAACGAGATTAACCATTTGAAATTTGATAACTAAGGTTATCTTTTTTGTTTTAATTAGAAATATTTGGTATAATAAATGCTAATTTAATGACAGGGTGATTGTAATGGAATTTTTATTTCAAGAAGAAGTAGAAAATAAAAAAGAACTAGAGCAAATATTACAACAAAAATCAATTGATATTCCAGATTATTGTGTATGTGTTATATCAATGTTAAAAAATACTAAGAATGAATGTTTATTGCAAAGAAGAGGACCGAAAAGTAGGGATGAACATTTTAAACTTGAAGAAATTGGAGGAGGAGTAGAAGAGACAGATCAAAATTTTCGTTTTTCTGTTATGAGAGAAATCCAAGAAGAAGTAGGTAATAAAGCTCAATTTGAACTTGGTAATTTTGTAGGAGCTTTTTATAATAAAAAATTTGATTATCGGGCAAACCTAGATATTCATTGGTTATTTTTAGTTTATGAAGGAACATATTTAGGCGGAGAGTTAGAAATTAGTGAGCCTGGAAAATGTTTAGGATATGAGTTTTATGCTTCTGATAAGCTTCCATTTAATGAAATGAGTGAAGATTGCTTATTTTTACATCATTTCTGTAATGATGATTCTAATATATTAAAAGAGAAAAATAATAATGAATTAAAATTTGATAACTAAGGTTATCTTTTTTATTGACATTTTTTATTATAGAGTTATAATCTTATATATGAACACATATTCATATGTTGTTGCATATAATAAAATTAAAGGAGTGATAATTATGTGTAGTTGTGGAACAATTATTCATGAAGATAAAGTAGAAAATTTGAAATTAGATATGGTTTCAGAGGAAATGATGATAGATTTAGCAGAGTTCTTTAAGATCTTTGGAGATAGTACTAGATTAAAAATCATTCATGTTTTAATGAAAGAAAAGATGTGTGTCTGTGATATAGCAGCGGTACTAAATATGACCCATTCTTCTATTTCTCATCAATTAAAATATTTGAAAAATTTTAAAATTGTAAAAGTAGAGAAGATTGGTAAGTGTGTTTATTATGCTTTAAATGATGAACATATTAATAAAATTTTTGAAATAGGAAAGGAACATTTAAATGAATAGATATACCTATCTTTTAAATCATCTTGATTGTGCTAATTGTGCCAAGAAGATTGAAGATAAATTAAATAATCATGATAATTATTATAATGTTGTAGTGAACTTTACAACTTTAAAATTGACATTTGAGACTAAAGATGAAAATCATTTTGAGGAACTAAATAAAATAATAACAGCAATTGAACCTGATATCGTTTTATCGGCAGATATTAAAAAAGAAACATATAAAACGAAGAAACATATTCTTATTACATTTATTTTAGGAATTGTGCTCGGAGTGAGTACTTTGTTTATTCCAATGAATGAAACACTTGAATTAATTGTAATTGGAATTGCCAGTGCTTTATTACTGTATCGAACAGCAATAAAAGCCTTAAAGATTTTAGTTCGTAATAAATCTTTAGATGAAAATATTTTATTAACGATCTCCGTTATTGGAGCATTCTTGATTGGTGATTACTTTGAGGGATTCATGGTAATTGCTCTATATCAAACTGGGAAGTTATTAGAAGAGAAAGCTGTTAATAAATCAAAGAAATCGGTTAGTGAACTTATGGATATTCGACCTGAGTATGCTAATATCTATAAAGATGGTGAAATGCGTAAAGTAAGTCCTAATGTAGTTAGTATTGGTGAAGTAATAGCGATTAAAAAGGGTGAAAAAGTACCATTGGATGGAATTTTATTAAGTGATAATAGTTTACTTGATACGAAAGCCTTAACAGGAGAATCAGCTTATGTAAATAAAGTAAAAGAGGAAACAGTCTTATCGGGAAGTATCAATGTTGGTGAAATGTTTTTACTAAGTGTGACAAGTAATTATGAAGATAGTACAGTTAGTAAAATTTTAGATCTTGTTGAGAATGCTACGAACCGTAAAGCAAAAACAGAGAATTTTGTTTCAAAAGCAGCGAAAGTTTATACACCAATTATTATTATTCTTTCAATCTTAACTGGAGTTTTACTGCCTCTTTTAACAAGTGTAACAGTTGATGATGCGATTTATCGGGCTTTATCTTTCTTAGTTATTTCATGTCCTTGTGCTATTGCTATTAGTGTACCACTTTCTTATTTTGCGGGAATTGGAAAATCAAGTCAAGAAGGAATCTTAGTAAAGGGAAGTGACTATTTAGATATATTAAGACATGTTAAAACAATAGTTTTTGATAAAACTGGAACGTTGACAACTGGAGAATTTAAGGTTCAAGAAATTGTTAGTTTAAATGAAGAATGGACAGAAGAAGAAATCTTGAAGTATGCTGCAAGTGGTGAAATGTATTCTACTCATCCAATTGCTAAATCAGTGGTTGAAGAAGCTTCTTCCTTAGAACTATTTAAAGAAATTAAAAATTTTGAAGAAATTCCAGGAAAAGGTATCACTTATCAAATTAAAAAAAATAAGGTAAGTGTAGGAAATGCTGCTTTTGTAGAAATGGATGAAAGAGATGAAACTACAACATTATATGTTGTTGTAAATGATCTTTTAGTTGGTAAGATTATGCTAGAAGATAAAATTAAGGATACTACGAAAACAGGATTGTCTCGTTTGAGTAAACATGGAATTAGAACAATTATGTTTACAGGAGATCGTAAATCGGTTGCCCATAAAGTTGCTTATGAAATTGGGATTGATCAAGTGAAGAGTGAAATGCTTCCTCAAGACAAATACAATGAATTAGAAAAGTTAATTAAAGATAGTAATGACAAAGTTATGTTTGTTGGAGATGGTATCAATGATGCACCAGTTCTAGCGTTAGCTGACATTGGTGTATCAATGGGATTAGTTGGATCAAGTTCAGCCATTGAGGCAAGCGATGTTGTTATTATGACAGATGATTTAGAAAAAATTAATACATCTATTGAAATCTCAAAAGAAACTTATAAGATTATTAAACAAAATTTAATTTTCTCCATTGGAACAAAATTATTATTTATTGTTTTAAATCTATTTGGATATTCAACGATGGCCATGGCAGTATTTGCTGATGTCGGAGTTACTGTCATTGCAATTTTAAATAGTATTAGAATTTTGAAGAAGAAATTTAAGTAATTTCTTTTTTATGTTATACTTTTTGTGTTAACTAATCAAAAATTCAATAGTTATCTACTTGATGGTTTAACAAAAATTATGTCTTACAATATAGACATTTTTATAAAATATAATATAATTAACCTGAAAGAGAAGTGATTTTTAATGAAAAAACTTTTTACTATTGCTGGATTCTGCCTTATTATATCTGGTTCAGCTAGATTTATTCATTTTTTTTTAGTCAAAGAAAATTCAATAGTTTTATTGTTTTCCATACTAGGTATTATTGTCGGACTACTGTTTATATACACATCTCATAAAATTGATAAAAAGTTAAGTGAATTAGGAGAAATGTTAAAACTTAAAAATGAAGTATCCATGGAAGAAAAAACTAAAAAGCTGGAGAAAGAAACTAATAACTTTAAAAAAGAGAATCATGGTAAATTTTATAATCCAAAAAAGCTAATATCGATAATTAATGATATTAACAGGTTGTATAAAATGACCGGCTTTTATGAATATAATAATACATTGCTCCAAACTGTTATTAAAGTATTGTTTATAATAATGTTGATATTAATAATTTTTGGGGCTATCATAGGTGGAATAAAAATAGCAATTGCAGTAGCATTTTATTTGATTATTCTAGCTCTAATATTATTTTTATTTATAAAACTATTGTTGAAAATTATCCCTAAAACAATTTCTTTAAAATCGGTAAAGTTAGAAAAAGAT
>Ga0153942_1000326_pt1 | contig 17999 bp, 15 predicted proteins | sample TSNJ026MetaG_FD_104731 | JGI IMG/M metagenome (GOLD analysis project Ga0153942, IMG submission 104731) | Attine ant fungus gardens microbial communities from New Jersey, USA - TSNJ026 MetaG | ecosystem: Host-associated > Fungi > Mycelium > Unclassified | place: USA: New Jersey, Brendan T. Byrne... | reverse complement strand
CGGCGGCTTGTGGGGAATCGGTAATATATAACGTGGGGGTATAGGAAAGGCGGGGTGCGGATCCCCGCCTCTCTTATTACATCATTTTTTTACAATTAACTGGTAAAAATCCTCCGTAAGAATCGCCTTTATTTTTGATTTGCTAAAATCAACTACATTTCTGGTAATAATAAAATCTACTTTTTCATCGGCTGCACACTGCATTTGTAAACCATCTTCCAAATCTGGCCAAAACTCATTTGCTAAAGCTTTTTTTATTATTTCTGAGCCTTCTGGAATAATTTTTAATTTATCGCAAAGTAATGTTAATATTTCCTTCCTTTGTTTTACACTTAAATCTTTTCTTAATATGTAAAACAAATCCGTTAACGTGTGAGCCGCAAGAAAAGACTCCGTATTTCCGAACAAGCATTCCTCCATCACTTTAGTCGCTGCTTCTGCAAAAGGCTTACGAACCATAATCCAATCAAGTATTACATTTGTATCAATCAATACTCTCATATTTTTCGTCTATTGCCTCCAGTCTTTCTGCTTTCTCATCTATAACACGTTTTATGCAGCCTGTATATTTATTAAAAATATTTATGGCTTCATCTGTAGAAAGTTCATTGTTAATTTCTTTCTCTATATCTTGAAATATAACGATTACTTTTGCTTTATTTGCTGGAGCCTGACTTGTTAACGTAAGAATGCCATTTTCATATTCTCCTTGTAATGCAATCATTTTTCCACCTCCGATATCATAAAACCTCATTTTGGTTCGGATCATATGTATCTCCAACCCTAATTTTACTATAAGAAATTGAAAAATGCCATAAAAATATGCAAGTCATAAACATAAACATGAACGTTGCTCGCAGGTATCGCACCTGTGTCGCGACGCGGGTCAGACACACCTACGCCATAAGCAAAAGGTTAATCACAAAACATAAAGATATTACATGTAACTCATTATCATAGATGAAAGGAGTATATCAAGCAAATAATTGCCGTCATCAATTGAACAGTCCAGCAATTCAGTGATTCTTTCCAATCGGTAAGAAAGAGTATTTTTATGGATATTTAATGTCTGGCAAGTTTTATGCCTGTTTTTTCCGCACTTGGCAAACGTAAGCAATGTATTACAATAATCCGTTTTTTCCTGCTTATCATTCTCCATGAGAGATATAAGATCATGGTTCAAATATTGCGCTAAATCAACATCAGGCGGAATTTTATTTAACAGGATATCAAACTTAAGCCTTTCAAATTCATGAATCCCTGATTCTTTTTTTATTTTATGGCCAAATTCTCTGGTATGTACTGCCTGCAAATAATAACATCTCAAATCCCTAATTGCCTTAAAAATATTACTGACTCCCACTTCTATGGAAAACTCTTGAACAGCCGACGATAATATCTGCTTAAGCTTATCATCATCTTTTTTGTCAATCGGATTTGCCAAAACGACCAAATCGTGCTTATATGCAATGATTAGCGCAAAGCTGAGATTCTTACTGATGAACAGCTTTAATTTTTCGGTTTGACGCCTTTCGCAGTCCTGGATGTCCAAAGCGGCCGTCCGGAAGCGTTGATGCTTGTGGGCATTGATGGTTGTCAGCCAATCATTGTCGTTCCGGTTAATTTCATGTCCGTTGAGCAGGTCGAGCATAAACTGTTCAACCTGCAATCCATACAAATTCTCCTGAAAACCTGGAGACGCGATCTTATTGGTGATTACCTCACTTATGATTTTTAGAAAAATGGAATCGGAATCGGTCAAGGGGCGATTCACTTCAAATAATGCCAATGAGCCGACCAAACTAGAATTAAAGTATAAGCTGACTACAATGCGGCGCTTTCCTGGAAAGCAAAACCCGTCATCTACAATAATCGGCGTATTTGCATGCTTTAGCGCTTCAAAATCCTTATCCAGGGCGGCCATAAAGCTTGTCCTGTCCATGCCGTCGGCGTCAAAGCTCATAGCGGAAGGAACTTGCTCATTAATATCTGTTTTAGAGGAAAAGCAAATCATTTTTGCGCCGTGCCCAAATGCGATAATAGGGTTTTCTAAAAAGCTGTAACTGAAGTCAAGGATTTTTTTTATGCTCTTTTCAGACAAAAGCGCGTTTAAAAGCTCCCCGGTAATTTGATTAGCCAGTAAAGTGTTTGTCAATTTACCTGTACCTTCCATATAAAAAACTCCTCCTCCCCCGACTTGCTCATTTTGATTGCCTGTATTGCTTTCTATTTTAGCATATTTTACCTAAACTTTCTAATTAAAAAATTTGCTTTGTGTTTTTTTCACAATCAAACATAAATATTTCGGTTTGATTAACATTCAAATGTGCAATTAAGGTATATATAATGTTATCGTCAATACCCGCAGGCAGCAATGATACCTATGTTGTAAAGGAGGAGAGGTCAAAATGAAGATGGCAAAGGATTTAAGAGCAGGTGTAGTCGGGCTCGGAGCGATTGGCGGGGGAGTTGCGGCCAGCCTAGTGAACAGCGGAAGAATCCCTGTGGTCTACGATATCATTCCTGATGCTTACGCAAAGCACGCAGGCGTACCAACCCAGCTTGATTCCGCGGCTGAAGTCGCCAAGGCGAGCGATGTAGTTATGCTTGCTACTTTTAACGCGGAACAGGCAATTGAGTCGCTTACAGGCGAAGGAGGTCTGTTAAGCGGAGCCCACGAGCGCTTGGTTATTGTTCTGCTGTCCACTGTCACTGTGGATGAAGTAAAGCAAATCGCTTCTATTTGTGGTGAAAATAATGTGGGCTTTCTTGATTGCGGCGTATCGCCGGGCTCCCTTGCGGCCAAAAATGGCCTTGTGGCACTGGTCGGCGGTGAAGAGGAGACTCTGGAATATGCCCGCCCCGTTCTGGAGGACTGGTCAGGAGATATTGTATATTGCGGCCCAACGGGTACCGGTATGGCCGTAAAGGCCGCGAGAAACGTCAACACCTTTGGCATGTGGCGCGTTACGGCGGAATCCGCAAGGCTGGCAAGGGCGGCAGGCGTATCCGCCGCCAGATACCTGAAGGCTTTACAGGTGCTTGATAAGCGGGATGATCTCCATTACAACTTTCTTCAAAAGCTGGCCGCAACCGATGACGGCAAGCTGCCCGCCAGAATGCAGGAAATATATCCTAAGTTTATGATCAAGGATCTTGGAGTTTCCATTGATCTTTCAAAGTCTCTTGGCGTGGATATGCCCGTAAGGGACGCCGTGTACGACTTGATCAACGATACCTGTGATCTGATGTGATTTCAAACGTACTTAACTTTAGAAAGGAAGTGTGGAAATGAAATATGAATCCACGGAGGGCATGAAGATTTTTGAGTCGTTCAGCATTAAATCAATGCACCTTAAAAACCGTCTTGGTATCGGCCCTTACGGCTCACACCCTGCCGGCGAGGACGGCTCACCCAATGAGACTACCGTGCGATACTATGAGACTCTTGCAGAGTCAAATATTGGTTTCATCATGGTCGGTAATTCCGACCCCGTCCCCAGAAACTCGGGAATGGAAAAATACAGCTCCAGAGTGAAGCTGCGTATCTCCGACGATCAGGACACCGAAGGCTGGAGCAAGGTAGTTGCCGCAATACACAAGCACGATGTCAGCTGCGGGATCCAGCTTGGGTTGTTCGGTATGATCAATAACAACTTTTTTTCTGAGATGGAACCGGATTTGAAGAAATATGCCTTTAGCCAAATGGGAACCGCAAAAACCTTAACGGAAATGCCCGAAGGCTATATTATCAGCAAGGAAGATATCAAGAGATTTATCAAGTTCTGCGGGCAGGCAGCAAGACGTGCCAAAGAAGCCGGCTTTGACTGTGTATCCGTTCACAATGCCCATAGCGACATTATGCTGGGCGCCTGTTCCCTAGATCCCATGTTCAACAACCGCGACGACGAATACGGCGGCGATATTGAGGGCCGGCTGCGCTTTACCGTAGAGCTCATTCAGGAGATACGCAGAAACGTCGGGGATTTGCCGATCACGATGCGCATCAACGGCGACGACGTCAAGGGTGAGCTCGGCAACAGCCTGGAGGATATTTGTAAGTATATCGTGCCTGAGCTGGAGAAGGCCGGACTTGACGCCATCGATGTATCCCAGGGCGGCGCAATGTACGCGGGTCACGGCAATCTTCCCACCCTTTACTATCCACGGGCCTGCTGGATGCACGTATCCTCCGCCATCAAAAAGCATGCAACCGTACCGGTATTCGGCGTTGGGCGCGTCACCAGCCTTGAAATGGCGGAAAAAATCCTCCGGGAAGGGCTCGTCGATATTTTGTATTTCGGCAGGCAGTCTTATGTGGATAACCAGGTGCTCAACAAATTTCGGGAGGGGAAATGCATGCCCTCCGACGTGCGGCAATGTCTTGGCTGTGATACGGTCTGTTTCCCTTGCGCAATGAATTATGAGGCCCCTGGCATGAGAGGCGAGGAAATACTCCCCCTGGCGGCCGCCGAAAAGCCCAAGGATGTCCTGATCATTGGCGGCGGAGTCGGAGGAATGGAGTCTGCCCGTATCGCTGCGGCAAGAGGGCACAAGGTAACCCTGTGGGAGAAAGCCTCTAAGCTTGGAGGCGCGGTAGGCGTACTCGCAACCACTCCCCACCTGGCCGAATTTCAAAACGCTGTGGATTATCTTTCCGGGCAGATGGCCGATTTGAACGTAGACGTCAGGGTCTGCCAGGAGGCCACGGTTGAGAAAATCAAGGAGAGGGCTCCCGATGTGGTGATTCTCGCCACAGGCACCAGTGAAAAGCTTCCAGAGATATTCGAAGGTCAGCCAATGGTAATGAGCCTTATGGAAGCGATAACGCGAAAGAGAGAATTTAAGAGCTTTGCCGACTGGCATAAGAAAATCTGGTTCTCAGGCTTCACCGGCGCGGAGTTTGCTCTTGACCTTGCGGATGAAGGCGCGGAGGTTACCATGGTAGGCCCTGGAGGTGACAGCAGCGTGGCCGCTGAGCAGTGGTTCACCCGTGACAGGAAGGTCTACTTGAGAAAGCGGCTCACAGACGGCAACTTTGTCAGACGCGGCAAGGACACCCAGCGCGCAAACGTGAAGATGCTGTTCCGCTCAAAGATCGAATCTGTTGACGCCGAAGGCGTTCACTACTATCACAACGGAATACATAAGGTAGATGAATACGACGCAGTTATCATCACCTCGCCCAGACAAAAGAACGATCAGATGTTTGAAAAGCTGAAGGAATGCGTTCCCGAGGTATATATGATTGGCGACTGTGACAAGACCGGCATGATCCGCGACGCGATCCGGACCGCTAATGAAGTCGCCAGAGTGATTTAAAGCAAGGTTGCTCCGTTAAGCAAGGTATTGTATGAGTAAGAGGAGGTATATTCAATGGCAGAGCAACAAAAAATCACAAAAAAAACCCGTAAGAAGATAATCGGTACCGTCCTTGCCCTTTGCTTCCTAGTCCTGTTTTGGTTTATCATACCGCCTAGTGAAGCCATGCCGAAAGAAGCTTTACTATATTGCGGAATCTTTACCGCTTGGTTATGCACCATGATTTTTCAGGTCTGTGAGATGTTTGTGTCCGGCGGCATTGCTCTGGTGTTGCTGGTGCTCAGCGGGCTTTACACGACAAGCGAGGTATTGGGCAAGGGCTTTTCCAGCAGTACCATCTGGTTTATTATTTATGCCTACGCCTTTACGACGGCTGTGAACAAAACAGGTGTTTTTACCAGAATTGTGCTGCGGCTGCTCTCCGTCTTTCCTGAGTCCTTTACGGGGCAAGTCCTTGCTTTAACATCCTCGGCTGTTATCGTCAACCCCATGATTCCCAGCGGCCAGGCAAAAATCGGAATATTTGCCCCTATTGCCGAGCAGGTCGCAAGGCAGTACAACTATCCCCAGCACAGCAAGCCTGCCGTTGGGCTTTTCCTATCTTGCTGGCAACAAACGGCTTTTCAGACCATCGCGTGGGGTACCAGCACCGCGTATGTTTTAACCTCCTCCCTGACCGGCATCTCAACGAGCTTCTTCGGCTATATTAAGCTGACTGGAATATGGCTGGCGGTGTTCACCGTGTTGTGGACTATCTACGTAATGACCCAGTATAGACCCACCGACGAGTCTATGACGGTAGAAAAGGGCAGCGTAAAGAAAAAGCTCGAAGAACTGGGCCCAATGAACAAGGCGGAAAAAATCGGCGGTATTATCTTACTTATTACTGTGGCATTGTGGATGACCGAGAGCATTCATGGAATCAGCAGCATGATTGTTGCCGTGATAGCTTTCGCGGCGTGCGCCCTTACCGGCCTTATGAGCGGCCGAGATATTGGAAGCTCGGTTCCATGGTCCCTTGTCATGGGTATGTTCCCATTGATGACCCTTTCAGGCGGCATGAGAGAATTTGGCGTCGACCAATTTCTTATTAATACGATCACTCCATATATCGGATGGATCAGTAATCCCTTTATCTATGTCCTGTTTGTGATTTTTATCGCATATGCGATCAGGCAGGTATCGTCGGATGTAAGCACTTGCGTCATCATAACATTCTCCGCGCTCGGCCCCATCGGAGCCGCCCTTGGAATCCCAACGCTATGTACTGCCTTCGCTGCCTTCGCCAGCACCTCCATCTACAACATCAAGGGTATATCGCTTGCATGGCTCTTCGCCGACGGCGCCTCAAAAGGGTGGATTGATTACGAGGATGTACGCCCGTCGGTTTGGATCTATGCGGCCGTCAATGTCATAGCGTTGCTCTGTTGTGTTCCCGTATGGCTTAACACTACGTTATAACGGTGATGTCGATATGTAAATTATAATTACTTACAGGAGGATAATCTATATGAACTACCAGCATGTTCTTTCTCCGATCAGAATCCGCAATATGGAAGTCAGAAACAGGGTCGCGTACCCGGCAATGGCTACCCGCCTGACCACAGAAGACGGTTTTGTCACCGATGAATTGATTGCCTACCACGTGGCAAGAGCCAAAGGCGGCAACGGATTAAATATTCTGGAATGCACGTCGGTTCATAAGCCGTCCGCGCCGCCGAACTTCCTGTGCTTATATAGTGATGAGTACATCCCGGGCTTCAAGAAATTAACCGACTCCATACATGAGGTAGGTGGCAGATGCTGCGTTCAACTCTGGCAGGGCGGCTCTTCTGCTTTTCACTCTGACCAAAGATGCGTTGCGGTTATACCAAACGATATGATTGCTGGCGGAAAAACAATTCCGGCAGCCAGTATTGAACTGATACAGGAATGCGCAAAAGCATTCGGGGAAGCGGCTAAACGCGCGGTGGAAGCAGGATTTGACTGCGTGGAATTCCACGGGGGACACGGTTACTCGCCTCATGTATTTTTGTCGCCCGCCTTCAATAAGCGCACAGACATTTACGGCGGAAGCTTTGAAAACAGGGCAAGATACCCGCTGGAATGCATCAGGGCAATTAGGGCTAATGTACCCGAGGATTTCCCGGTTATTATGAGAATAGTTGCTTGCGACGACTTCGTTGAGGTGGGTAACACGGTGGAGGACACAATAAAATTTATCAATATGGCAAAAGCCGAGGGTGTGGATGCCGTAAATGTTTCAAGAGGGAACAAGGCAACGGCAGCCATAGAGATGGAGGTGCCGCCCCTTGACTACGAGCCGGGCTTTAATGTTGAAAACGCGGCGAAGATCAAGGCTGGGACAGGTATGGTGACGATGACTGTCGGGCGAATCATTGATCCGGATCAGGCGGAGGCCATAATCGCGGAGGGCAAAGCCGACATGGTGATCATGGGGCGGGCCCAGATATGCGATCCCGAATTCTGGAACAAGGCCAGGGATGGCAGACCGGAGGATATCGTCAAATGTGTAGGATGCAATCAGGGATGCTATGATGGAGTTATAGCAGGCTCGAAATTCAAGCATATATCCTGTCTGCGCAATCCGTCAGTCGGCGAGGAATTAACATTTTCACTGGATAAAACCGATCATCCCAAGAAGGTTCTTGTGATTGGGGCCGGTATGGCCGGCATGGAGTGCGCCTTTGCGCTGAAGAAAAGGGGGCATGATCCGATTCTGGTGGAAGCGGGCAACCACGTGGGCGGGCAATTCTATCTTGCCGGGTTGGCGCCGAGAAAACGTGAAATGGCGGATGCGGCGCTTTCCAGAGGAGAACAGTTAAAGAAAGCCGGCGTGGACATTAGACTAAACACAAAAGCCGACGCGGCGCTGCTTGATGAGATAAAGCCAGATGAGGTTATTGTCGCGATGGGAGCGGCTCCGGTCAGGCTAAACATACCGGGAGCCGACAGGGCGAATATATATGATACGATCGGAGTTCTCACCGGTGATGTAAGCCTTTCCGGTGATACTGTGGTGGTTGGCGGAGGTCTTGTGGGCCTTGAGGTTGCCGAATATATTGCTGAAAGGGGCTGTAAGGTCACCGTTGTGGAAATGCTTGACGAAATCGCCAAGGATGTGGGCAGAGGCAGGAAAATAAGCATCCTTCGAGGCGTACAGACCGCGGGGATCAAATCTCTTGTCAACACGAAGTGCATAGAAATCAACGATGAAGGCGTAGTTGTTGAGGCAGAGGGCAAAAGACAAACGGTTCCCTGTGACAATGTGGTAGCTTCGGTTGGAAGCAAGCCCGTAGACTTTGAATGGGTAAAGCAATACTGCGCCGAAAAGGGAATTGCTTATCGGGTAGTCGGTGACGCTGTAGAGGCCCGCAGAGCAATTGACGCGGTGCACGAAGGAGTCGCCGCGGCAAGGGCGATATAAAATTTTGGAGGAAACGATATGGACAAAATCAGTGTTGTTACGGGAGCCACCGGTGGAATGGGATTTGCCACTGCTAAAATAGCCGGAGAAAAGACTGCCGTACTTATCTCCGATGTCAATCAGCAAAAAATAGACGCCGCTTTGGCGGAGCTTCGTGGGGCTGGTGTCAAAGCGGAGGGTATGGTGTGTGACGTAGCGGATCGGGAGTCTGTGCGCGGGCTGGCCCAAAAGGCCAAATCAATGGGAAGGATTGTTGCCGTTTACAATGTAGCGGGGCTTTCTCCTTCTAACAATTTCCCAAATGATATAATCATGAAGGTAAACGCCTTTGGAGCGCTTCATGTAAACACGGAGTTTTTCGAAATCATGGAGGGCGGCTGCCTGCTCAATGTAGCTTCCTCGGGCGCGTATTGGATGACGGAGGATGAGATTCCGAAGGAGCTTTTTGATTTGGCGTTCATGGATGAGGAGAAATTTAAAGAAAGCATGCTGAGGTTAGCAAAGGACGCCGGGCGTGACGGTTACGCGCATTCTAAATTATTCGTCAAATACTTCACGGAAAAAGCGGCCTTCCGTTTTGGCCGCACTAAAGGAATTCGTGTTGTATCTGTTTCACCTGGAGTCATTGATACGCCCATGACACAGAATGTGAGCAGCAAGGGCGTCTATGCCGCTATGCCGTACTGCGCCTTCAACCGCCTTGGCACACCGGAAGAATTAGCCTATAGCTTTGTCGCTTTAGCCGACGAACGTAACAGCTACGTTACCGGCGTTGATTTGCTGGTCGACGGCGGGTGCGGCGGCGCAGGCTACAACGCCAGGCATACAAAAGCAGCGCCTCCATCCATCTTGTAGAAGCGGCAATCTCTATGACTAATTTATTAATAGATGCTATAGTTGTGAATAAAGAAACGAGCATATTTATTTGATAACGGGCTGCTGCAAGCTGTAAACAAACAGTTAGCAGCAGCCCTTAAACAGTTCATTCTTCAGAACCTCCCCCATAGAAACCGTACGCATCCCTAGGCGTTTTGCACAAAGCATGGAAAGGCTTTTTGTATAACCTGAACAAACTTAGCAGAATCATAAATAAAACTTGCAATTCAATCTGTCCATGACGTATAATCATATCAGAAAAATCCAACTGATATATCTGTCAGGATTAAGAGAGGCGTATCGTATTGTGGTGAAACAGAAACTAGCCTATGAATTTATCAAAGAAAAAATCATGCAAGGTGAGTATCCTCCGTCCAGCGATCTTTCAGAGGAAAGGTTGCAGGAAGAATTAGGAATTAGCCGAACGCCGGTGCGTGAGGCCATTCAACGTTTGTCTGAGGAAGGTTTTGTTTCCATTTATCCTCGCAAGGGTACCATTGTCACAGACATTTCGTTGGACATGGTATATTGGCTTTATGAGATTCGTACGCTCAATGAGCCGTATGTTTTTAGAAACGCTTGCGGAAAGCTGGATAAAAAATGGCTGGAACGAATGTATAAGGGCTTCGTGTCTTTTTCTGAAGAAAATACGATGGAAAACAAAGTGCAGCGCCGTAAATATATTGAACTAGACAATGAGCTTCATTCAACAATTATTGAATCGTGCCCCAATTTGTTTATGCGTGATATGATGCGCCGGGTTAGTGAGCATAGCCATAGGCTGCGTATTAAAACCAGCAATGCAAACCAAGAATACTCCCGTTCGATTCAAGAGCACCTGACAATTCTAAAAGCGTTTCTTGAAAATGACCCTGACAAGGTAGAGGCGGCTTCCTTGGCTCACATTCTGGAGGCTAAGAGCGTGGCGTTTAAATATTATTAAAGAACGATCTATTGCATGAGGATTATATTTTTTCTTGCAACAGATATATCTTATGTATATTTTAGATATATCAGAAAATATCACCAGAATATAATAGTGGAGGACGCGCGATGAATAGCATGACCTTATATAAAATCAACCCTGAGGATACGGTTGCCGTTGCGTTGCGGGACATTGCAAAGGGTACTGAAAATGAGGCCGGAGGACGGATATACATGGTCAAAGATGATATTCTCTTTGGCCATAAAATGGCGCTTATCCCCATTAAAAAAGGCGAAGCAGTTTTCAAATACGGTAATCCGATAGGTCATGCCATTAAGGACATTGAGCCGGGAGAATGGGTACATACACATAATTTGGGTACGAGCCTGCATGAAAAAGACAGCTACGAATTTAATCCGGAACCTGTGAGAAATATTGATATAGAGGGTGTGCCCAGCGTCTTTGAAGGGTATCGGCGTTGGGATGGTTCGGTAGGTATACGCAACGAAATCTGGGTGATTCCTACGGTGTCCTGCGTAAATCATACGGCCGCGAGGCTGGCCGAATTGGCAATGGCCAATCATCTGGAGCTGGAGGACGGCATTTACGCCTTTCCTCATAACGCGGGATGTTCCCAGCTAGGCAATGATGAGATAATGACACAAAACATTCTGTCCGGCGTTGTCAAGCATCCTAACGCCGGCGGCGTATTATTGGTTGGCCTGGGCTGTGAACATATCAACATAGAACGTTTTCTGCCGGTTTTGGGCAATTATGATAAAAGCCGGATCAAAACGCTGAATACGCAGGATGTGGAGGATGAGCTGGCTGAAGGGCTCAAGCTTATTGACGCTATCGCGGATGTGGTTTCCCGGGACAAAAGAGAGCAGATGCATGTAAGTAAATTGAAGCTTGGTATGAAATGCGGCGGTTCTGATGCTTTTTCCGGCGTGACGGCTAATCCGTTATGCGGACAGATCAGCAACAGGCTGTGCGGCCTTGGCGGCACGGTGATCCTGACCGAGGTGCCGGAAATGTTCGGCGCAGAAATGATTCTGATGAACCGGGCTAAGGATGTGGCAACCTTTAATAAAGTGGTGTCGCTTATTAATAACTTTAAGCAATACTATATTGATTATGGCCAACCCATTTACGAAAATCCTTCTCCCGGCAATAAATCCGGCGGTATCACCACGCTGGAAGAAAAGTCCTTGGGATGCATCCAGAAAGGCGGGAGCGCCGTCGTAACCGATACGCTGGGATACGGCCAAAAAAGCACTGTGCCGGGCTTAAACCTGGCAATCGGTCCCGGTAACGATAATGTGTCGATTACAAATCTATTGGCTAACGGCGCTCAAATGCTGCTTTTTACTACGGGGCGAGGCAATCCTCTGGGCACGGCGATACCGGCGATAAAAATATCCTCCAATTCAAAAATGTATAGCTGTAAAAAGCGGTGGATCGATTTTAACGCGGGGGCGCTGATGGAGAGAACAAAAATGGATGAATTAAGCAACGAGCTTTGGAAAAGTATACTGGATGTGGCTTCCGGCCGCATGAAAACACAAAATGAAATTAATGGCTACAGAGAAATTATGATTTTCAAAAATGGCGTTATGCTGTAAGGAGCTTGCTATGGCATTGGAAAGCAGAAAGGAAAACAACGTAGTTTCAGCGCTGGCTCAATCGGTTACGCTGCCTAAAATGGTAAAGGTTCGGCAGCTGTTTGATCCTGATCACATTAATAAGGGAAGTATTCCCGCTATCGTACATAAGGAAATGTCCCGGCCGGTGTTCGCCAAAGGCATTAATCGGGGGGACACTGTGGCAATCACTTGCGGCAGCCGGGGAGTGGCCAATATTGCTGTCATTACCAAGGCAATTGTTGATTTCGTTAAGAGCCGGGGAGCGCTGCCCTTTGTGTTCCCCGCTATGGGCAGCCACGGCGGCGCGACGGCGGAGGGCCAGCTTGCAATATTGACGGGCTGCGGCGTTACGGAAGAATTCTTAGGTTGTGAGATTCGCGCCGCCATGGACGCGGAGCAAATTGGCGTCTCGTCGGAAGGGATACCCGTTTATGCCGATCAGTACGCCTTGGCTTCCGACGCGATCATCCTTTGCGGGCGCATTAAGGCGCACACGGCGTTTCGCGGCCCTTATGAAAGCGGACTATACAAAATGGCTGTTGTCGGAATGGGTAAGCAGCGCGGCGCCGAAAAAGTGCATGAATGCGGCTTCGGCCCCTTGGGACAATTACTGCCCGGCCTCGCGAAAGCAGTATTTGACAATACCAAAATCATCGGCGGTATCGGTCTTGTAGAGAATGCTTTCGACCAGACCTTTAAAATCCGCGCCCTTACTCCGGCGGAAATTACTCAAGAGGAGCCAAGCCTTTTGGAAGAAGCGAAGAACAAAATGGGACAGCTTTTTCTTGACCGTCTTGATGTGTTGGTGGTAGACCGTATAGGAAAGGATATCAGCGGTGACGGCATGGATCCTAATGTGACAGGACGCTTCGCGGTGGATTCCGTCAAAAGCGGCCGCGCAATCCAGCGCATTGCCGTATTAGATTTAACAGAAGAAACCCATGGAAATTGTAATGGCATTGGGCTGGCAGATGTGACTACGAAGCGCCTTGTGGATAAAGTGGACGTAGATGTGACCTATCCTAACGTGGTTACTTCCACCGTTACTTGTACGCCCCGTATCCCTCTGTTTACCCATACCGACGAACAGTGTATTAAAATCGCGCTGCGCACCTGCAACGATATTGACCGTGACAATCCGCGCATTGTTCGCATACGCGATACAATGAGCCTGGAAACCATATGGGTGTCCGAGGCGTTGCTGGACGAGGTAAAACGGCATCCTAATATGGAGCTTCTGGGCGAAGCCGTGGACTGGCCCTTCAATGAGAGAGGGAATTTATGGTGATGGTTAGAAGAACATGAAATTGATTATGCCGCTGGACGCGGCAGCACGGTTAAAGGGGGGATGTAATTGTAAATGAATAGACGTGTACGCTGGTGCAAACCACAAGGTCAATCAATTAAAAGCTTGGAGGGAAATGAAAATGAAAATGAAAAAAATAATCGCATTGATTTTGAGCGTGATGATGCTCACACTGGCAGCCTGCGGCGGAAGCGGCGGCGGCAACAATAGCAATAACGGCGGCGCTGCCGCCGAGAGCGCGGCTTCAAACGGCAATGCACCGGCCGCTTCCGACGGCGGCGTGTATGTGCTGGGGTCCTCCCAGCCTCTTACCGGCACAAATGCTCTGCCTGGTGAATGCGCTTTAAACGCCGTCAAGCTGGCGGTTAAGATGATTAATGAAGAAGGCGGTTTCCAAGGCAATGAAATCAAGCTGGTTTCTTACGATGACCAAGGCTCTCCCGAGGAGGCTGTCAAGGTGGCTACAAAGCTGGTGGAGGTAGATAACTGCGACGCTATTATCGGCTCCTGCATTTCCAGCTGCGTTTTATCCGGCGGCGAAATGGTTAGCAGCGCCGGCATTCCGATGTTTGGCACCGGCACCAGTCCAACGTGGATGCAGCAGGGCTGGGATTACGTGTTCCGCGCCTGCCAAAACAATGATTTTGCCCTTCCCAGCGTGGTTGACGCGTTGGTGGAGCTGGGCGTAACCAAGGTAGCTATCTTCGCCGGTCAGGACGACGCGGCCGTGGCTGGAAGCAACACCTTCCAGTATTTGGCCAAGTCGTCAGGCATTTAAATTACTACCGCGGAGAGCTACGTGGAAGGCGATACGGACTATTCCGGCCAAGTAGCTAAAATGATCAACTCCGGCGCCGAGGTAATGTTTATTTCTACCTTTGGTCCTACACAGCCTCTGATTGCTAAGCAGCTGCGTCAGTATGGCTTTAACGGCCTTTGCTTTACGAAGGATTTGTATCAGGTGGATGCTTTACAGGTAGCAGGCGCCGCCTCCAATAATTTCGCGTTTGCCTATCCGTATCTAACCTATACCGATCCCGAGGAGTGCGATATTCCTGTTGTCCGCAGTTTTCTGGAGGCTTATCAAACAGAATACGGAGAGCTTCCTACCTCCGACTGCGCCTATCGCGCGTGGGATAGCGTGATGGTGCTGAAAGAAGCTATTAATCTTGCTGGAACCACCGACCGGGAGGCTGTGGCGAAAGCCGTGGGCCAAGTGAAAGGGCTGGAAACCTTAGCGGGCGTTCAGGATTTTACCTTGGGTGACGGAGAAGGCTTGCATTCTTCCAATATCTTTATTATTGAAAATGAAAAGTACATTCTTTTTGATAAATGGCTGGAAAATGGCGGTTGGGAAGCCCTTAAATAATAACGATTACTAGGGGGGATTGGAAATCCGATTCTCCCTTAGTCTTAGAACTTATTATAAGAGAACGGAGCTGATATGCATGTTAATTCAAGTACTGGTATCCGGGTCTGTTTTGGGCTGTGTATATGGACTGATCGCGCTGGGATACAGCCTGATCTATAAAGCCTCCGGCATGATGAATTTTGCCCAGGGCGATGTTTTAACACTGGGCGCGTTTTTAGGATACACCTTTTTCAGCATGCTGGGCTTTCCCTTCTTCTTGGCCTTTATCCTGACGCTCATTATCGCGTTCGCGTTTGGGCTGGGTATTGAGCGCGCCGTCTTTCGGCAGTTGAAGGCGAAAAATGTGCTGCCTATCTATATAGTGCTGGCCACTATCGCGGTATCATACATACTGCAAAATGCCTGTCAAGCGATTTGGACAACCAAAATGCTGAGCTTTCCCCGAATATTTCCTATAGATTCTCTTAAAGTATTCGGTGTGGCTATTCAAACGGAATCTATTTTTTGCGTGGCCGTATCCATACTATGCATGGCAGGGCTCCATTTTTTTATGAAGCATTCCCGGTTCGGCACGGCCATGAGGGCTTCCGCTATGGATTCGAAAGCCGCGCAAGCCTGCGGCATCAACACCTCCTTAGCCACCGGCGTCACTTGGGCGATCGCGGCCGGATTGGCGGCTATGGCGGGTATGCTGCTGGGTCCCATTTACGGTGTATTTATCACCCTGGGCTCTACCATTGGGCGAAAAGGCTTTGCCGGCGCGGTAATGGGAGGATATGGCAATATGTATGGCGCTATGGTGGGCGGCGTATTGCTAGGATTGATTGAAACATTAACATCCAGTTATCTGTCGTCTACCTATAAAGACCTGATCGCCTACGGTATGCTGCTGTTGTTTCTCTTTGTGAGACCCACCGGTATATTCAACGAAAAAGCGATTACGGAATAAAGGAGGGCGAGAATATGAAAAAGGTAATGAAAAAAGATTCAGTCAAGAACCTCGTCCTGCTTTTGGCGTCGGTTCTTTTGCCGGTTATTTTTAATGCTGCGGGCCAGAGCTACCCCATCTTGATTATGTGCTTCGCTTTCTTATACATGATTGCCACCTCGGGCTTGGATGTTGTATTCGGGTATTGCGGACAGATTTCCATGGGGCATGCGGCTTTTTTCGCCATTGGTGCCTATGGCTCCGCCATGTTGAATCGGTACTGCGGAATCCCCGTATTTTTCACCATGATTATTGCGTCCCTTTTGGCAACGCTGGTGGGAGCCGTCATCGCCTATCCGGCTTCGAAGCTGGTGTTTCACTTTCTGTCCTTGTCTACGATTGCTTTCGCTGAGATTGTCCGTACCCTGTTGCTGCAATCTCCCGGTGGCATAACGGGGAATGCCGTGGGCATGTTCCCTAAATCTATAAGCCTATTCGGGTTTCAATTGAACACCTACACTCGGTTTTATTATTTTGGCTTACTATTCCTGGTACTGTTTTTACTATTCAAGTATAGAATGGTTAACTCCCGCGTGGGGAGGGCGTTTATTGCGATTAGGGAAAATACCCACGCGGCGGGCGGCATGGGGATCAACGTAACCCAATACAAGGTAATGGCGTTTGCTGTCAGCGCCTTTTACACGGGGTTTGCCGGCGCGATGTACGCCCATCTGGTGCGTTATATCGGCCCGGATACGTTTACAATGAAGCAAAGCGTAATGTTTGTGACCATGATGCTGTTCGGCGGCACCGGCTCTATAGCAGGGCCTTTGGCAGGAGCCTTTGTGGTGCTCGTTTTTAATGAGGGCTTGCGCGCTTTTGAGCAATATCAAATGCTCCTCTACGGCATTCTGCTTTTGGTGGTGATTGTAGTGCTGCCCGGCGGCATCTATGGCACGGTGAGGAGCTTTATCAAGAAGCGTCTTGCTGAAAAGAAGGGGGGACAAGTCGATGCTGCTTAATGTTGACAATATCTCTCTGAGCTTTGGCAGCCTTAAAGCCGTAAATGAGGTCAGCATGACAGTGGAGTCGGGCAAAATCACCGGGCTGATCGGACCCAACGGTGCCGGTAAAACCACATTTTTTAATATCATATCCGGCGTGTACAAGCCGGATACCGGAACGATTACCTTTGACGGAAAACGGATTGACGGTAAAAAGCCTTTTCAAATTAACGAAGCCGGCATTGCCCGGACATATCAGGTCATCAATCTATTCAAAAAAATGACTGTGCTGGAAAACGTAATGGTGGGTATGCACAGCCGGCTTAACTCCGGCTTCTTCCGCTCCGTGCTACGCATGCCGGATCAACGCAAGGAGGAAGAAGAGGTGCGCCGGCGCGCTTATGAATGGCTGGGATTTGTGAATCTGGAGGATCGCGCCCACGAACAGGCCGGCTCCCTTTCCTATGGCGAACAGAGGCTTTTGGAAATTGTCCGTGGGCTTGCCTCCGGCCCTAAGCTTATTTTGCTGGACGAACCGGCCGCCGGTATGAACTCTCGGGAAAAACGGGATCTGGATGAGCTTTTGCAGCGTATTCTGCAAAAGGGCGTTTCCATTCTGCTCATTGAACACGATATGAAGCTGGTGATGGGGGTCACAGATCATATATACGTCCTAAACTACGGCAAAAAACTAGCGGACGGCTCCCCTGCTCAGATCCAAAAGAATACCGATGTAATTACGGCCTACCTGGGAGGTGAGTAAGCATGGCCATTTTGGAAATAAAAGATCTGCATTATTATTATGGAAATATCCATGTCGTCAAGGGAATCGACCTGTATGTGGAAGAGGGAGAGATTGTTACACTGATCGGCGCCAACGGCGCGGGTAAGACCACCACCATGCAAACCATCTCGGGTTTAACGCCGGCGGCGGGCGTGCAGGGCGAGATTCTGTTTGACGGCAAGCCCATCGCCAAATGGAACGGCTACAAGGTGATGCAGCTGGGCTTGGCCCAGGTGCTGGAGGGGCGGCATATTTTTGCCCAGCTTACCGTATTGGAAAACCTGGAAACCGGCGCCTATTTGCGTAAGGATAGAAAATGGGTACGGGAAGAAATCAATCAAATGTATAAGCTGTTTCCTCGTTTGGAGGAACGCAAAAGCCAATTGGG
>Ga0153942_1000325_pt1 | contig 18018 bp, 22 predicted proteins | sample TSNJ026MetaG_FD_104731 | JGI IMG/M metagenome (GOLD analysis project Ga0153942, IMG submission 104731) | Attine ant fungus gardens microbial communities from New Jersey, USA - TSNJ026 MetaG | ecosystem: Host-associated > Fungi > Mycelium > Unclassified | place: USA: New Jersey, Brendan T. Byrne... | reverse complement strand
TACAAAATCATAAACATCGTCTCACACTAGAGGATAGTGGACGTACCAATCATCATAGCTCTTATTTCAATACAAAAGTCAGGTAAAAATCCCTCATCAAATGACCGCAAAACATACAAGGGGCTTTCCGAACTAACTCATTGAATATTCAAGCTCAAATAATCATGACACAGCAACTCACTTTCTGACCAAGGTATATGCAATTCATCCTGGAGGAAAATCGCGCCGTGACAACCATCCATCAGCACGACATCCAGAGACTGCAAGACAAGACTCACAATTCACCATAGATATCCTGATATACCCTCTCTTCAATATCGGCTCATGTAGAACAAAAAATAGACTCACAAGCTGTTTATGATCTGCAGCTCCATTTCCGATCCGGACCGGTTTCGAGCCTTTATGTCCATCCAAATGAGTCAGCTCGATCTCAGGTATATGCTTTTCACCTGATTGGGGAAGATATAGTCATTAAACCAGAAATCTATCTGAGAGCTCACCGTGAATGGTATACATGATCTGCAAACTTCCATCCGGATTCTTGTCCCTCAAACGCTCAAAGATGAACTCGAGATATGCTAAAAATATGGCCCTAGGCCTGAGCAAAGGAGAAGCACTGACAAAAAATGATAGGCACCGTTAGCTTCCTCAGTGAAGCCGAGCCGGATCAACGCATATAATGTAAATGAGGAATCGCGGATCCAGGAATAGCGGTAATCCCTAGCATCATGACCTCAGACAACTCGCCAGTCGATCATCTGAAAATGACGTTACCAATTACGCGTCCCTCCAATATATTCAGGTAAACTGAACGTTGGGCTCGCCACGACAGCACCTACCGCAAAACATAAATCAGCAATCACGACGATCGAGATTATGAGAATTCGAAAGGACAGAATTTAGAAGGGACAAGGGTAGAGAAAAGATTCAATATATAAAGATGAACGGACCGGTTGGTTCAAAAATAAGAAGTTTGAGAGCGAGAGCGCTGCGATGGACGGCTTCTTTCCAAGAACCCGTGTAGGTTGAATTTCGGATCCAATCGTACCAGTACCTGTTCGTAGTCTACACCCAACGTGGGTCATACTCAAAACATTAACTGGGAGCAATGGGAGACTTACGTGAAGTAGCGAGTGGATGAGCTCCTACAACCGAGGGAGTGTAAAATACGGAGATTCGGACGCAAGTCAATTAAGAACGTGCACACCTTGGTGAGCATGGGATCATCTAGCAACCTCCTAGAGACTATCGCCCTATTGGGATCCGCAGTAACTATTGTAGCGTCCACAGCCTGAAGGATCTCCGGGCTTAGACTTTGCTGCGCCTTATTCGCAAGAGCAGATGCACTGTTCGCATCTGCGGACACAGGAGGGTTCCTCAAGATAAAGGTCACAGCTTGTCCCTCGATAAGGTGGACGAAAGCTTGTATTGCAAGCCCTTTATGGCCTTTTGCCGAAAGATCCAAGGTCGTAAGGCGAACGACTGGCACATCAACATCCTCAGTGGTTGTTTCCGCAATATAACGCAGATCGAGGGTCAAATCTGCTGATTCAAATAAACCTTTCTTATGTTTTGGAAGAAGAACGGTGTCGTCATCAACAATAGTGGTGACATGAGCATTCCTTGCATAATTGAACGCGGGCGCGCACTCGGCATTAATGGAGAGTGACCCTCGAACACATTCAACTCGACGGATGAGCCAAGGTAAGAGAGGTTTTTGATGGATTAAGCCAGTAGTGTTGGTTATGAGCGGACGAGGAAGAAAATCTAACATCAAAATTATTAGGGTGACTCTGGAGGCGAGGCGATGACTACAGGCATACCAGTGACGCTCACAACTCCAGCATCGTTCATGAACTTAGTTTGGAGTACATTGGAGCTTGGAAGATAGTTCTGCTTCGAAGTATAGGGTATGGTAGGTTGGATAGAAAAGTGGCCACCTTTATCCTTGTCGAGGATACGAGCGAATACAGATGGTGAATCAAAATGTGGCACGCAGTAACTTTCGACTAAACACGACTTGCTGTCAGCCAGAAAAGACGACGATATGATCCAAGAACGAACTCGAGCCGTCCAGAGAAACGAGTGCAGCAGTCCTGAGGTTACCAATGCTAATAGATATTGATATGTTGTTCCTGACGTCATTACAAGGAGTACTCACAGGCCATGGTCGGCAAGAGCCAGGTATTCTCGCTCCTGCGAGGGCTGGTAGTAGCTCATGATAGTCCGTCGCAGATGATGGTTGGAACAAAAGACCAGTTTTCTGTATCGATAAACGGCAAGGCTTTTATCAACCCCTCGAAATATTTGCATCAATTTATATTCCCTCTCAACTGGGGTCTACATTGCCATCACTTAGTCAACGGACCTCGTGATCTGATTTACCCGGAGTACATCAAGCGAGCATTACATATCTGTATGCAAATCTGGTTGGTTGATATCTAATTTTCGGACTGGTTAGCCTCTCTTAAAAAGCATAGAAGGAAGGAAGTCAAATTGAATTCGTCACTTCTCAAGATTATCAACGATGAACTTGAAGGAATCAGTTGCGTGCACTATACCAGCAAAGACACAGAATGCCGGGGAAAATAATTCTATCGATACTGTAATCAAAGCAACCGTGTGGTTGTCGGTTGGACACTTTTTTGGGATTTACCACGATCCAGCATTCTAGGTAAGCTTTGCTCCAGCACCATAAGCTAACCACTTAGCCATCTCCCCTTGCTACAGTCATAGAGTATTTCATGAAAATAACATAAATTAATGCCGTCCATTTCAGACAAATTAGATGCCTACGCTAAATCGCCGTTGACCTCGAGGATTTTCCATCACTGTATGTCCAAGCTATGTTCAACCCCAGTCTTATTTGTCTCACAGGTGTCCAACCGGCGACCTCACGGTTGTCGAAGTATCGATCATTTTTCGGTTAGTTACCTGGCAATCTGTAGTCAAGAAGCGTACGCCGATGTATCTCAGTTCGAGCCGAAATTTATCAATGATCCGCTGTTCGGAGAAGGCATCTTCACCAGGAAGGCATTCCCTGTGAATCAGCCGAAACTTGCATGTTTAATTTACATCAAATCCTGGAGCCACAGCACATGTGTTCTAACTTTTCTGACCTGAGAGGTAAGACACTTCTACTTCAATGATTTCACTATCTTACATGAGATGGAGCATCTGAGATTCATTGCAAGCGTATTGAGGCTAAGGATACTCTTATTCTTCGCCATTCTGTGCTTTGGCCAGATAAAGACCTTGCTTTTGTACAGCTCCCGGAAGATGGTAGTGGTATTCATCTCGGAGCATTCCTGATGTCCGAAGATCTGGTCGCAATTATCTCCCTCTTTGCAGAGGACATTCCTCACGTCACCGGACCTGACACGGGGCGCACTGTTCGGTTTCGAAAATTCGCCTGCGATGCAAAACATCAGTATCAAGGTATTGGTAGCCAGCTTCTTGAATATGTTGCCTCCTTGGCACGATCTCACATGAATGGCACGTTACTTTGGTGCGATGCACGTACAGCGACCCTCGTATGGTATCAAAAACGGGGGTTTGAGGAATTTGGTGAACGGCTTTACAAAGGGCCTGTAGAATATGTCCGTGTACGACGGGAACTCTAATGCTTGCTCTATGCGGAGAATGAAATATCTCTGAGGCAGACAAATCACTATCGGACATGACACATATTCCTGACAATTCAAGCCTTCTGCCAATTGCCTGTTAATTTTATACAACAGATTCACTGGGATCGAGTCAGAGAGTCAGAGGTATCACCTTTGGGCTGCCCTTTGAGTCCTCTGTGTGGAATTGCAGACGCAGACTCATCCTGTTTTCTTCTCCAGCTTGTAAGGCTGATAAGGCTATGACACAGGTTCACCTGAATACGTTGGCAATTATCAGTTTGCCAAAGAGATATAGTTTTATTCCAAATACTAGGGGGAGTGGCTCATGGTTGCGTCTCACCTAGACATTCCTTGCCGGTGGAAGGCCCGTTTCTCGCTTCGCTTTCCATCATCATTTTTTTGAGCCCGTTGTTTAAATTGGTGTTATGAGTACCAGTAGTCCCTCGTGGTTAATCAGGTGAGGGACGTCAGACTAGTCATCCTGCATTTTAATACAAAAATGCTCTCTGAAGTCTTGATCCGCAGAGCTGACAGACGATGGCAAGCATCGCCAAACATACAAACACAGTCTACGCACCTTCAATTGAAGGATCACAATCGGAATGACTCGTTATGTAATCTACGATAACAAGAAAAGTGATTCACGCCCTTGAACCTGACCATCATCGCATAGTCTCCAGTCATTTACTTAACTACCTCGTCCAGCAGAGTATTATGGATGCACGTTTACGTCGGGTAAACAAGGAGATTGCGGGTGAGGCCATCAGAGTAACACCTTATCGATTATCATCCGGGCTCTCATATATCTTTACTCAAAGATTGCAAGAATGACAAGACTTCACAAATTCGGATTGAACTCATCGGAGAGTCTCCTTTTCATCTCAAAGGGTCCTTTCCAGGGCCAGCAGGTACTCCCTATGAAGGAGGCAATTTCGATGTAGTGAGTCTGATCCACGCCTGTAGCTGCTTTAGCAGCTTATACATGACACGTAAAGGATATAGTGATACCGGAATCTTATCCTTTTCAACCTGTCAAAATGAAATTCATTACGAAAGTGTACCATCCCAATGTGTCTTCAGCTTCTGGCGCCATCTGTCTCGATATCCTGAAAGATGCTTGGTCTCCTGTCCTCACCCTCAAATCAAGCATGATCTCTCTCCAGAGTCTACTTTGCTCCCCTGAACCAAATGACCCTCAAGACGCAGAAGTTGCAAAACACTACATGACCAGCAAATCTAGCTTCGAGGAGACGGCCCGGTATTGGACAGAAATCTATGCAGGAGGCCCTGGTCCAAAGAGCAGCAAGAATGTATCATCCTTTGCGCGAGACGAAATTGCAATTGCTGGATTGGATCCCCAACATGTTGCTCAGTTTGAAAAGCTTGGATTTGAGCGAAGTAAAGTTGTGAGTCTCAATTGCCATGTCTTCATGTTGCAGCTCTTAGACGTTCTTTGCATCCTGTTAGATTGATGCCTTGAGGCGACTTAATTATCGTGGCCAGAATGCCTCTAGGATATCAGGAGATAGAGTTGTTGAAGAACTCCTTAAGCCTTAAGGAGTTTTCTACACCAAAGCTCATTACTTCTCGTGCTGTATGTCCTATAACCAATCATGATGTTCACAATACATTCGAGTCTGCTTTTCTGCATGTGTGGGTTGGTACAATATTACAAGCCCGAGTGCATCCCGAGTGCATCTTTGTCATGTGTTCTTAGTCTCAAGAGAATCTGACACTGCTTCTCTAATCATGGAGGGGCCAGGGCCAAATGGGGAAAAAATGCATTTTGATCATCATTGTGGAACTCGGATTTTCGGACTGATGAAATGAATCATTGGACCGTCAGATCACCTAATGATGAAGTTGATGGAGGGTGCAGTAGTTGTGGCAGTTAAATTAAGCACTACATGTAGTAAGGTCATGACAATCAGAATCGAAGTGAATGTGTGAGACGTTTGAAGCAGCATCTAGAGCTGTAGCAACTGAAATCACTCAAAGACGTGACTGTGGAAGGAAACATGAGCCGAAATAAAGTATAGAGATCCAGAAGACTATTGGAAATCCTAGAAATAGATGATCTCCTTATCACGAAATTATGTCATTGTCATGGAGTGACATCGAGTTGTCTTGGAAACTCCATTTGCCGGAGCATTTGCTTCGAATATTTATGAATGGGAATGTAACTACAATGTAATTAAGTCTTTCTGTCTTTCCCTCTCTTCCCCTGCGCGCAATTGAATTTTGCTGCGTCACTCCTCCCACCTCGACATATGGCTGTTCAGAGCCGATTCCACAAATCGAGTCATGGGAGAGCATAGGCAGTTGAAGGTAGTTTCACTTGTCAAAATGCGCATGGTGAGGCTGCATATCCATCTCGTGGAGCGAAGTAATTATAGATAAGTACCCTGGCGGTAATGGCAACTGGAAACAGTCAGATGTTAGATCATACCATAAGCACAACTTGCTAAACATTGTCTGATTATTGAGGAGTCTTTAAAATGTCTTCAACCTCAAGCACTTTGAGATCGAGAAGAACTGTCCCGACGAGAGTATGTAACTATTAATACACTGTCTATTCTTGGCACAACATTGTTGTTGTATCGTGTTTCGGCAAAACATATACTCTTTACTTCTTCTTCAGATGATCTGCCTATCTGTCTTGATTCTTTGTACATTGATTTACGTTGCAGAGTGTCTATCTGGAGATGAGGTCGTACAACAGATGAGCTATTTGGATACGATCTCTTCGGGTCAAAGATCGCTCTTCAATCAAGCTATTCATGCTCTGGATGTAAACTTTGCTTCTCCACTATTGGTTAGCGTTTTTTCTGTCACATAAGGGGCATCATGATTGATTTTTGATTTTTTTCCGATTCAAGTTCGAGTCACCGAGATATTCAGCTTGGTATGCTGTTGGATTGTTAGCTAGAAATGAGGGTGATGATGTTGAAGTGGCATCTGAGCTGATCCGAACAGCGTGGGTTATCATTGATCTCCATAACTCGACGACGACGACGACAACAGTGGTTTACTCATCTCAGATTACAATTTCAATTTAAAGATCCATCAGAACTTTGGTTCGGGACATTCAAGAATGATATCTATGCTCCTGACCCTGGTCACTTGTTTCCACCTCAAGTCAGTTTTTTTGCGTGTTTTTTTGTGTGTCTTATGCGTTGACTTAGATCTACGGCTCTTATGATCCGAATAATGCTCTTTTCGTTACTACTTCATGGATCATTGTCATGGAAGAGTTCCAGCACCTCTTAGATTCTTCTTTGATAGCGTCGATGAAAGAGAGTATGTATAATGCAACCGTTGGTGACGGATATAGAGTCGGTGGGGTTGATGGGGATAATCGTGAGTCAGATTCGTCACTGTTGAAGCATCCGATACTGCATTCTTACAATGTGCAGTGTTTCCCGTCTATAGTAATCCTTGGTGCGCTTCATCTTGTACGTGTATATGGTATTCTAACATCATCTGCTTCAAAAGGTACTTGCGAGTGATGTCTGCGACGTACGTAGGCAACATGATGAACGATAGGAATATGACTAGCTGGGGAAATATCTGGGCTCAAGAGGCTATTCGAGAATTTGAGCGATATGATACGCTTAGTGAGGTGTGTTAATGGCTTGATTGAATGGATCTCATTAATCTATCGTTCTAGTTCAATTCTGGGACATATACGGGAGTCACGCTATATGCTCTGTCGCTGTTCAGGTATATGCCCTCAAACTCTGAGATAGCGAAAAAAGCGCCAGAGATCATAAAGAAGGTATGGGAGACAACAGTCAAGTTTTATAACCCAAGCTTGTGTACGCTCGGTGGACCTTGGGATAGGGCCTATGGATTTGATATGGTAAGAAAATACCCTCGACGACAATTGAGCTTCGTACTATGATTTCTGAAAAAGAAGAAATATTTCGCAATTTTGGGTGGTCAAATTGCCGGGATCATACGACACTATGGGTTAACTGGTTGCGAACCTATTCCTGCCCCATTGATAGGAAGCGCACACTTTGCAGATGTTGCTGCCTTATTACTGTAAGTATCACTTACAGCATTTATCTTTGAGCTAACAGTGAGGTAGTACGACTCTCTTGTCCAAGTTCTATGATCCACTTGTGCCATCTTTTGTCATCTCCCACCTGAATCAAAAGTCAATCCGTGAGCCCTACCTTACAAAAACCTACGCGATATCGCCTCCATTTGATGATGTCTCTCTTCCGAGGAATTATACTTGTTGGAACGCCGAAGGGTTAAGTGTGGGTGGGATAGAATTTGACATGGTTTCCGTTGGTGGTGCATCCATGAACCCCGACCAGTTTAGCCCAGCTGTTTTGTTATGGAGGCTACCAAAGAGTGAGGGTGGGGGACTTGTTTGGATCTCGGTGAGCATTTCAAAGATTCGAAATCGGATTCCTGATGAGTCCTGCGATAGCATTACGTGACTTCAAGTAGTGTATCCGCTCGGGCCTCCCCAAACAACCTGACCTTATCCTACGTGCCTTCACGGGCTTTTCCAGATTCTGCGACATCTTCAAAAACGATGACTTTCCTCATCTCTGGGATCCCTGGACACATTGTTCCTTCTGATTTTGGTGGAGGTGGAATTGAGGATTTACCTGGGTTGAAGCTGACATTTTTGGGCAATAGGGTGATCAGGGATGCAGAGAGAATTTTGAGATATGGAGAGGGGATGGTGAAGGGGTTAAATTATTATAACTTGACCTATGTGTTGCATGACCAGATTGAGATACCAGAGGTGGTCATCAAATACTAAATTGGCACTGATCCATTGCCAATGCAGATAATGGATGGGTGCCAATTCACTTTGTTTTTACTTTCTCTCTGAATTGAGTTCTTCTTTTTCCGCATCAACTCTTATGCTGTGTTTTTTTCTGAATGCTCCTGGAATATGAGCTTGTGGTGGTTCCATTTCTCGCTGAAATACATTCTAGAGATCCAAGAAGCCAATGACGTGATCAGACTGCTCTTTTTATAACCATCTGCAATTAAATATGCATGTGCATCCAATTGCAAATGCTTATCATCTCAATAACAAATCCCTGGTACAGGGACTGAATCTTCATCAATTAGGTTTTGTTTTCCCACTCATGGGCATCTATATGGCTACTCAGAAAAGTGCCTTGGCAGGAGAATACAACAATTATCACGTATTTTCTTGATTGAAGACAAACACATAAGCTACAACATTTGACTCAATTTACTGCACATATTTCTCTTTGTCCAAATCATCGAAAATCCAGCCTCCCTTGAGCATCAGAGTTTCGCTCCCACGGTAGACTGGCATTGCAGGAGAAGCGGCAGACGCAGAGGTAATGGCCGAGTAGAGTTCCTTCTCGAGGTTTTGTTCAATTGTTTCAGAATACTAGGTCTACTGTGACACCAAATTGGAAGGAGCACTGCACAGGGGAGCTGGATTTACGCTAGAAAAGCTATCCAAGTTCTGGATTGCTCACTGTTGGTAACAGTTTGTCGCATTTATTTGGACGACAAAGAAAATATTATGTTTATGACACCCCGTTGATTGCAAAACACAGTCAATCAAATTGGACACCGAAGTGCCTGGTTTCCTGATGTTGTCCTGGCAACTGAACCGTAGACGATGAATGATTTTCTGTTGAGTCGGTTTACATGGCCAATCTTCATCAATTCTCAGTGCGATATATTACTCACACCAGCGTCCTAAGAACTTTATGCTTTCACACGTCCAAAATCTAAAGATATTCTAGTTCCGCTAATCTTTGAATGATTGTAGTGAAGATCCACTTAAATAGCAGTGTCAGATAACATGTTTGGCTTACATAAGGACAAAGCTTGTTACTATTCACCATGTCGTACTTGCCAGAGGTACATTTGTTTTCTGCTAAAATGACAAAGATTGACTATGCCAGGCCGACGAGGCCCAGCGTCGACACTACAACGATGGATTCACCCCATATTCCCGGCTCGAAGATCCATTCAATCCGCCTCACTCTTACTACGGCGCAGCACCCATGCACGCTCCCTCGCCGTTCCAGGCAGACATTTCGCCTTTCAATACTGCTCATTACCAGTCTCAAGGCGACTTCGATCATGATATACCCTTGCTGACTCGCGATCCTTCTCGAAGTTCTTTCCAGATGATAAACCAGCCTGTGCCAGACGACCACAGCGACGAGGAAGGACCAGGGAGTAATATCCGGTATGGACGGATTCCACAGCGGGTTCCTCGGCGCTACAAGACAATTAAGAGAGTAGAGTTAGTGGTCCTAGTTCTACTTGAGAAACACACCACCTTACTATTCTTTCGACAGACTCTTTCATGGAAACTTCGTTCTCGATAATCCAGTCCCACAAAAACTCCTTGAACGCTGTAACAACAAAACCGATCGTGAAGTTACACACATGCGATACTCAGCAGCCACATGTGACCCCAACGATTTTAAAGACGCTGGGTTTACTCTACGCCAAGTGTTGTATGATCCTCCCCGTCGGACCGAGCTTTTCATTGTCATGACGATGTACAATGAAGATGAAGAATTATTCACGAGGACGTTCCATGGCGTTGTTAAGAATATCGCTCATTTGTGTAAAAGGGACCGCAGTAAGACGTGGGGCAAGGAAGGATGGAAGAAAGTTGTTGTTTGTATCGTGAGCGACGGACGATCCAAGATCAATGCCAGGACATTGAGTGTTATTGCTGCGATGGGGGCCTATCAAGAAGGTGTGGCTAAGGTGCGCCAAAAACATACTGCTGATATACCTGTCATCTTCACTCTTCTTCAAAGAATCAAATTGATGATAAACCAGTCACGGCACACATCTACGAATACACCACCCAAGGTCTGTCCATCCAATCTCCCCTCCTTAACTCCCCATTGATCTCTACATCAGTATCCATAACACCTTCAATGAAAATAGAAGATGCCTCCCGTGGTGTGGTCCCCATCCAAATCATCTTTTGCCTTAAAGAAAAAAATCAAAAGAAAATCAATTCTCATCGCTGGTTTTTCAATGCCTTCGGCCCCATCCTTCAACCCAATGTCTGCGTCCTGCTCGATGTAGGCACAGAACCAGGTTCAACGTCCATCTATCATTTATGGAAGGCCTTTGATATCAATTCCAATGTGGGAGGTGCTTGTGGCGAGATCGTGGCGTTGAAGGGCAAGTATCTGAGGAATTTGCTGAATCCATTGGTTGCGGCACAGAACTTTGAGTATAAGATGAGTAATATCTTGGATAAGCCCCTGTGAGTGGCTTGAGTAATTATTTCACATCAGTGCTGATAAGAATATTGGCTAGTGAATCGGTGTTTGGGTATATTACTGTGTTACCTGGCGCATTCAGTGCATATCGGTATATTGCTCTTCAGAATGATTCGATGGGAGAAGGTCCGCTGCAGAAGTACTTTTTGGGTGAAAAGATGGTGATTATCATCTCAGTGAAAGGGATGATTTTAACTCATGTCTAGCACAGCATGGTTCTGGAGCAGATATCTTCACTGCTAATATGTACCTTGCTGAAGATCGGGTGAGTAGATTTTCTTTTTGTAATGCATTTCTAATCAAATGGTCAGATCCTATGCTGGGAGCTTGTATCCAAACGTGGTGGATCATGGATTTTACATTATGTCAAATCATCGTATGCCATAACTGACGTTCCAGATCAAGTATGTTGTTGCATTAATGAGAGTCGGCTTTTATCATGCTTTTATAGGTCCCAGAACTTATTTCCCAGCGTCGTCGATGGTTAAATGGATCGTTTTTCGCTGCGATACACAGTACCCTACATTTCTATTATATATATCGATCGTCGCATAGTTTGATGCGCAAGTTTTGGATACATGTGGAAATGGTGTATCAACTGTTCAATTTGGTCTTTTCATGGTTCGCTTTGGTATGTTCTCTCCTCCTCTCCGTTATGCTCGCATTAATCGCATTCAGGCGAACTATTACATCGCATTTTCTATTCTCTCGTCAGCAATGGTTTCGATGCTTGCCGATCCCGATCATCCTACCACCGCCTCGAGAGCAATGGCAATTTTTGATCGGGTGATAGATTATTTCTATCTTGGGTTATTGATCATGTGTTTTATTCTTAGTCTTGGGAATCGACCGCAGGGGAGTAAGTGGGGTTACACAATGGCAATCATTGGGTTTGGGATTATTACTATCTATATGACCGTGCGTTGGAACATGGTGTCCAGTCGTGATCCTCATAGTTTTTTTTGTAGGTGTCGGCGTTTTTGTTGGCGTTCAAAGGGGTTGAGGCGGTGGCGGAGGATGGACCGTTGTCATTTGGGGAGGTGTTTACGAAACCAATCTTTAGGAACATTGTACTTTCGTTGTTAGCGACGTTGGGTTTGTACATACTTGCTTCGTTGATCTTTGTGAGTATGTTCATTTGTTCATTTTTTCATGTTGCTGACCGATCTCTAGTTTGAGCCGTGGCATATGATAACCTCATTTATTCAATACTTGCTCATGGCGCCCTCGTACATCGCTGTACTTAATGTCTATGCTGTACGTCCTCCTGCTCCTTCACTAGTCTCCATATTAATCACAATTCACAACACCACAGTTTGCAAATGTTCATGATATTTCTTGGGGAACTAAAGGCGACAATAAAGTTTCTTCCGATTTAGGCGTCGTTAAAACATCAGGCGATAAGAAGGAAGTTGAGGTGGATGTTCCGACGAGTGAGAAGGATATCAATGCGTTGTATGAAGATGCATTGCATGTTTTGAGTACAAAACCACCGAAAGTGGATAGTAAGTCTGACGAGAAGACGATGCAGGAGGATTATTATAGATCTTTTAGGACGAAGTGAGTTCTTTGCTTTTCGCTCCGTGTTTAGAAGTGTTAATAATGTACCTTTGTGTGCGTATAGTGTGCTATTGGCGTGGACGCTGAGCAATGGGTTGTTGGCTGCTATAATTACGACTACAAACGATAATGGGACTGCAAACAGGGCTGTAAATGGGTATATGGCATTTTTGTTATTTTCCGTTGCTGGACTTGCTTGTGAGTGTTGAATTATACCTCTTCTATGGGGATGTTGAATTCTCCTCCTTCCCTCAGTTGTGAGATTTGTGGGATCAACGACGTATATGATTGTCAGATTATTTGCAGGAGAGTGAAAGAGGGTAGGGAGGGAAAAGGTGCCTTTTGTGACAGTTACATTTACTTCTTCATATTGCTTATGATATGTTGTTTTATTTTATTTTCACTCTGCCATTGTTTTTTTTCTTGTATAAAACAATCGGACTGCTACATAGATGATAATTGATATGATAATGGGTAACTCTTCTTTGTGGGAGGAATATATTGTGGCCTCTTCAGTTTCGGCTGGCTTTGCAGGAGGCTACACAACTCACCATAGAGATAGGATGTTATTATGACCCATGAAAGAGTATCCTCACCACCTACTCAGCAAATGAGTGGGCTTGAAATGCTATTCTGATAATTTCCTGCAAAACATGAGGGATCAAAGTGTCACAACCTATTATACCCAAAGTCTTGGAATATTGGTCCACTATGGCCATGTGATGATCAATTCCTCCTGTTCGACATCTTGTATTACAAAAATGGATGCATATATTGGGTCCCCCGACTTGATGATTCAGCTAACACCTCGATCGCAGCCATCAGGTGCAGTAAGGTATCAGAGTAGTTGTGTAGCTACTTGTGAGGCCAGCCGAAACTGAAGAGTGGGACTCCATCAGCTGCCAAGGCCACAAGATATTCCTCCCACAAAGAAGGATTATCCGTTATCATATCAAGGACACCTTGTTGGTTGTGATGCTTTTGGTTTTAAGAATCACTGACAAAGCTGTAATCAGGACTGGCATTTGTCAGGTCATCTGCGATATACCTGGCACTCCACCTCAGATAACGCTTGCTCGAACCTGTTGTATACAGATCGCATCCGTTTCTAACTGAGCCATGTCTCGAATTATGGTCAGTGAAACTTGTCATGTAACAGTTTATTTTAGTCGAGATTATTTATGTAAATGTCATCCGTAATTTGTTTAGTTCTCGTGAGTTTGACAAATACAACGAGAGTCGCTCTGCTTCTCCTGTGCTTTCGAACGACTATGATCAGATTTATATTGGTGCAGGTGAGAAAGCCATTTCATCACCGGATGAGAATCCCTGACTCTTTTGATCTTTTAGAATAGACAAGGGAAAACTCGATTGTCTAAGTGGTATGTTCCTTATGACGATGATGAGAAGGTATAAAGAACTTCAAAAAGATTCATATCTGGGCATATTCAAACATTTGATTTTTGAATTTATCAGGTGAGATTGCGTGGTGAAGTGCATCGCCTTGTAGCGCCCAGAGATCAAAAATATCAATCGAACTTCGTTGAGGTTTGGATTTCATCTTCTTCCTTTACGAAAACAATTGAATCTTTTTCTTCCATTTTAATGTTCCACCTCCGTGTTCATATTTTGCCTTCTTTTATTTTTTTGATTTCCTTGAACTTGAAAAATCAGTTTCGCAATTATAAAATCGTATATCGGCGATATGCTGGATTGTTTTTTTGCATCTGTGTAGATGCGAATGATAATGAGTTGGCCTATCTTGAGGCAATTCATTTTTTTGTTGAAGTCCTTGGTACGTCCGCTCGTGTCCCTGCTGTCGTATCGAAAAAGTGACTCATTTATGCCATATTTTTGTTTGAATACTAAAAAAAAGACTCTTTCTTTAACAACGTATGCGAGTTGGATCTTGTCTTCAATTTTTACAAGGTGATATTTTCAAGAAATTGCTCATTGTTTCTGTTCAACTTTTGTAGGTATATGCTATCCTGGATGAAATCTTTTTGGCTGGTGAGATCGAAGAAACAAATAAAGACGTGGTCTTGTCACGTTTATATGAGCTTGAAAAACTGGAGTAGCTTTTATGTACGTGTTGAACTTCAGGTTCCTTTCTTTTTTGAATTTTCATTTTTGAATTTTCATTTTCATCTGTGAGTCCGCTACTAGATTTTTAACGACTTTGGCTGGTCTGCAATTCAGATCGCTGTTCCAACAGCTGTTTATAGATTATTTCCTGAACTTGGTGGTGAAACGATATAACCCTCAAGTTCATTCCAATTTCACATCGTCTGGTTTTCGAAACTCTTGGAAGATCAAATTCCGCTCCGCCTCTGTGCTTTCGCTCCCCAGTCCTTGGCAATGTGGTTTACCATTTTTGGTTATCTTGGTGTTGGGGTTCCCACTGACAACAATCTACTACTTCATGATTGCCCAAAATGTTGATTTTGTCTGGGCCTCTTGAGAAAAGAGCTGAAATGGACAGATATATGACTTGGGAATATCCGGCCATATGCAGAACCTTTAAAGAGACATGAGCCTGAGATTGCGATCAATGTCGGAACAAGTATATTCTACGATGACTGGCCTCAAAAGATTTTCATTTGTGGGCCAGCTACTCTTTCGACCTTGGAAGATTGGTAGTATTGTTAAAATGGCTTCAAAGACTGGTTTTTATCCGAGAAACAAATTGAAAACTCAGAATCTGCAACCTACTTTGTCTGTCTGTCATAAGGCGGTAATGTGGAGCTCATGCATTTGAAGCCATGGGAGTCCTTTCTGATTGTCAGTCCAGAGGTTAATTGGTGATAATGGCCCAATGCGGTTTTGTTTTTGGCTGAAAGGTGTCGAAGCTTGCCAACAATTCAAATCTGGGTTATCGTCATCCCAACTTTTAGCTAGCTGAAGTCAGCAATGGGCATTGCTTTTTGGGATTCAGAACAAGGAACACCTGAGTCGGGAAGTTGTGCGTGGCTGCCACGTGGGTTATCAAGCAGTAAGGGTATCATTTTTGGCATTCAGGGCACAAAGTCATTGCCCGTGGGAGGAATATTTGAGCAACCACAGCTAAACTAATGCTGAGAGCGGATTACTTCGATGACCGAAGATCAGCCTCTCGCCAAGATTTCCACGATTCACCAGTGGTCACATTCATAACCTCCGATGGAAGCAATCTATCTGTCCTCGATCCTTTACGGTCTCTCTGAGTTGAAGTATCGTCTTTGTCGCAAGCTGACACCCGCCATTCTCGACCAAGTCACTGTATTTTGATGTCTGCTACAGGGCGTTTATCTAGTTCCATCCTCCATGAAACATCAACGACGGGGACAAATTATACTCACTCAACAAAGAGTACAGGGCAGAGGAGGTACATAGTCAAATTTTCGAATGAATGGACTCATCCAACTTTATATGCAGTGTAGGCTATAGCCGAAGGTCTAGGGCACTGACACTGGAGATGTGTCGCAAAGTTGTGAGCGATACCGAAAGCCAGGGTGATCTCTCTAGGTTGTGTCAGGTTAGCCAAAGCTTTCGTGTATTTGCCGAACGTGCTTTGTACAACACCCTTCAAATGCGTGATGTCCCAAAAACTCTTCTCCTGTGCCGTACGCTTTCCAGTACCCCGCGGATTTCTGCATTTGTGAATGCGTTGACACTTTACACGATGGACGAAGAAGTCTCCTCAGCAAATAGTTCGAACAGCGAAAAAGGGTCTGATTCTGCGCAAGAGTTTCCACACGACTTTTGGAGCCGTATTGCTCACGCTTTGGAGAAAATGATCAACCTCCGATACCTCAGCATACACATTACCGATAATGCTAATGCAAACGTTGCTTGGATGTTGAGGAAATGTACTTTTCAACTCAGAAGTTTTCACTGCGACCTTAGCTGGGACAACCACCTTATTTCTTTTCTCAACAGACAAACCGACTTAATCGATCTATACATTCTGGACTATCTCGATACCAAGAACTCGGACGCCGCCACTATTACCGAAAAGAACGCTGCAAGCCTTCCCCATTCACTTTCCTCCGCCGCATTTCCCCGCCTCTCCACACTTGAGTGCACATTTGCAGAAGCTGCTATGGCTATCGCTCCCGGAAGGCCACTTATGTGCTTGAAAACATGTTTCTCTCGCACGCAATTAGATGAGAAACGGGCTGAAATGGCGCAGTTCCTGATGAGAGTTTGTCGATCAACGCGCCCATTGCGTGCTTTGGACATCGCAGACTCAAGATATACGACTGTCTTCTCGATGGAACTTTTGACTTCAATTGTGGCTTCGAGAGTCACTTCTTTGGAGCTGAGGTACCTTGGCACACTTGTATTGCCTATTTCAGGAGGACAGGTGAGCGGTGATTGCTGTTATCATTTACCGAAGCTTCTGACCTGGCTAACTCCCTGGTCACATAGCGTCTGCAATTTTATGGACTCCTGATGCGACTTCCCCGGATACAGTGTGTCGAAGTCGAAGTTTCGGACTGGGTTCCAGCCCCTTCTTCCCCAACGGCGTTCCGTGCACTGGCAAGTGAAATGAAACTTTATACACCCTCGGTTTCTAGGATTGTTTTTGTGTGTAACTTTGATAGAACGGTTATGACTGATGTAGGTGGTATATTCCGGGTAGACAACGACGCAAATTACGAGCTCTTGTGGAAACAGATATAAAGTTGGTGACGGGTTTTGTTTGCTTTACGACCGAGCGATAATGAATTGGTGATAGCCAAGTGCTCTCTTATGAAATATTCTATATTGATGACATCTAATGAATGATTCGAGGTCAATAATTATATTTGGTGTTGTGCCATTTAATCACAAGCTTGTGTACTGTTGCCAGCGTTTTGTTCACCTCATGCAAAATGACATTGGGAAAAAAAATGCAAGGATATGACCCTCAAATAAAGACGGCCAAATTTCCGTCATAAATCAAGATATGTAAGTAACCAGGAATTCAGTCCTTTTTGTAATATCCCTTGTCCCAAGAGATAAAGTTGACCTATAGGTCGGGACACGTTCCTGGACACATTACCTGGGATTTGTGCTATATGAATTGACTGTCAAGCTGTCTAGTAGAGAATATCAAAATATCTGCATGGAGCTCTCGGGCAGGCTGAATAGGAACTTTGACAGGCTGGATGAAGGAAATTGTTCCTATTTTAGTTCTTGTAATGACGTCATGGGGTAAACGGCAACAAGGTATGAACCAATAAACATTTTAATTTATTATGCTCAACTCATGGTCGCAACATGTGCTGAAGAAGCATGCCTGCGTTCTGATCAGATCAGGTGGATTGTACTCAAAAATTTGCATCATATTCAATCATTATCCATACGATACATAATCTGTTAGAGAAGCCAGAAATCGAGGTGTGGAGTGGAGCAGTCAGCTCGTAATATAGCAAAAGGCCAAGTTTCTCTGGGCTGAGCCAATACAAATCCAATCAAATATCCCCTCCGCTGAGCAATTCAGCATTGGCATCAGACTCATCTGCTTACACTGAGCGAAAAAAGTGGAAATCTTGAGTTTATCGGGCATTTTGACCAGCGCGGAAGTTGTCTCC
>Ga0153942_1000324_pt1 | contig 18022 bp, 14 predicted proteins | sample TSNJ026MetaG_FD_104731 | JGI IMG/M metagenome (GOLD analysis project Ga0153942, IMG submission 104731) | Attine ant fungus gardens microbial communities from New Jersey, USA - TSNJ026 MetaG | ecosystem: Host-associated > Fungi > Mycelium > Unclassified | place: USA: New Jersey, Brendan T. Byrne... | reverse complement strand
AGAAATACGGCTGGGGAGTGAACTGGATGGTGGCGCTGGGTAAATCCGCCTCAAGAGCTTCCAGATAGCCGGTTGACTGGCCGACAATAGTTATATATTCGTCACTTTCCGCAACAGAAGCGCGGGGAGCGTCCACGCAGCTGCCTTCGGTTCCGGACCACAGCATAAACTCGGAGCTGGTAAAATACTGAAGGAAATACCAAGCGGCGTCCTTGTTCTGTGAATCAGCGTTCATAGCCAGTGACCAGACCCAGATGTTAGATTTTGATTCTGTCTTGCCTTCCGGAAGAGGTCCGGTGCTCCAGGCCAGATTGCCCGATTCCGCAGATGCTCCCACAGGGTAGTTTTGGAAATATCCGTTACATGTAGCGTCAAAGAGCATTGCAGCCTTGCCCGCGCCGAAGTCCGCGCCTGCCTGATACCAGGTGTAAGTGGACCACTGCGGAGAACCGCCGGCCTTAATGAGGTTAACCCAGTAATCTGTCATTGCGATTGCTTCGGGAGAATCAAGCTTACATACCAGCCGTCCGTCTTCAATAGCGAAATCCTGAGCGCCCCACGTGGCGAACAAAGTCATATAGCCCGGATGAATGGTAGCCCAGTTGCGGGAGCCCCGTAAAGCGATACCGTATGATCCGCTTCCGTTGAACTCATTAAGCTGCCCTGCCGCCTTCAGAAGCTCATCGGTAGTTGATGGCGTATTTATTCCTTTTTCTTCAAATACGCGCTTGTTATATTGCAGGTTGTTAAGCTCATAGCCCATTGGCAGAGCCCATTGAGAACCCGTTCCAACCTTGTGGCCCGCAACCGTGTCCCAACGAAGAGCGCCTACAACCGCTTCATAAAAATCATCAAAATTATAATCCGGTCCTGTTTTTAAAGGATCGTTTATGTAATCGTCCAAAGGTTCAATGTAACCGGCGGGAGCATATTCCCATATTTGATAAGCTCCGGTCATAAAAATATCAGGGTTCCCCGAACGGCTGTTAAGCGAGGTTGTAAGCTTGTCAAAATAATTTTCCTCTGGAGTAACGGAATATTCAACCTTGATTCCTGTAGCGGCTTCAAATTCCGGCAGCTTTTCTATAACCGCGTTTGAGTAGGTGTGCTGGTTGAACATTACCTGCAGTGTGGCGCCGGAATGCGCCTTCCAGTCAAACCCCTCTGGTGATGAGGCATCCGCGGCGGTTGCGGCGGCATCTGAGCCGGCCTCCGCCGAGCTTGCAGAGGATTCCGACTCCGTCTGAGAATTATCGGTTGTTTGAGAACTTCCGCCCCCGCAACCTGCTGTTAAAATCATAGCTAAAAGAATCGACACTACGCATAAAATCTTTTTTTTCATCAACGTAAAGGCCCCCATTCTAAAATTTTATTAAATCTCCTACTTAATAGTAAAGCCTCCGTCTACCAGCAAATTATGGCCGGTGATCATCCCCGCGCCTTTACTGCACAGAAAAGCAATGCAAGCCGCTATTTCTTCCGGCTCCGCAAACCGTTCCGACGGCATTTCTTTTTTAAAGGCTTCTCCTACAGGACCGTCCCACGCCTTATAGCCAAGCTCGGTCAATACAACAGTTGGGGATACCGCGTTTACTCTTATGCCATATTTTCCCCATTCCTTTGCCAGCACCTTTGTTATGGCAATGATCCCGCCTTTGCTGGCGCAATATGCCACATGCCTATCCAGCGCTATAACACCGGCCTGAGAAGCCATATTCACAATGCTGCCGCAAATTTTTTCACTTATCATGTATTTTCCCACGGCTTGAGCCATAAAAAAGCTGGCGGACAGGTTGATCTCAATCGTTCTGTCCCAATCGTCCCTGCTTATGGTTTCGGCATTTTCCAAGGCTACTATTCCCGCGCTGTTTACCAGAATGTCGATTTGCCCGAAAACCTTAACACCCACTTCAATTAGCTTTTTCGGATAATCCGCATCACAAACGTTTCCGGCAATCCCAATACAATTATCTCCAATCGATTTTGCGACTTCTTGAACATTAGGGTTTAAATCTCCTAAAACGACATTCGCGCCCTTTTTGTGAAAGAATATGGCGGCGGCTTTGCCAATACCTGCCGCTCCGCCGGTAATAATAGCTGTTTTTCCGGCAATGGAAAAATCAAAATCAACGCCCTCGTATTTCAGCATTTATTATCCTGCCTTTCATTAATACTTACCTATGTATTCGGAAACATTTTCGGGAGTAACCATTTCAAATGGGATCCAATATTCTTTTTCAACCTCTTCGCCGTTAATAACTTTTATCGCCGCCTCCAGCGCTCCTTCCATCTGTCCCTCCAGATTTTGGAAGTCGCTGGCGATCATTCCACCGTTTTGAATAGCGGTAATCGCGTCCGCCATTCCGTCAACACCAATACAAGGTATATCCAATCCGGCGGCTTCAATAGCTTGACGCGCTCCAAGAGCCATTTCGTCGTTTTCAGCTATGACTGCGTCAATTTCGTCTCCAAAGGTATTTATCCAGGTTTCCATAAGATTCATGGCTTCCGACCGGGACCAGTTGGCTGTGTTTCGGGTCAGCTCTTTAATGTTCGTATTCTTGGCTAAAACATTTTCAATGCCTTCTATACGCTGAAGCTGGGCTGACTGCCCCATTGGGCCTTCAATGATAACTATGCTGAAATCGTCGCTTCCCATATATTCTATCATGTAGTTCATGATATCCTCGCCGGCGCTTACGTCCAAAGAGCCTACATAGGAAGTCAGCAAATCACTTTGCACCATCGTATTAACCGCGACTACAGGGACTCCGGAGCTATGGGCAAGCTCTACCGCGGCAGCGCAGGCAACAGCGTCGTGAGGATTCAGGATTATAGCGTCACAGCCGTCGGCTATCATGGTTTCTATCTGGCCAAGCTGTGTCGCCGCGTCATAGTTTCCGTCATAGGAGAAATATTGCACTCCGTTTTCCTCACACCAGACCTTGCCGGTATTGTCCATGCGCATGGTCGCTTCGTTCTGCAAGCTATAGAATGTCGCGCCAATTTTGATACCGTCTGTAGAATCTGGTTTGGGAGTCGCTTCTACTGTAATCTCAGTCTGTGACTCGGTAAATACTCCTTCGGCAGACTCGTCATCTTTTGATGAACATCCCATAAACATACTGATTGTCATCAATAACGTCACCATTACCGCAAGTATCCTTTTTGTTTTTCTCATTTTTTCCTCTCCTCGTATAATATTTATTTCAATCGACTAAGGCAGTGCCTAAGCGAATGAAACCGCGTTATCTTTCGTTACTTAGGCCGTCCAGCATTACAGCGCCTATTACAACAAAGCCTTTGATAATCAATTGATAGTAAGCGTTGATTCTCAGCATATCCAGTCCGTTGGTTAAGCTTTGAAGAAGCAGAATGCCAACAATCGTTCCCCAAAGCCGTCCACGGCCTCCTGCAAGGCTGGTACCGCCAATTACCACCATAGCGATGGCGTTTGTTTCATAGCCTTCGCCTGTTGAGGTAACGCCCGAGGTAACCCGAGCCGATGTGATTATACCTGCTAACGCGGCCAGCAAGCCCGAGAGAACGTATACGGAGCATATAATTAATTTAGTATTGATACCGGAGGTGTGAGCCGCGCTTAGATTACCGCCTACAGCATATACATAACGACCGTATCGGGTTTGATAAAGCAGAATAAAGCACACTAACAAAACAACAGCCATAATTATGATAGGAATTGGCAGCCAGCCTCCGGCTGAACCGCCTCCTATATACTTAAAGGTATCGTTTAGCCCTGGTATGGGCTTAGCTTGCGTAAGAAGAAACATACAGCCCTTGGCAACACTCATGGTACCTAAGGTTCCGACAAAAGCAGGCACCTTAAGATAAGAAACGCAGAGCCCGTTAAACAGGCCGAAGGCTATACCGATGGCTAAACCGATCAGTACGCCGGTATACCACGGATACCCGATAGTGGCCTGGACAAAATAAGCTGAGAACATACCGGCACATCCCATGATAGCGCCTACGGACAAATCAATGCCGCCGGTGAGTATTACAAAGGTCATGCCTATAGCCAGCAAGCCGTTAATCGACGCGATGCGCAATATGTTACGAATATTTGACGAGCTCAAGAAATTCGGTTTTAAGTAGTACATAATTAAAACCAAAACTATAAGACCTATGAGAGAACCAAATGTTGCCGCAAATTGCCGTTTTGATAATTGAACTTTTTTTGTTATTACATTAGTTTGCAGATTACTCATCCTTAGTACCTCCATCATTCAAGGTATTGCCAGACATATGTAAAAATTGCAGGCGCGCGATAGCTTCCTGGGAATATTCCTCCCGTTTAAGCTCGCCGCTGTATTTGTGGTTGCTCAATACAATGATTCTGTCAGCTATACCTATTGCCTCCGGCATTTCGGATGTGACCATAATAATGGCATTGCCGGCGGCGGCGTAATCATACATAATTTTATAAATTTCCAGCTTTGCGCCTACGTCTATGCCTCGGGTAGGCTCGTCAAATATAATAATTTTAGGTTCGGTCATCAACCATTTACTTAAGACTACCTTTTGCTGATTTCCGCCTGAAAGCGACTTAACCGGCTGGCGCAGGCTGGCGGCCTTGACTTGCAGCGAGCGTACCTGCTTCTCTACCGCGGCGTCTTCTTTCCGGTTTTGAAGCAGCCCTGTTCTGGTAAATTGCTTTAGACAGGTGATGGAAGCGTTGTGATGTACGCTCATTGGCAAAAACAGTCCTTCATCCTTTCTGCTCTCCGTTACAAAGGCAAGTCCATTATTAATTGCGTCCTGAGGACGCTTGAAAATTATCTTCTTTCCATTAAGAATAATTTCACCTGAATCCGGTCGGGCTAATCCAAATAAGGAACGCATCAATTCTGTACGGCCTGAGCCCACCAACCCAGCAAAGCCCAGTACCTCCCCTTTATGAAGCTTGAAGCTTATATTTTCATATTCTCCTGAGCGGGTAAGATTTTTAACCTCCAGGGTCACATCGCCAATGTTGGCTTCCCTTTTAGGAAACTGCGCCGTCATCTCCCGTCCTACCATGCTGTGAATCAAAGTGCCTGTATCTACCGCCTCCATTTTCCAAGTGTTTATGTTATATCCGTCCCTAAGAACGCTGACCTCATCCGCAATTTGCGTAATTTCATCCATCTTGTGGGATATGTAAATAATACCGGTGCCCTGAGCCTTCATGCTCCTAATCATCTGAAAGAGGTTCTCCACCTCCCGGTCGGTAATAGCGGAGGTAGGCTCATCCATAATATAGATTCGGGAATTTTGCGATATAGCTTTGGCAATTTCCACCATTTGCTGATCCGCTACCCGTAAATTCTTCATCTTCACCCGTGGGTTGATATGAATATTCAGCTTTTCCAGAAGCTCCTCGGTTTGTCCATAAAGCTTATTGTAATCAATAAAGCCCATTCGGCCCGGTTCCCGCCCCAGATAAATGTTTTCCGCTACCGACATTTCCCTTACAGGAGTGAGCTCTTGGTGTATCATTGCAACTCCGTGTTCCTGGGCCTCCGAGGGGGAGTTGATTTCCACCTCCTTGCCGCTGACGCTTATTGTGCCGGAATCCTGTTTATAGATGCCGGCAATGACTTTCATTAGCGTTGATTTACCGGCTCCGTTTTCTCCCATAAGCGCGTGAACCGTACCCGCCCGCAAAGAAAAATTTACTGAATGGAGGACTCTCACGCCATAAAAGCTTTTCTGGATGCCTTTCAAATCAAGCAGGTTCATGCTATACCTCCTGAGATTGACGCTTACTTTTATACAAAGCACTTTAGAGAAACAGGATATGCAGGAAGATCAAACAGACGGGTCAATTCCTCATCCAGATTTAAAACAGTCAAGGTTACCCCCATCATATCCAGAGAGGTGAAAAAGTTACCTATAAAAGTTTTATGGATCTTGATATTTTCCATAGATAACAAATCATGTATACGACTGTATAGAATATTCATTTCACTGAGCATAGTGTTTCCTAATCCGGAAATCATAACAACGACCTTATCGCCGGAATTAAGGGACAAGTCCTTAAGTACCTCGTTAAGCATTAAGTCCGCCGTTGCCTCCGCGGATTTAAGCTTGCAGGTATCCCTGCTTGATTGCCCGTGATGCCCGACGCCGATTTCCATCGTGCCGGTTTCGATAAGATAATTCGGCCTGCCCTCCTCTGGGATAATACAGCTTGCAATACCTATGCCGATACTGCGGGTTCTGTCCAGGGCTTTTTGAGCAACAGCCGCCGTTTCATACAGATTATAGCCAAGACTGGCCGCCGCTCCGCCTATTTTCCAGAGAATCACTTCTCCTGTCGAGCCTATGCGCATCATAGGGTCGGAGGCTGCGACATCATCATTGGCTATTATGCTTTTCACTGTAATGCCTTTCTTCGCGGCCAACGCAATGGCTTCGTTTGCGTTTTTTATATCAGCGGGATAGTTTCCATACAAGCAAACTACTCCTTTGCCCGAATCCGCAGCTTCAAACGCGGCATAGAAGGAGTCAACAGACGGAGGTTGAAAAACATCACCAATAGCGACGGCATCCAGCATATTTTCTCCAAGATACCCCATAAACGCAGGATCATGTCCGTAGCCGCCGCCTGTCGCGATACCGACCTTTCCGTTAATCGGAGCTTTCGTGTATCTTAAGGCCCGAGTATTGCCGGCAAATGAGACAAAACGGTTATAGCACTTAACAAATCCTTCTATTGATTCGTCTACCATTTTTTCTTTCTGATTGTATATTTTCTGCATAGTCCCTCCAATATAGTAAATACCTCGTTAACGCTTTCGCGAAGTCAATCTATAATAAGAAACATAGACCTCCATTTCCCTTTTATTAAATCGTTTGTTTTTGCAGCCAACCAGTATGAACGGCCTCATTTCCCTGTATGTACGTATAAATTGTTCCTCGTTCAGGAAGTCCGTCCTGTATTCGGCGGCGCTGCTGATATGGTTGAACAAAGCTCCAACAGCTACCTCTCTTTCGGTTATAAAATCACCTAGCCTTATGCTTGTTAAATCCAGCTGATCCAAACCTGTTAGTTTTTCCTTTTCTAAAATCAAATCAACAAGTGCGGCATATATTTTGATAAAGGTTGTAATGCGCAAATCATTACTTCTGTTATATTTTTGATTAAATCCCGCCGGATCCCATCCTATATGTTTGCTGATTTCCGCATTGCTTATCCCATATCTTCCGGATATGTAGTTGATCCTTTCATAAATACAATCAACCAGATAATCCTTAGTCATCTTTTTTAGTGCAAGTTCCTCAAATTCTGTCATAGCATCCCTCCGTAGTAAATATAACCATACATGTCAATGTTATATTGTTCGCACCTGTAAATGTTATCTTGATAAGCCTAGATATATACAGGATCACATGAGAGTATACACAACATTGATTTTAAAACAAAGTAGTTTATCTGTGAATGCGCATAAAATACATTATATGAGCTTATAGGCAAGGATTTGGCCGACACAAATAGCAAACATGCGAATTGCACGCTAATCACACGCAAATTGCAAAAAACCTTGACTTCCTGAAAAGTCGGTGATAAAATTCGTGAGTGCGTCGGTATATCTGGAGATAGCTTCATCGCCAATATACCGATTTTCAATGGGTAAATACCCTTTGCACAACGATTATAAAAAGGCAGACAAAACAAGGAGGTGCAAGAAATGCCTACATTTAACCAACTGGTCCGTAAGGGGAGAAAAGCTGTCAAGAAGAAATCTACAGCTCCCGCCCTTCAAAAAGGTATGAACACCTTAAAGAGAAGGCAAACGGATATATCCAGTCCGCAAAAAAGAGGAGTGTGTACGTCGGTAAAAACGGCTACCCCCAAAAAGCCCAACTCCGCTTTGCGTAAGATTGCCAGGGTTCGACTTTCCAACAGTATGGAGGTTACCTGCTACATCCCAGGTGAAGGTCACAACCTGCAAGAGCATAGCGTTGTACTTATCCGTGGCGGCAGGGTTAAGGACGTACCCGGCGTTCGTTACCACATTGTCCGTGGTACACTGGATACGGCAGGCGTGGCTAACCGCAAGCAGGCCCGCTCCAAATACGGCGCTAAACGCGGCAAGAAACAAAAATAAACGGAATTTGTGCCTTTGAAATGTTCAAATCTGCCTTTTATTTGGATATAGAATAAGGCACGGATCGAATCGTGGAAACGACCGAGTACCGTTGATAAAATTATTGGCCCTATGGCCAAAAAATGATTAAGGAGGGAAGACTCGTGCCCCGTAAAGGACATATCGCAAAAAGAGAGGTGCTGCCTGATCCTGTCTACAACAGCAAGCTGGTGACCAAGCTCATCAACGTTATCATGCTGGATGGCAAAAGAGGAACAGCTCAGCACATAGTCTATGGAGCCTTTGAAAAAGTCTCCGAAAAAAGAAGCACTCCCGCTCTGGAGTGTTTCGAGGAAGCGCTGAATAATATTATGCCTATGCTTGAGGTAAAGGCACGCCGTGTAGGCGGCGCAACCTATCAGGTACCCATTGAGATCCGACCAGACAGAAGACAGGCCCTTGGACTCAGATGGCTGATAAATTATTCCAGAAAGCGCAGCGAAAGAACAATGGAGGATCGTCTGGCAAATGAGATATTAGACGCGTTAAATAATGTCGGCGGATCTGTGAAGAAAAAAGAAGAGACTCATAAGATGGCAGAAGCCAATAGGGCTTTCTCCCATTATAAATGGTAAGGAACTCAGAAGGAGGATTTTAGTTTGTCAGGTAGAGCTTTCCCACTGGAAAGAACAAGAAATATTGGTATAATGGCGCATATCGATGCCGGTAAAACCACCTTGACTGAACGTATCCTGTATTATACCGGACGTAACTATAAAATGGGCGATACTCACGAGGGTACCGCTACTATGGACTGGATGGAGCAGGAGCAGGAGAGAGGTATTACCATAACGTCTGCCGCCACGACAACAATGTGGGAGGATCATCGTATCAATATTATTGATACGCCGGGCCACGTTGACTTTACTGTGGAGGTAGAACGTTCTCTCAGGGTGTTGGACGGAGCCGTTGGTGTGTTTTGTGCAAAGGGAGGCGTGGAGCCTCAGTCTGAGACGGTATGGCGTCAGGCGGACAAGTATAACGTACCCAGAATGGCATTTGTTAACAAAATGGACATTATGGGGGCGGACTTCTACAACGTAATAAACATGATAAAGGATCGTCTGGGGGCCCATCCTCTGGCGTTGCAGCTGCCAATAGGCGCTGAAGACCAATTCAAGGGTATAATCGACCTTATGTATATGAAAGCCTTCGTCTATAAAAACGATTTGGGCACCGACATAGAGGAGCAGGATATTCCCGCGGACATGCAGGAGAAGGCGGAGCAATTCCGTATTGAAATGGTAGAATCCATCTCCGAAACCGACGATCTATTAATGGAAAAGTATTTAGGCGGCGAAGAACCTACGATTGACGAGCTAAAAGCTGCTTTGCGCAAAGCTTGCATCGCTTGTGATCTTATCCCGGTATTCTGCGGCACGGCTTATAAGAATAAAGGAATTCAAAAGCTTCTGGACGGCATAGTTGATTATATGCCCGCTCCTACGGACATTCCTTCAATCAAAGGCGTTCACCCTGATACTGAGGAAGAGGTTGAGAGACACTCTTCCGACGAGGAGCCGTTTGCTGCTTTGGCCTTCAAGATAATGAACGACCCCTTCGTAGGTAAGCTGGCTTTTTTCCGGGTTTATTCCGGCACGCTTAAATCCGGCTCCTATGTATATAACCCGTTAAAAGGTAAAAAGGAACGTATCGGCCGGATTTTGCAGATGCATGCCAACCACAGGGAAGAAATCGAGAAGGTTTATGCCGGTGATATCGCGGCTGCCGTCGGTTTAAAAATAACCACCACCGGCGATACTCTGTGCATGGAGGATGACGAAGTCGTCCTGGAATCTATGAACTTCCCTGAGCCTGTTATCTCCGTCGCTATTGAGCCTAAGACTAAAGCCGGCAGAGATAAGATGGGAATTGCTCTGTCCAAGCTCGCGGAAGAAGACCCCACATTCAAAACCTACACTAATATAGACACCGGCCAGACTATCATATCCGGCATGGGCGAGCTGCATTTGGAGATAATCGTAGACCGGCTTCTCCGGGAGTTCAGAGTAGAAGCCAATGTTGGAAAGCCACAGGTTGCCTACCGTGAAACCTTCCGTAAAGCGGCTGATGTGGAAGGCAAGTATGTAAGACAGTCCGGCGGGCGCGGCCAGTATGGACATTGTAAGGTCAAATTTGAACCTATGGACGCCAACGACCCGGATAAGTCTTATGAGTTTGTAAACGCTGTAGTAGGCGGCGTTATTCCCAGGGAATATATCCCCGCTATCGACAACGGTATACGTGAAGCCATGCAATCCGGTATTATCGGAGGCTACCCTGTGCTGGGCGTAAAGGCTACCGTATATGACGGAAGCTACCACGAGGTAGACTCATCCGAAATGGCTTACAAAATCGCCGGCTCCATGGCTTTTAAGGATGCTATGAGAAAAGGCGACCCGGTATTGCTGGAGCCTATAATGAAGGTTGACGTAACCGTTCCTGAGGATTACATGGGCGATGTTATCGGCGACATTAACAGCCGCCGTGGACGTATAGAGGGCATGGAAGCCCGAGGCAACGCTCAAGTAGTGCGTTCATATGTACCACTGGCTGAAATGTTCGGCTACGCTACGGATCTTCGCTCAAAGACCCAGGGCCGCGGCGTGTATTCCATGGAGATACACCATTACGAAGCCGTTCCAAAAAGTATTCAGGATAAAGTAATAGCGGGAAAAACAGAGTAATACAAACAATTATTGGAAAATTTCTTGCATAAAGCAGGAAAAATTTATATAATACAAACTATAATGTTACAAGAGTAATATTTATTTAAGGAGGAAGAAATAGAAATGGCTAAGGCAAAATTTGAAAGGACGAAACCCCACGTTAATATCGGTACCATCGGCCACGTAGACCACGGCAAGACTACTCTTACGGCAGCTATCACACTGACTTTGCAGAAAAGATATAACTTGGGCGAAGCAGTTCCCTTCGACAGAATCGATAAGGCTCCCGAGGAAAGAGAGCGTGGTATCACAATCAACACTACCCACGTAGAATACGAAACTCCCGCGAGGCATTACGCTCATGTGGACTGCCCGGGTCATGCCGACTATGTAAAGAACATGATCACTGGCGCTGCTCAAATGGACGGAGCTATATTGGTAGTTGCCGCAACCGACGGCCCAATGGCTCAGACAAGAGAGCACATTCTGCTGGCTCATCAGGTTAACGTGCCTAAAATGGTTGTATTCATGAATAAATGCGACGCCGTTGACGACGAGGAGCTGCTTGATCTTGTTGAAATGGAAATCCGTGATCTGCTTTCCGCCAATGACTTTGACGGCGATAATGTACCCATAATCAGAGGTTCGGCTACTATGGCTCTTGAAGATCCTAACGGAAAATATGGCGACGCCATTATTGAGCTTATGCAAGCTGTTGATGATTACATCCCCACCCCAACCCGCGAATCCGACAAGCCCTTCATTATGCCTGTCGAGGACGTATTCTCCATTACCGGCCGCGGTACTGTTGCTACCGGCAGGGTTGAGAGAGGTACTCTTAAGGTTCAGGAAGAGGTTGAAATCGTTGGTATGACCGACGAAAAACGCAAGGTAGTCGTTACCGGCATCGAAATGTTCCGCAAGCTTCTGGATCAGGCTGAAACCGGCGACAACATCGGCGTATTGCTGCGCGGCGTTCAAAGAACAGATATTGAGAGAGGTCAGGTTCTTGCTAAACCCGGCACAATTACTCCTCATACCAAGTTTACCGCTCAGGTTTACGTTCTGTCCGCAAGCGAAGGTGGCCGTCATAAGCCTTTCTTCAACAACTATCGGCCTCAGTTCTACTTCAGAACTACCGACGTTACCGGCGTTATTACTCTGCCTGAAGGCGTTGAGATGTGTATGCCCGGCGATAACGTAGAGATGACCATTGAGCTTATAACTCCTATCGCTATGGAGCCCGGACTTCGTCTGGCTATCCGCGAAGGCGGCCGTACTGTTGGCTCAGGCAGTATCGTTACAATCATTGAGTAATTAATATATTTTCTTATAAGAAAGAGAGCATCAAAATGTTAAGTTTTGATGCTCTCTTTTTAAGTTTTTATAAATAAACGCCTCCGATATAAAAAAATATCTTGAGCTTATTGTAACAATAGGGTTTATAATAACTTTGTATAAATGAATAAGGAGGTTTTGATGGAAAAAAAATATCTGATAAAAAACGCTGCCGCCATAGTAACCTGCGATGCCGGGGATCAAGTGTTTTATGACACCGATCTCCTGATATACGGCCCGGCTATTGCGGCAATAGGCAAAAGCCTGCCCGGTGAGGGTGCGGAGGTTATTGACGGGCGGGATAAGTTTGTTTATCCGGGACTTATCAACACGCATCATCACTTTTTTCAAACCTTCGTACGTAACATGATGTCTATTGATTATCCTAACATGCTGGTAGTGGAATGGCTTGATAAAATCTACAGGATATTTCAAAAAATCGACGACGAGGTGATTTATTATTCCTCGCTTACAGCCATGGCTGATTTGATCAAGCACGGCTGTACCTGCGCCTTCGATCATCAATACTGTTATACCAGGGCTACAGGGAACAGACCGGTAGACAGGCAGATGGAAGCGGCCAAACAGTTGGGAATAAGATATCACGCGGGCAGAGGTACAAATACACTGCCCCGCAGACAGGGCAGCACCATCCCCGAGGACATGCTGGAAACCACGGAAAATTTTTTGAAGGACTGCGAAAGGATAATCGGCCTGTATCATGACGATAAACCTTTCGCTATGAGCCGTATAGTAGCGGCGCCATGCCAGCCTATCAATTCTCATAAAGAAACCTTTACCGAAGCGCTGTCACTCGCTCGTTCAAAAGGCGTTCGTCTACATACCCATCTGGGCGAAGGTGAAAATGAAATCATGCTTGAGCGTTGGGGAAAGAGAACCTTGGAATGGTGTGAGGAAATAGGCTTCATAGGTCCTGACGTATGGTTTGCCCATGGTTGGGAGCTGACTCCGGAGGAGTTCAAAACACTTGGCCTATATGGCACAGGCGTATCCCATTGTCCCGCGCCCGCTGTTCTTGGCGGCTTCCCTATACTGGATATGGGAGCGATGATGAAGAAGGGCGTAATCATTAGCCTTGGCTGCGACGGCTCGGCCACAAACGATTCCTCCAGCCTGCTGGATACCCTTAGGATGGCGTATATAATGCAGGCGTACCACTCAAAAGCCAGAGGAGGCTGTCCCGCTCCTTACGATATTTTGAAGATGGCTACGGTAAACGGCGCCAAAACTCTGGGCAGGGACGAGCTTGGCTCCTTAGAGCCGGGTAATGGGGCCGACTTATTTATGGTGGACACAAATGTTCTGGAACTGACCGGAACGCTGCACGATCCGAAAAATATTTTAGCCCGCGTTGGGATAACGGGGCCTGTATGGATGACTATTATAAACGGACGTATAGTATTCCGTGACGGACAATTAACAGGTGTGGATGAGGAAGAGCTGGTCAGAGATAGCCGGCGCGCATGGACGGGTTTCAACTCCCGGATAAAATAAAGGAGGTTCATATGAAGAAAGGTACGAAAAGATCATTGCTTTTAATAGTGTTTGCTTTGGCCATAGCTCTTACGGGCTGCGGCGGCAAAAGCGAAGAAAAGGATTCTGACAAGATCAAGGTAGCTCTGCTGCTTTCGGGGCCGGCAAACGACCAGGGATGGAATGCCACAGCCATGGAAGGGCTGGAGGGAGTTAAGGAAAAGTACGGCTTGGATACCAGCTATATGGAGAATGTTGGAGTGGCTGATTCCGAAGCCGCTTATACGGATTACGCTTCCCAGGGATACGACCTTATCATCGGTCATGGTTATCAGTTTGGGGACCCTGCCGTTAACGTATCAAAGAATTTCCCGAATCAATATTTCATGGCTACAGAGGCCGCGTCACAGTCTGAAAACGCCGCTTCCTACGTAATGAGCTGCGAGCAGGGCGCCTACCTTATGGGGCTTTTGTGCGCGTCTATGTCCGAGACCGGCGTACTGGGCGTTGTGGGAGGTTTTGAGCAGCCGTCCATAGTAAAGGAAGTTGAAGCGTTTAAGCTGGCCGCTAAAACTGTAAATCCCGATATAACGGTTTATGATGTTTATGTAAATTCATACACCGACGTTTCTTTAGGCAAGGAAGCTGCCATGTCCATGATAGCAAACGGCGCCGACGTGCTGTATCACGTAGCGAATCAGGCCGGAACAGGCGTAATCAAAGCCGCGGAGGAAAATGGGCTTTTGGCCTGCGGCAATTCCTATGATCAAAATTCCATCGCGCCGGACACGGTAATGTGTTCTACCGTTTATAACATGCCTACTGTTATATTGACAGCCGTGGACAACGTAAGAAACAATAGCTTCAAGGGCGGCATATTCCATTTGGGAATGGCCGACAGTGTTGTTGAAATCTCATCTTATAATTCCTTTGAAAATAAAATCCCCGATGATGTAAAGAAGCTTATTGAAGATACGAAAAATCAAATAATTGACGGGAGCCTTGAGGTTCCTGTAATTGAAACGCCTACAAAATAATTTAATATAATGCGCCGCGTTTTATTCGGGAGGAAGTGTTGATTTGCTCTTGATGAAAAATATAAATAAAAGTTTTTTTGGCAAGCCTGCTAACAAAAACGTATGCTTAGAGCTTAAGGCTGGGGAGATACACGGGCTTCTGGGAGAGAACGGAGCGGGAAAAACCACGCTTATGAATATCCTGTACGGAATGTATAAAAAGGATGACGGACAGGTAATATGGAAAGGCAGCCCTGTTGAGTTTTCTTCACCAAAGGATGCCATCGCCAACCATATAGGTATGGTGCATCAGCATTTTATGCTGGTGCCTACCCTTACTGTTTCACAAAACGTTACTCTGGGGCTGCGCCCAAAGGGATATCCATTTCCCAACAGAACAGCTCTTAACGCCTCTGTAAAAGAAATATCCTCCCGATACGGCCTTGAGCTGGATCCGGAGGCTATGATCTCCGAGCTGTCTGTAGGAGAGCAGCAAAGAGTGGAAATAATAAAGCTTTTGTACAGAGACGCGGAGCTGTTGATTTTAGACGAGCCTACCGCCACTCTGACTCCTCAGGAAACGAAAAGCTTTTTCGATGTACTTCGAAGGCTGCGGGAGTCCGGTCGTTCCATTATAATAATCACCCACCGGATTCCGGAAATAATGGAAATCACCGACAGGGTAACGGTTCTGAGGGGCGGCGAAAACGCCGTCTCCGCCGACACCAAGGATGTTACTGAGGAAGAATTGGCCGAGTTTATGATAGGAAGACCATTAAAGCATGTACGTAGAACTGTAAGCGCGCCTGTACCTGAGGTCGGCCTTTCTCTGGAACAGGTGTCTCTTGTGGAAAAAGGCCGGGAACGGCTTAGGGATATTTCTATGACAATAGGTAATGGAGAGATACTTGGCGTTGCCGGAGTGGAAGGGAACGGACAGAAGGAGCTGGCGGAGGTGATTCTGGGAATCCGCCGCCATACATCAGGGAAAATACTGATGGAAGGAAACGATATAGGCGGTTTAGATACTTTGCGCCGCAGGAGCTTAGGCATTGCGTATATATCTGATGACCGCCACAACGATGATCTGATAATGGATATGGATCTTATGGAGAATATGTTACTTAGATATCATTGCGAAAAAAGCTTCAGAAGCGGATGGGGCCTGCTTAACAACGCGGCTCTTTGCTCAGCCGCGCAAAAAGCGGTTGAAGAGTACGACATAAAAGCCCCTGGCCTTAAAGCGCCCATAAGGTATCTTTCCGGAGGCAACCAACAAAAGTTCATCCTGTCCAGAGAAATCGCGTCAGCCTTGAAATGCGTTGTGGCGATCAACCCAATAAGGGGTTTGGATATAGGCGCCGCCGAATTCATACACGAACGATTGCTGGAGCTTAGAAGCCAGGGCTGCAGCATTTTACTGGTTTCGTCGGACCTGGAGGAAATACTGGCTTTAAGCGACAGAATAGCTGTGCTTTATAAAGGGCATTTTATGGATATACTAAAAAACAGCAATACGGATATGGTAAAGCTTGGGCTGCTGATGGCAGGAAGAACCGTTGAAAGAAAGGATGGGCAGCATGACTAGAAAGACCGCAAACCAAATGCTATCCTTTGCCGGCATTTCGGCGCTTACTCTACTGACGGCCGTTATATTTATCCTGATAGTCGGCGGCAATGTAATAATCGCGTTTTCCAGCTTTTTCCGAGGAATATGGGGCTCCGCGTATTCCATATCTGAGGTATTTGTAAAAGCCACTCCTTTAATTTTTACCGGCCTTGGCGTAACCATAGGCTTTCGCAGCGGCTTCGTAAACATCGGGGCCGAGGGTCAGCTGTACATGGGAGCCATTGCCGCCACGGCCATAAGCCTTTCATTCAAAGGAATGCCCGCGATCATTATGCTTCCTCTGATTTTTTTGGGAGGCTTTGCAGCCGGAGGCTTATGGGCTCTTATTCCCGGCACTCTGAAGGCAAAGTTCGGTATATCCGAGGTCATTTGCACCATCATGTTTAATTACATCGCCATCAATATTACCGGGATACTTGTTCGTACCTGGTTAAAGGATCCGAATTATCCATATCCCATATCCCCCGCCATGCCGGAAAGCGCCTGGCTGCCTGCTTTCTTTCCAACCTTACGTATACACGCGGGGATATTGGTTGCTCTGGCTTTCGCGGCAGCGGTATATCTTCTGGTCTGGAGAACACCCACGGGCTTCAGGATGCGAGCGGTTGGCCTTAATCCAAGAGCATGCAAATGCGTAGGTATATCAGTTAATAAAAACATAATGCTTTCGGCTGTTTTAAGCGGCGGGTTGGCAGGTCTGGCAGGAGTGTGTGAGGTAGCGGGCCTCCACCACAAGCTGTTGGAAGGGATATCTCCTGATTATGGATATCTGGCCATCATCGTAGCCTTACTGGGCGGCAGCAACCCGGCTGGGGTAATAGCGGCGGCATTTGGCATATCGGCCTTGCAGACAGGCTCGTTATCCATGCAAAGAGGAGCCGGAGTGCCTGCTTCCATTTCCTCCGTCATTATGGGAGTGATTGTTTTGCTGGTATTGTCCAGAAAGGTACTGTTCAAACATTTACTAATGAAAGAACAGGAGGGTTGACCTGTGGAAGCTTCCGCGATAACATTGTTAACAACATATTTGGCGGCTTCTGTCCGCATGGCTGTGCCTCTGACGCTGGCTGGCCTTGGCGAAGCCGTTTCGGAAAAATCCGGCGTTATAAACATAGGTCTTGAGGCTATTATGCTGCTGGGAGCATTTTGCAGCTTTATAGTCACGTTTTATACCAAAAATTTAATTTTAGGTCTTGCAGCCGGAGCGCTGGGAGGAGCGGCCGTAAGTATGCTTCATGCCGTTTTGAGTATTTACTGCCGGGTAAACCAGACAATTTCAGGACTGGCGTTAAACTTTACCGTATCAGGACTTACCAGCTTTTTATTCCTTATAGTATTCGGGCAAAGCACTGAATTACCGGTCTGTAATGTATTCAACAATAAGAATATATTTGTATATATTGCTCTGGCCTGCGTAGCCGCGGCTGCCATTGTCTTTTACAGATCCGAATGGGGAGTAAGGCTGCATGCCGTGGGAGAACACCCAAGAGCGGCTGACACCGCGGGGATAAGCGTATCGGCTATTCGTTACGGAGCCTGCTTGGTAAACGGGCTTTTGGGCGGTCTGGCCGGCTCATATATCACATTGTCCCAGCTTGGCTTTTTTATGGAGAATATTACCGCGGGCAAGGGCTATATAGCCTTGGCGGTGGTGATACTAGGCAGGCGCAATCCCGTTGGCATATTTCTGGCGGCCATGGTCATAGGCTTTTCGGAGGCTTT
>Ga0153942_1000322_pt1 | contig 18083 bp, 20 predicted proteins | sample TSNJ026MetaG_FD_104731 | JGI IMG/M metagenome (GOLD analysis project Ga0153942, IMG submission 104731) | Attine ant fungus gardens microbial communities from New Jersey, USA - TSNJ026 MetaG | ecosystem: Host-associated > Fungi > Mycelium > Unclassified | place: USA: New Jersey, Brendan T. Byrne... | reverse complement strand
CTTGGGCACCATGTAAGTTATAATGTAACCCGTTCCTTGAGTTCTGCATTTTTGTGTAAAATACAGATGCATTTTTCTGCATTTCCTTCTGCAACTTTCTGTATTTTAATTATACAGCATACACTTAGCTCGCAGTCTGCCCATGTAATATCTCCGGGTTTATTATGATAAGCGCGAAGCTCCACAATGTCTTCGGTTATAATCAATGCCGCATTATCTTTTATATCAAGCACTCGCCAATCATATCCGCTAAATTCTATTTTATCTCCTATCTGCATACCTTCCTCCTGTATCACACCAAGTATAAACAACGATTGTTTCATGCTCATACACGAACTACGCATTATTATCAAGATTGCTTCTTAGCCAAGATGCACATTATCCATGTTATAAACATAATGAGTAATTGAGAAGCTATTATAGTTGCGAAATATGGAATTATTTGAAGATCACTTCATAAACTTGTGTTTCAATTCTTACAGTTCGTTTGTTATCTAATAAATCACTTATATCAACTTGACCTTGAGCATAATGAAACATCCTGTGGTGATTGGCACATAATATTATTATATTTTGTTCGTCTTGAGAACCGTCCAATGATAAAAAGGTAATATGATGAGCTTCACAATACTTTTCTCCATTGTCCATTAAAAATGTTTCACCGCATATTTGACAAGTAAAATTATATTTTTGTTTGGTTTCTTTTACTATTCTTTGATAACGCTTAACTCTTTTTACCAGTATATCCTTTGAGATACTGATAGTAGGATCAATGTCGTCAATGAAATCCCTCTCGATTTGCTCATCTAAACAGTCATTATTGCTGGTCCTTATAGGACTACCCTGCCTTATCATTTCATTTTTATAAACGCAGACAATATCTAAAATATCCTCTAAGGTATATGTTTTAATACTTAATCCTTCCACTTTTCGCTCCACATCCTTTACAAGCCAAATAATATTCACCGTTCTCCTTTAGCTGCGCTAATAACCAGTTTTCACTTTCAATAGAATGTATATCACCACAAAATGAACATCTGATTATGCCTTTTTTTTCAGATGAGATATTTTGATTGTTGCTTAATTCTTTATAAAAGAAATCATTCAATTTTTTATTTGCATCTTCATCTTGATTGTATTTTTCAAAAAGGTTAATTAAAGTATCTCCTGCTGTACTCGTTAATTTAGATATCGTTGCAATGTCGATTCCTTTCTTTATCATTTGCACAATACGCCGTGCTGTCAAAAGGTCTACAGCTTGTGTCCCAACTTCTTTTTTCATAAGTTTATAGAAAGAATTATAATCTGGTGATTTGTTTCTTCCTTTTTGAGATGTAATGTAAGGGGTACCATCGTTTTTTATGAAAAGATAATCTTGTGTCAATGAATATAAAGTTATAATATACGATCTTAATTGCAAATAGTCGGTTAAAATTCTTATTATTTCATCATCTAGTACTAACTCAAATCCGTTAATAAACAACTTTTTATTGTCCATGTCCAAATTGACAATTTTCAAGCTAACAACATCCAAATTAGCAAGTCCGTATTTCATTGCTAATTGTATTGGAATGATAGATACGAAGTTCCTGTATTCCTTATCATATAAATATCCTGTCTCTCTATCATGATACTTTTTCAACTCATTGAATATACTTGCTAAATCAAAATTATTCAGATAAGCGCGAATACCATCATTAAGCTTTTCGTAATCCTCATCTGATAGGAATCCTTTATTTTCAGTTTCCTTTAACCTTGAGATAATGGGTTTAATTTTTGTCTTAAAGGAATCTATCAACTTTCTATCAGTAAAAATTGGATTTTTGATAGAATAGTTGTCATTTAATGTTATAAAAAGTTTTGTGATTGCCGTAACATAATTACTTGCTGTAATCTGTCCGTCAATACTATTTTTACGAATATAATAATTCAAGCTTTCTATTAATTCATCTTCACTCAACATCTCAAAGTGTTTATTGTCAAACTTGTTATCTGTATCACCATTATAAAAAAGTATATACAAATATTCACAGAAAACATTGATTTTTGCGCTATTCTCTTCTTGTCTATATTTTTCCAATATGAATGTGTCCATATATTTCCCTCTCGCTACATTTCATTTGTACTTGAACTACACATTATTGCTAAAATCTACAATACGCCAACAGTTTGAAATTGTTAAGTAATATCCCTTATTATAGGTGCATTACTAGTCATTATGACTATACCATAATTTTCCTGCAAAATCTATAAATTACTACATAGTGGACAGAGCGGCGTTATTCCTTCCAACGACGCTCTGTATGAATATTACTGTTCCCACACCATTTCCCTCGGCGCTGATTTTATTTGGCGGTGATTCATAGTAGACTGACTTTCCATTTTATAGATTATTTATTTGTAGTGCATAGTATAGTAAATCACTTTTAATCCTTTGGTTTTGAATCTTACACTATGTTATACTTTCTCTTCATATTCCCTTTGATAACTGCATACTCTCTTGTAGAAATTAATTTCTGTCCTAATAATTGATTGAGCATTCCTAATTGTACCACGTATTTTTCACGGTTCTTTTCCAGAAAAGCATAACCAACCGGAGTCAGCAAGATTTGTTTAACACTCTCAACATCTCCTTGACCACTACAATCAAACACGATTCGTATTTTTGTTTCCCAAAACCATCTCAATCTCTGAATCAATGTATACCTCCTGATCAATATTTAGTTAATATGTATTTAACAGTACTTTTACTCCAAGGCTTATCGCTCTCCTCGGATAAAAGCTTAGCAATTTCAGATAAACTTCTTCCTTCATTCCTCGCCTGTTTTACAAACTCCACATTTGCAGGTATAACCCTACTTTTTCTGCCAGCTCCACGTTCATTGTGCGGCCTGGGTAGATTTCGTAAATGCTCAATCGTTTTCCTCAATCCTAAATTTTGCTCTTTTAAAACTCTGATTTTTTCTTCATACTCTTCCAGTAAAATAGATTGTTCCAGTTTACTACTTAATCGCTTGACTTCATTCATTAAGTCATCGCATTCTCTCTGTAACCTTTCTGTTTCTAAACTGGATTTAATAATTTCATTATGCTTATATCGAATCAGTTCCCTGTTACACTTTGCTAATTGATCTGTTAGTTTTCTGTTTTCTATTTGTAACTCTTCTATTTGGGTTTGATTCCAAAATGCCAATTTACCACCTCTTTCCACTTAGTAATTAATTTCTAAACTCTTTTTTATCAGATTCTACATAGAACCCCATAATTATTACGGAACCCTGTCCACAGCCTTTGGCTGTGGGATGTTTACTACGAGGGGGAACCCCTCTATTCCTGCCTTTATCCAAACTTACAGTTTCTGGATAAGTATTCCACAACGGCAAATTCTTTTCACTTCATTAAACATCCTTTCTAAAAATACAAAAACCCTACAAAGTCAATATTACTGATGTTGACTTCATAAGGCTATTCTCCTTTTTTGTTTGCTTCTTTCAATTTAATCCTATTTATTGCTTAATCCTATCAACTACTCGTCCGATTGTCAAGAATAAAAAGAGAAAAAGTGAAGAAAAAGTCTAATAAATGTACGATTTCAGTTTTACAAAAAAACATCATATTTTCTCCGGCAACAGAGCGGATTTAAAACAAAACTATACGACAAATCCAATGGACGAACAAATTGTACCGCCTTTTATTTTGCTGAATAAAAATGACTATCTGTTTTATCATTCAGGGGTTTCCTCTTGTTTTCCAAGCACTAAAGAAAATGTTTCAACCACTAAACTGACCATTTAAGCCACTTTGATATACTTCAGCTTCTTAAAGAAACTAAGATAAACTCCATCACAAAATCTTTCTGACATGACAGCACTCATGATAAGTATCATTAAGTATTGTACATCCCTCATATTAAGCCTATTTGTTTTCATTTTATTCTAACAGGTGCAGCAATAATCGTAACATCACCTTCGCACTATCATCATCCAGTATAGGTACTTAAAAACATATTATTAAAATTGAAATAGTATGTAATTTCATTTATCCAGTAATTCCTGATAACTGACTTTCAACACACTGGCAATTATCTTTAACTCAATATCTGTTATAAATCTTTTACCATTTTCAATACGCTGAATTGCATTCTTATCAATGTCAAGCCCAGACATTTGAAGCATATCAGCCAATTTCCTCTGAGACACTTTCTCGGGAAGACTTTCTCTGATTTCTTTTATACGAACACCGCAAATATTATTACTGCCATCAACAGCTTTATTCTTGTACATTTTTTCACCTTTGCTTGACATTCAGTAGTTGTCATCGGCTAATTATATATCAGAATCAATCCCATAATGGCATTCACTAAATGTTAAACACTGACTTTAATGTATTACTTCTCCATTAATCCAATAAATCTTGATAACTGGTTTTCAGTACACTGGCAATGGTTTTTAATTCAATATCTGTTACAAATCTTTGACCGCTTTCAATGCGTTGGACTGCATTCTTATCAATATCAAGCTCTGCAACCTGAAGCATTTCCGAAAGTTTTTTTTGAGATACCTTATCAGGAAGCTGCTCTCTAATTTCTTTTATCCGTATACCACAAATGTTATTTTTGCCGTCAGGGGCTTTATTCTTATACATTTTTCTCTCCGCTTGACATTTAGTAGTTGTCATTTTCATCATTATATGCTAGAATTATCATCAATCTGACATCCACTAAATGTCATAACATCTTATTTTTTAAATTTTGTACATTTACATGATGATTGTGTATCCTGTTGAACTCAAATGAAATGGAGGGAATAATATTGAGTCAAAATATAAACGAAATGCTTCAAAGAGCAAGCTTACAATCAATACGAGAGTTTATTGCATATGGAACCAAACCATGTCTTTTATACAGCGGAAATTTTGAGACAAGGGAAAGAGAAGCATATCAAGCTTTTTGCTTGGCTCTAAAGAGGCTTCTTCCGGATATCAGTGAAGAGCATGAAATATTCACAGATCTTGCGTCTTTATTAGCCGCGTATGAATCTCTATTCTTAGAAACGGGAATGCTTATAGGAGCTAAAATAGTGAAAGATGCATATACACTTTTAGAAAGTGACGAAATATAAGTAATAAAATAAAGAGGTCAACTGAAATACTGCATTGACCTCTTTATTAATTGATTTAATATAAAATTGACATTCTGGGAGACTGCTCCCATTTCATGAAATTAGAGACTGATCAGAATTTTGAATCCTAATCAGCCTCTTTAATTTGCCTTAGCCTATAAGGCATTATCTATATACCAATTCACATAAAACTACTTCATCTGCCACTTGCTGAGCCATCGTATACACTTGTACCCGCTCCCAAAAATCCTCATCTGAAACTGGATGATTCTTAATATACCCCTCCCGTATCTGCTCTGCCATCTTAAACCCCAACTCATCTATACTCCTGCAATGAGTTGCCAATCTACCATTCAAAAGCATTTCACGATACAATCCCGGCCTATGCTCATGCAAATACTTAAGCCGCATCTCCCCATACTCCCCCAACGCACCAAGAATTTCTTCACCATCAATTTCAATCTCAGGATAAAGCAATCCATCCACTTCCAAATAGTCAAACTCCATTAATCCCTTCATTCTGTTATCCTCTCTTCCCAAAATTAATTTATATCCGAACAGAAATCAAATACCCCACAGCAAGCTGCGAGGTATTTGACCCTCGCGGCATTCGCCAAATGCAGGAAGAAGAACATTTCCTGCGCTTGGCTCATTGCTCACGGGAATTAATTCCTGCAAGGAATCAGCACTACACATACTATGTTCTGACTGCGACTAAAACCCGCACTCCATCATGGACGACTTTATTCTTATAATCCGCTCCATCCATATTGAACAAAACATGTCTCTGATAATGTTTAAATTCAAGGATAACCAAGAGTTTTCCTGATGTTTTAGAAGAAAATCCACTCTCCTCTACTTCTCTTTCAAACGTAGTCCTACCACGCACTCCACATGCTATGTCTGCCGTAACTTTTTTCGAGGCTTGGAATACATAGAGATAAAAAATGGGCTGCCTTTCATGGGCGACAAACAGAAGTATAAGGCTGAGTTGCACCGATACATACTGGTATTAAACATAGTCAGCAGCTACCCTGCTATCCCCAGTATATTATGTTTAGGGGAACGATATCCAGAGACAAGAGTCAGGCATTTTAAGGGAAGGAACAGAAGGTACACGGGACCGGAAGAAGGCGGCACACATGTGTTTTACAGCGATTTTTCAGGCCATGGAACGGAGACCTCAAATTGAACTGCCCCCGCAGTTCAATTTCGTCCTGGTATGGGCTCCGTGGAATTCCTGAGCCTGACTGAGCTGTAAAACACATGTGTGCCGCCTTCTTCCGGTCCCGTGTACCTTCTGTTCCTTCCCTTAAAATGCCTGACTCTTGTCTCGTCCGGATTATTCATTCCCCATTAGTGCAATAAACAGAAGTATAAGGCTGAACTGTAACATGTTAATGCACGGACAATATCATATTAGAAAAATGAGAGGTTGATTTTTTAAAGGTTTTTGCTATACTGTTATTTAATAGCTTTGTTTATCAGATGTGCAGACAGAGTATTGAAGAAACGGCGTATCGACTTTATATATTGGGGGATCATACATGTATTTAGAAAGCAATCGAATGATTTTACGGGATTTTATTATGGATGATCTTAATGATTTACATGAAATATTGGGGGACGCGAAAGTAATGATGTATATGGAGCCTCCTTATGATAAACAAAAAACTGCAGACTTTTTACAATCTTTTTGCATAGAGCGTAATCCTAAAGGTGCCTTTGCCGCTGTTCTGAAAGATACTGGCAAAGTAATCGGGTATGTGTTATTTAAACCAATTGATGATCCTGAGATATACGAAATAGGATGGATTTTCAATAAGTCATTCTGGCGAAACGGCTATGCATTTGAAATATGCAGTAAGCTCATTTCCTACAGTTTTTATGATAGGAAGCTGCATAAAATATGCGCCGAGACGATTGATGAAACAAAATCTGTACCGTTGATTAAAAAACTCGGTATGTCGTTAGAAGGTATTCAAAAGAAGCAAATCAGGTCTATTGATAAAAGCGCATGGTGTGACTTATATTGGTATGCTATTCTTGAAGAGGATTATTTTCCTACAGCATAAGCTTATATTCTGCTATACTTGGCTATTTAATTAGTTTTACAAAATTTATACAATCAACCATACAAGGGAGGAGCATCACAATGATAAACTTAGAAACAGAACGTCTGACTTTGAGAAATTATACCTCCGGTGATCTTGAGGATGTTTACGCTTATTTCAGCAATGATAAAGTTGCTGAATATGAAGATTTCTATCCGATGTCCGAAGAAGAAGTCAGGGAATTGATTGATGAATGGAAAGACAAGGACAGCCGGATGGTTGTCGAATTAAAGAACCAAAATAAAGTTGTGGGTAGTATCGGTTACTTTATTGACGATGATGGGGATTACTCCATTGACTTTGACTTTAACCCAATTTACGGAAAACAAGGCTACGCTGCAGAAGCTGGAAAGAAACTATTGGATTATTTGTTCAATACGCTTAATGTAAAGAAGGTTTTTGGCGATTGCGATATACGCAATGAAAATTCATGGAAATTGCTTGAACGGTTGGGGTTCCATAGATTATCCCAGATAGATAATGAATCCTATAAGGATGATGCTGACGGTAATCCCATTCCAATTAGTATATACTTATACAGCATGGAAAAAAAAGCGATTGAAATTCGCAGGTTGACTAATGATGACATGCCTTTGGCAATGGAGTTGAAAATATCCTGTTGGACAGAGGAATTAGCAGGAAAAGCTGAAAACACATTAAAGCATGAAGAAGAGCTTTCGCTTTGGACCGACTGGATGAATACTCCCGACGAATACAATGATATAAGAATGCTTGTGGGAGCTTTTGAAAATTCTAAATTATTAGGAGTTGCTTTCGCCAGTTTCGTAGATTCAAAAGATGCTCCTGAAAGCGGCATTGAACTGAATGGTTTATGGGTATTTCCCCAACATCGCGGCAGGGGAATTTCATTAAAGCTTATTTTAGAATTATTGAATTATTTCATTTCGCTTGGTGTGCCAAGAATGGAAGTATATAATGCACATTTCGCTCCATCTAACGGGTTTTATAGAAAACTTGGCGGTATAGTGATTGACAGCGAGTACCAAATGGGAGGCAAATTGCCAGTCGATATTTTTGAATTTGATACATATGATTTGAAAAAACGATTAGAAAATACGCTCTTACGTTATATGTAATGAATAATTATACACTGGAGCTTGATAAGGCGGATGAGTATAGGTCATTGAAGTTCCAGCCTATTCCTATTTGAGAGATAATGAGTCATTGCTATATATTGGGTAAAGTTTTGTGATTGTGTATGCATCATTGTAACAGTATAGCCGCCAGGCTGAACTGTTACCAAAGTGGTTATGGATTGACATAGAAACATAATATATTGCTATTTTTAGTCATTATGAGGTATTATAGTAAATATAGGAAAGGCAGGTATGCAATATGGATATAGCAAAGCAGATTATTGACCAGCGGGTAAATAAAATATTGGAAGAGAACGCAGAATTATTTACAGATTGTGATGTAGAAAAGAAGCGTTCTAAAGCGTTCCTGCTATTAGGTGTTGCTGCATATCTTGATATTGATATTGCCGAAGCTGCGCAGTATATGACTGATGGTGGAAATGATGGAGGCTTTGATGCAGCATACATTGTGGAAGCACAAGATTCCCAATTAAACGTTGTGCTGTTTCAGTCAAAATATGTTCGTGATCTTAATAAAGACAGTAATTTTCCTGCTAATGCAATTGAAAAAGCCGTCAACACGATTAAATGTGTGTTTGACCCCAAGGCAAATATTGAACTTAACCATAGAAGTAAAGAAAAGGTACAGGAAATACGTTCTTTTATATTAGATGGGCAAATTCCATATGTGACATTTGTTATGTTGAATAATGGTTTGCAATGGAATCAGGACGGACAGAATCATATAGACAATGCATTTATAGGACAAAATCAAGTAGCATTTGAACATTACTGTCATTCTGATATTGTACGGTATATCGACAAGTCAAAAAATATTGATACCCAGCTTAAATTAAGCGGCAAAGCGATACAGGAAAATTTTAATTTTAAAAGGGTTATTCTTGGTCGTATTCCTGTCATGCAAATATATAACCTTATGGAGGAGTTCGGGGATAGCTTACTAGAGAAAAATATTCGCCGCTATCTTGGCAAAAACTCCGTAAATGAAGGTATTGTAAAAACCTTGTTGGACGAGGAGAAACGCCAAAACTTTTTCTTTTATAACAATGGAGCTACCATGATATGCGAAAAATTCAGCTTCAATGCATTACAAGAACAAAACTGGATTGTCAAAATAAATAAATTGCAAATCATAAATGGCGGACAAACGTGTAAGATCATCCACCAAACGATAAGGGATAATCCGGACTTGGATTATTCACAGGTATATGTGTTAATCCGCTTGTATGAAGTTAGTGATGATGAAAACATTATTCAGGATATTACCTATGCCACAAACAGCCAAAACCCTGTTGACTTTCGTGACTTAAAGTCAAATGATGACAAACAGCGGCTTCTGGAGTATAACGCAAGAGATCTGGGATATGCTTACAAGCGTAAACGTGATAACCAGACAAGTACAGATGTTATACCATCAACCGTTGCAGCCGAAGCCGTTTTGGCAGTGTGGAGAGAATGCCCTCATCTGGCTAAATATAAAAAGGGTGAATTTTTTGATAAATATTATGCTCTCATCTTTACGGAAGACCTGAATGCATCTCAAATGATTATTGCCGTTCTTATCTTTCGCTATTGTGACAACCAAAGAAAGAAAATCAGCACAGACCCTGGTATTCAGGCGCAAAGGCCATATAGTCAATATTTTCTTGCGTATATGATTGGTAAAATGCTGCTTGACCATTACGATATTGGGATAACGAAACTCACGCACTCAAATTTCGCTGATATAAAGGCATATTATGAAGATAACAAAGATGGGTTATATGAAAAAGCACAATCTCACCTGGTTCAGATATTAGTTGACTATTTTAACGAGCCGCTTGTGGAAATTGATGGCCGTACAATGGCGGCGGTATTTCGGCGTTTCGATATCATGGAGCGTTATTTGAAAAATACTGCCTGGTGGTCTGCTCCTATGCGTAGTGAATAATAACAAGGGCTAATTTCTTTTGATAATACGTATAGAATAATCTAAGTGACAACGCTTTTGCCTCTGAAATTTGGAGGCAAAAGCGTTGAAAAAATTTAGTCCTTTATTATTGCATACATTTTCATGTCAGCAATCTGTCCGTTTTTAATAGCATTTTTTCTTAATGTTCCTTCATATACAAAACCGGCGTTTTCAAGAACCTGGCAGGAACCAATATTAGAGGCATATGGATCAGCAAAAATTCGTATTATATCGGTATTCTCAAATATATAGTTACATGCTTGTTTTACTGCTTCTGTCGTAATTCCTTTACTCCAATACTCCTCAGAAATATAATAGCCCATCTCAGCAGTGAGACGATGAACATTTTCTTTCCGAAACACGCCAATGCTGCCGATCGCCGCATCATCAACGGTTATTGCCCATGCAAATGTGTTGTTGCTGTCTGCTGCCAACATCGCGGATATGAAATCTTTTGCGTCTGAGACAGTATAGGGGAAGGGCAATCCATCTCGTAAATTGTCATGTATCTTCTTATTATTTAATACTTTTACAAGGGATTCCGCGTCTTCCATTTTCCATGAACGGATATTTATGTCCATATATTTCTCCTGTTCGTATTATATCATTTTACTTATTCTATACTAAATTTAACCACAAAGCAGGACGGACACCGCCTCTGCATTCACCTTCAGCGATGTTGCCTTTAAATATATTGTTGCCCTGGATACCTATATTACCGTTGGGGAACATGTACACGGCCTTTTTATTAACGCGGCCAGGCGACCGAAGCCACCACCAATAATACCATTCCTCTTTGTTATTTACTGCTATTCGTTTACTGTTATTTTCATCTTTTCTTTCAAACCAATATCTTTGATTTTTTCCCGGATTATATAGTTTGGAACTGCTATCACCGAAGTATTTACATGATACTTCCTCAAGGCTTAATAAAAATATTCTGTCCTCCGTATCTTCTCCGCCTCTTGAACCATACCACTGATTATCAAGATTTTTATTTATTACCGGAATTATTCTGGATTGATCAACTGCATTGAATCTGTCATAAAATTCACCGTTCAGATATTTTCTTAACGAGCATTCAGCCCATGTTATTTCTTTATAGGCATCATGGTAACGACGATGTTCTATAATACCTTCCGTTATTATCAATGCCGCATTGTTTTTAATGTCAAGAACATTCCAATTGTATTTATCAAATACTATTTTATCTCCTATTTGCATATTTCCCTCCGCTAATATATTTATATATTCGTAACATCAACCTATATTTCAAACGGATATTTAAGATCCCACAACCTTCTCAGCTTATCACATTGACGCATAATAGAAAGGCTCTTATCATACGTCATCACAGGTGATTCCCGTATCCCTTTTTGAATACACTCACACATATGCCTGATTTCATATTGAAAACCTTCATCTATATAATCGCAATTTGTTAACCCGACTTTATTTTCATATTTTACTATATCCTTGCCATATGAATGAATTTCAAATGTCGTAGGTTTCCAAAATACAGGAATTTTGATCATCGCCTCTGTTGTATATATCACCGCAGTATCAGGTATATTTGTACGAATACCGCTGGACATTACCGCTATAGCTCCTTCGTCATACTTTGAGATAAATGTCGCTTGCTCGTCAACCTCGATATGGTATTCATCAGTCCCAATAGCTGCATATCCAAAAATATCAAGGGGTTCGCTATCGTAAATTATGTCCGAAAAATGCAATGGATAGACGCCCACATCAAGAAGTCCGCCGCCCGCTTGCATCGGGTCAAATAATCTTGATGATTTATCTACCGGTATGCGATTGGAAAATGCGGAGTGTACAGAACGAACCTTACCTACCTTGCCGCAGGAAATAATCTCCCGAAGCATATCAATGGCGGGAAAAAATCTCGTCCACATTGCCTCCATTAACAACACATCGTTTTCTTTAGCACAGTTTATCATCTCAGCAGCGTCTTTTTCGGAGACAGAGATAGGCTTTTCTACAAGTACGTGCTTGCCATTTTTCATGGCCAACATCGCCAGCTCTTTATGAGAAGTATGAGGGGTCGCAACATATATGCAATCTACATCGTCACTTTTAGCAATATCTTCATAAGAATAATATTTATTTTCTATTTTGTATTGCCTGCAAAATCTATCTACATTCGCTTGTGTCCTGCCTGCAATAGAAGAAATCTCCAGTTCTCTGACCTGCATGGCTCCGTTTATCCATCGATGCACTATGTTGCCGTAGCCCATTATTCCCCATCTTATCTTATTCATCTCTACCTCCTGAAACTACTGCCATAATTTGTGAAAAATTATCAGCATCAATAGAGTCTTCACACTGAATCATCTTCATATCAGAGATATTCTGCAAAAAAACAGGCAAATCTCTCATAATACGTTCATAGCGCAACAGCTCAGAGATAATTCCACTTCGGTTCAAGGGTTCCAACATATCAGAATCATCGTATAACTCCTTGTAAGCATCTTGCCAATAGATTATGTACGAATTCCTGCCAAATTGGTTAAAAATCCCTGTATCCTTTTTCACTATCGGCAGTATTCTTGCTTTATAATTATCATCCTTGGTCAGTTCAGCAATTTCGTACATGCAGTTTGCAGATTTTAAGTAATCAGAGCTAATAATCAAGATCACATAATCGTTAAAACGAATCTGTTTCATAAACTCCTTTATACTGCCACGGTAATCAATACCTCTCTGGTCCCTAATCAAAGTTATTCCGGCATCAGCAAACATTGTATCAATACTATCAGCCAGGTCTTTGTCTTTCCATGCGTAGGAAAGGAAAATCCTCTTCTTCAATCCCTGCCCGTTTATCATCTCTTCTTCTCTCTCGCTCACCCTGATTTCATGGCGGACCATCTCAGCTTGTCCAGACTGGTCTGCTGTGAAAAAATCCAGTATAATATACAGTTGACTTCTGAATTCTGAAAGTGTAATGGATCTATATTCATTCGCACGGACCCAAAAAACATCCTTGGATGTATTCAAAGCATTTAGATAATAGTCAATGTGATTACCCAGAATTATCTTGCCGGTATTCAATAACCCGTGAATATTAAGATGTTTAAGCTTTTTCAAACTCACCAGATTCATGATGCGGAAATTCCTGCAATCTTGCATAATAAGTGTTTCGCACTCACATTCCCACTCAAAACGGTTGCAATTAAATGTACATTCCGTAAACTCAAGAGTACTTATTTTTGCTTTAAACAGCCGGAACTCCCGAAAGTCGAAATCAACCATACGAAACTGAATCAAACTGTCGTAATCAGCTTCAACTGCCAAAAAATTAAGAACCTTTCCGGAGGTTGGAAAAACTGTACCCATGAAACGGAGTGAACTGCCGTGAAGATGCATATCGCTGAACAAGGGACTCTCATCACCAAACTCCGTCTCCTGGAAATTGACATCGCAACGATTAAGTGTAACAATTCTAAAGTTAAAGCTATCAAAAAAGCATTCTTGAAAGTTAATTTTCGCATTAATAAATGAGGACTGCTCAAAAGAAACATAACCATAAAAGGTACCGAACAAGGTTACGTTGTTCGTGAATATGCACTTCTTGAAAACCACATCACCATTAAACCGATGAAAGTTAAGGTCAACCTCATTCACGAAAATGCAGTTCTCGAATTCTATACGAGTCTCCTGCTTCAATATATCTTCTGGTAAAATGATGTTTTGAATCAAGCACTTAGAAACGAGATTGTCACCATCCCTTATCGTGAAATTCTCAGCAAAAGAATATCCCTCAATTTCTTCACTTCCATCATCAAAGCCTTTTGTCACAGCGCAGGCCGCTTTTGCTATCCCGTCAAAACCAGAATCAGAAGGAACGTCTGTAGCTATTTTGACTATTCTTTTCATTGCTACCCCTCTCCATTGTTTAAAGTATCTCTGCTATACTTAGGCAACTAGCATTTCCAATTTATCTTTGCCGGCCTGGGCTCATTTTCTACCGCCACTGCCCGAAGTGCAGCCTCCATCTTCGCACATTCTTCTGCAGCAATCTGATCATATACCTCCGGCTTTTCTGTCAGTCCCACTCTGTCGTATGCAATGGCCGCCGAACCATAGAAAGCAAGGCCAAGTGAATGCGTTGGTGTATGGAAGCAGGCAGCAGCCTGTCCACAGGCTCTTGCAGCAGCTTGCGCCGCAGGATTATCATCCAATTCACGTGCTGCGGCATGGCATTCATTCAGAATAATATTCTTTACCTCCGGCAGCTTGACCTTTCCTTCAAACCATTGCCTGGCAGAATCCAGAGCCATACGGGGTCTCGGATCACCCGGACATTCCCTCTCAAATATCGGCAGAATACGATTTTCCGCATAATCCAGACACCATTTGGCAATGGTTTCCTTACTCTGGGTTTCAATCAGTTTCATAAGTGATATAATATAGGGTGAATCCGCCTTACCCAACATCTTCCTTAGTTTTGGCATGATATTTTCCTCCTGTGTTATCTAATAATCTTGATAAATCAAAAATGTATTGTCCTCTTTCATACTATCCCCCTTATCTTTGAGATCTCTAATAATCAATATTTAACCCAGTTTCCCATTTATTGCTATTATAACGCGTTTATAACCGCTTACCGAGCTTTACATTATAAACATAATGGGCAATTCGAAAACTGGAATTTATCAATTGGTGCCGTTTATTTTTGTGCCAATCGATATTTTCTGTTTTTCTTTTCACCTACTGCAACCACAAGTCTTTTTATAGTCAACTTTTTCATTAAATCTCTTGACGATGTAGCAGAAAGTCCTGTAATCTCTTTCACTGTTTTGCTTACAATGACTCCATTTTCTTTCAAATACTTCAATACTTTTCTTTCATTTTCTGACAGCGTTTTATCAACGGTTCTATCAACGGATATCAACACTTTATCAACGGGTATCAACGGTTTATCAACGGTGCTGCTTTTACCTATTTGTGCATCAAAGGAATATTCATCATCAAGCGGTACAATAATCTTGAATACATCGCCCTCAATCAGCTCTGGCTCTTTACCGGAATAATATTTGCTGTACTTAAACAGGTTACGTACACCTGATCCAAGTTGGTCCGAGTGACCAATATTACGAAAGAATGATGCTATGATCGGATTTTTCGGACTTGGTTCAAAATTATATGGTGTAATCAATCCGGTTCTTGCAGCTCTATTCGCATTTTCTACATACATTCTGTCTCTCTCAATAACAAATTTTGCAGTGTAAGAGCTGCTGAATTCTCTGTGGATGAGGGTGTTGACAAGCATTTCACGTGCTATAATATTTCTTAAGCTCACCCTGTTAGCAGCCTCAAGGAAAAACTTATCCCACAGATGCTTTTCTGCGAACTCCATCAATCTGTCATAGCTCTCAATCAAATTTGTCTGCACAATCAATCTGTCATCATAACGATCTAAATTAACCTTTCTTAAAAGGGCATCTGTTCTGTAAGCAGGACAAACATCTAAAATCACATTATCTTTACCAAGAAGCATTACTGCCGCAAGGTTGTATCCACTTTCACCAGTTCCCCTATCCATACCATATAAACCTGCACTTTGCAACAATTCCTTATCACTCATATTTCCCCAAGGATGACTACCGCCAGCATGGTTTATAGCCATTTGCTTGAGTCTTGGTAATAAATCCAAACGTAAATCTTTCATATCGATATATTTAAAAACTTTCTTCTCTGTAAATATATTCTGCTTGCGAATATACATAGCAGCAATCTGACTTGTGGCAGTTACCTTTACATCTGCATCATCCACTCTGTCATAAATAACTCTTTTAAAGCTATGTACTTCTGAGCTTTGTGGTATATGGATATGGATAATCGTTCTCCCTTCATATTTAATAATTTCCGGTGTCAGGTATACGGTAGGAGAAAACATATTCTGATTTCCAATCATACTGATAAAATTCTTTATCATATCAGAAGCTGCTTTTTGCGATACACCTCTGACTGTTCCATTATCTTCAACGCCCAAATAAATATCGCCACCAAAACGATTTAAAAAAGAACATACCGTTTCATATGTGTCGTTTTCAATGCCATTACCGCAACGTTTAAATTCAACTGCAACAGTTTCCCCAATGGAAAGTACCGTTCTTAATATATTGTCGTCCATAAAATAATCTCCTTGCATATAATATGAAATAATTAGTATGCCCAATTTATTGGATATATTCTTCAAGTGTTTGCTAACATTAATACCTCTAAATAGAGCGACATGTTTCAAGTATCTATATGTTGACATGTTCATCATAAACATAATGGGAAGCTGACATTATGCATAAGAATGGATAGTGAGCGTAATTACGCGGTTAGCTCGGGATGGATAGATTTAAGATGAGGAATTAGTAGGTTACTCTCTTGTTTGCTTTCCCACATTTCAAAATCTATCTGAAGATCTCCACGCATGTATAGTGGATAATATACAAATTCTGCTATATTATTAGGTGTGGCACAAAAGGTATCCACTAAATAATTTCGCTCTATGCTACGACCTTTGCGATTTGTTTCACATGTCTCTTCAATTAATTCAAGCTCATGAATCGTATGACATTGTTTGAGCACACTATCTTCTGTTTGCTCGTATTTATTTCTCCAATAATGCTCCAATGCCTTTCCGTAACTAGGGTTAATAGAATGTAGGTCACATTCAATCCAACGCCTACTGGAAACATTCAGGATATACAGCGACATTGCTTCACAGATTGTTTCTTCAAACCATTTTATAATTGCAGTTTTATCTGTTTTATATTGCCTAATTACATAGTGAGTCATTACATGGGATAAGTGATAAATGAATTGTGCCCAATAGCTAAGGTCTTTCGCGTTAGTTCTAATCCTTATCGGATTAGTGCTTATTATAAGCATTGGGCAATCCGCTTTTTCGTCGTTATATAAAATACATAATTCAGAATTCATTATTCTTGAACCAAAAATTTCTTCAAATAATTTAAAGATATGAGAAAACAACGGTAGCATATATTTTTCATCTTCTGGGGTTTGAGTTTGAAGCACCCATTTATTTATATTTCTTGACATCATACACCTCATTAGCTTGTCCAAATTAAAATATTTAATATTTATGGGTTTCGCCTTATCTATGTTTGTTGTTTTTCATCATGTTATTTTCAATACTCCCGTTTAAAGAGCGAGTATATGCAATCATATAAAACATGTCCTCTTGGTGAGCAGTATCTATCTCGACTATCTTGTTACAAACAAACTACGCAATTTACTATTATTATCTTGAAGATAATTAATCATGCGATCCCTTAAGTATGAAGTGTCTGTGCCATCTTGTATCGGATTAAAGTGCAAGTCTGATAAATGCAGCCATCTCATAGTAGTCACCTGCTTTCTTGCTAATTGCGCATAGCTCAAACGATTGCTTAGCTTATGCGCATTATCTCTGTTTGTTGTCTGCTTCAAAGTTAATTTGTCAATACTCATATTAAAATGATTAAAGGAGTACACACATGCAATCAGATAAGACATGTCCAATCGTTGAGCAGTATTATACAACTTCCCATTATTGCTATAATGTGACTGTTCTTTATAAACATAAAGGGCAGCTCAAAAGCACTACATATGCAATCTTTATTTTAATTGGATATTTAGCTTTTTATCAAAACTAAATATTTTCCGTCCTAATAAATGGTTCTTAGATACCAATAAACAATCAACGAAATCTAAATTTGATTTTGAAAATATTTGAAGCGCATAAATAACAACTTCTTTT